>Ga0137369_10000912_pt1 | contig 28497 bp, 26 predicted proteins | sample SagtaG_12_FD_104918 | JGI IMG/M metagenome (GOLD analysis project Ga0137369, IMG submission 104918) | Vadose zone soil microbial communities from Sagehorn Ranch, Mendocino, California, USA - Sage1_L_113_16 metaG | ecosystem: Environmental > Terrestrial > Soil > Vadose zone | place: USA... | reverse complement strand
GAGGGCATGCGTTCCGACGAGGGACAGGGTAGAATCCTGTCCTTCGTCATATTTCGGACCATTCCGATTATCCCGCCGATCACGTTGAGTGGCGAGCCATCACTCACACCTCAGTTGGTGGTCCCGACACCTGCTATACTTGTGCGCAGTGCTCGCATGCCTTCAGACGAATCGTATGCAGTGCCACGGTCGATCACTTGTTGAGCGAACCGATATATTTGTGCGAATGCGATAGTAAATGCCATGTTTATGCGATAATTACCGCGAAATGAAAAGTTTCATTAATACAGCCTCTATAGAGGTGGTCACACGGAGCCGTTAGCCGCGTACCCCGCCCTATACGGTGCGCGTTCTCTGTTGTAGAATGTCACTTAACAAAGTTGCCGAGACAAGGGCCTAACGGATGACCGGCACCGCAGCTGTCCGCACGACCTGAGCGACGACGAGATACTGGCGCGGTTGCTGGCGCTTAACTTGGAGCGGGCGGCGGCACAGGGGCAAGTGCCGGTGGCGGCTTTCCAATCAGACGATACTTCCGACTTTGCGGGCGAAGACAAATAGAGGTAAGCGAGCGGTGAGGGTCGGTGGGTAACGGCGCAGCGTTGCGGCAAGGGCGACCAAGGCAAAGGACACATCCATCTATTGTCTGAGCGAAGGGGATATGTTAAAATCAGACGGCATCGTACATAGCGGCTGTGGTTAAGGAGGGGTAAATGTTGAAAGTTCCTTTTGGAATGCTCTTTGCGGAGCGCGTAGACCGAACCGAACAAGACGTGCCAAATCCAGAGTACGACGAAACTGAGCAAATCTCTTTCATCACGAATGCGTCCGGGGTTCGGGTTCCGTTTGTCAGCGAGTGCTGGGATATGTCCGGCACGGTCAGCGTAAGCTCAGTTCGCGCTGAAGAAACCGACACTGATCCTACCGATGATCGAAGCGATCTAGGCACCACAACGAAGGTCCGTGCCGAGGAAGAGTATACGTTATTCTGATGGTTCTCATCGTCACAAACAAAGGGGATTACACAGCCGATTTTTTAATCCTCGGCCTCAAGGCTTCGGGGATAAAGTTCATCCGCTTTAATACTGAGGATTTTCCAGATAAAGTTGAGCTTATCCTCGCCATCGGCGGGGATAACCCTTTTGGAAGGTTGAAAATTTACGGTGATGAAATCGAGCTTTCGGAAATAAGAAGTGTTTGGTATAGACGACCTTTTCCCTGTAAACCCAGTGAGGATATAACAGAAGACGCGGCGAGAGAGTTTATTGTTGCTGAGGGGCAAGCGGCACTAGACGGCCTTTGGAGATTGCTAAACTGTGTTTGGGTAAGTCATCCCGATAAACTAAAGATAGCTGAAGCTAAAATCCTACAACTCAAAATGGCATACGACATAGGTTTTATTATACCGCCAACGATTATTACAAATTCTTCGGATGCCGCGAAAGACTTTTATTACGCGCATCATCAGGAAGTAATTTACAAACCACAGCGCTGGTCTAAGATTACTAACGAGGATCGCGTTAGCCTAATATACACCAACGTTATCGATGAGCATCATATTCAACAAATTGATGCCGTTAAGTACGCCCCATCACTTTTTCAACCTTATATTTCTAAGCGAGTAGAAATACGTGTTGTCGTGGTAGACCAAAACGTGTTCGCTGTTGAATTGCATTCTCAGGATATGCCAGAAGCTCGTCAGGATTGGAGAAGAGTTAATTCAACGAAGATACAACATAAGCCGCATCAATTACCTGATGATGTTCAACAGAAGTGTATCACAATGGTGGACGCTTTCGGATTAAAATTCAGTTCGATGGACTTCATATTAACACCTGATAATCAATATGTCTTCTTGGAGTTAAATCCTAATGGTCAGTGGGCTTGGATACAGCAGACGTGCCCTGAGATTAAAATCAGAGAGGCTCTTATACAGCTATTGGCTGGCGCTACATCGATATAGTTGCCTGTGAATTTTAATATGTTTCGACGATTGTATGAGAGAAGCGCCCTGGATTGGCTGCCAATTATCTTTAACGCCGAGAAATATTTCCCTAAATCTCGCCGTCCTGACAATAGCCGCAGATTGACTATTGCGGCGCAACTCAGAGACGTAGCGGGGGATAATCTAAGTATAGCGCTTGAGCAATTTGATAAACTGTTTAACGAAGAAGATGAGCGTCGAAAGCAGGTAGAGACAAAAGCGACTAACCTGATAGGCTTCACTGCCATATCAAGTAGTTTTATTGTGGGCTTTGCACAGTTTCTTGCTGGAAGCAATCCAGTACCTCAGCCGTTTCGCACAATCATTATTCTTCTATATATCTTGATCGCCGTCTCGTTGCTTGTTACCGTAATCCTTGCGTTCAGGGCTGTTGCGATTTCTGAATTCCAGATCCCGTTGATAACAAATATATCGATTTTCGAATGGAACAAAGACGTTATCAATCGCAAACGAGCAGAAAACCTGTTATTTGTATGGGAAAATAATAAGGCTGCAACAAATGATAAAGCCACCTACGTAAAAGGTGCTGAGGATTGGTTTCGGAATACCATATATCTACTACTCGTGCTGATGGTAACTATGGCGGCGACTATCGCAGCAAACACAACAAGTCAGCAACAGCAAGAACCTATAAAGGTGATTATACTCACTCCTTCTACCGCACCTGGCGCTGTTACTCCCACTGTAGTTACTATCAATACACCCACATCTGTCGTGACTGCCACCGGGACGATTAGCCCTACTGCCATAATAACCCCGTCTGCAACAGCACTTGCACAAGCGACTACTATAGCACCTGTGACAGTAACGCCTTAGTTTATCGGCTCTTCAGGAGTTGCCGTGGAAAACATTTGTTTTTTAGTATCGTTTTGCCGCATCACAGAGCCATGTGCTAAAGCGAACTAATGGCCGATCGGTCCCAAAAGTTGGAGGAACTCATTTGTTCTTCCTGATGCGGAATAACGAGTTTGTTCCTCCGGCAAGTCCTGAAGAGCCAGTTTATCATAGTCATTTCTTCGTTGGTATGTTCAATTCCGCTCCCGATGCCTGCTGGAAAAGGATGGGGCATAGTAGTAATCTATACCCCCTCACTCCAGAGGCCCACCCGGCGCGTTTAGATGCCAGGCGGCAGGATGTTCTGCGAGTAGCCGTTTACCGCGTAGATGACCTTCTCGACGGTCATAGGTTCGGTTGCCCCCTTGACAACCCCTGCTCCCTCGTGAGATGCTTCCGCTGAACACCAGCTACCGTTCGAGGCGCACTATGTCCCTCGACCAAGAGACCATCACGCAGCAGCTTCAACAGCTCGCTTCACTCCGCCAGCGACTTGCGCTCCTATTGCAGCAGCAGGCCAAACTCGGCGCGTATACGCCCCCCTATGTTCTCATCGATATCCAAGAGGCCCAAAGCGCCATTCGTGGTATCAAGGAACATCTCCGCGCTGCTGATGTCGCCGTCGAGGACGAACCGAACGACGACGTTATCCCTACCGCTGGTGCAGTCCCCTCGCATCTCTCCCCACAAGAGCAGCGCAACCGTAGCCGGATGCTCGACAAGGTGGAGGCGTTCTGGGTCAAGGGCGTGCTAGATCAATCCCTCTACCAGATGGCCCGCCTCGAGCTGGCCTTCGAGCACGCGCCAGCACAGGTCAGCCACCCCTGGGAGACCATCCTCCAGCAGGCCAATCAGTCGAACCAGACCCTTCCTGTCGGGAAGCCCGTCATCGCCGTGTTTGACGACCTCCTCGGTGAGTTGCTGATATTGGGCGCCCCTGGTGGCGGCAAGACAACGATGTTACTGGAGTTGACCCGTGACTTAATTGCCCGCGCTCGGAACAACGAACAGCACCCCATTCCCGTCGTGTTTAATCTCTCGACCTGGGCCACCAAACGGCAGCCGCTTGGGAACTGGCTCACCGAGGAGCTGAACCAGCGGTACGATGTGCCCCGCAAGTTGGCACAGGATTGGGTAGCAGTAAACGCCATTCTGCCACTCCTCGATGGGCTGGACGAGGTTGCGGCGGAGCATCGGGATGCGTGTGTGGCAGCGATCAACGATTACCGCACAGAGGCGGAAGGCTTCGTTCCTCTGGCCGTTTGTAGCCGCATCGCTGAGTATCGGACGCTCACAAGGAAATTGCGACTTCAGGGGGCAATCGTTATTCAGCCGCTCAGCAAGCCGCAGGTCGATGAGTACCTCAAAGGGGTTGGTCGCCCGCTGGCGGCGGTGCGCGCGGCGCTCCGCGATGACCCGACGCTCTGGGAACTGATGGATAGCCCGCTGATGCTCAGTATCGTCGCACTGGCCTACGAGGACACCTCTGCGGCGAAGCGCCCCGCTTCGCCAACGCCAGAGGAGCGGCGACGCCAGCTTTTCGACGACTACATCGCGGCGATGTTCGCACGGCCGGGACGAAGCAAAGGAACGGCCGCCTATACGCAACACCAGGCTGTACACTCGCTCTCCTGGCTGGCGGCCCAAATGGTGGCCCACCATCAGACGATGCTTTACATCGAGCGGATGCAGCCGGAATGGCTGCCACAGGCACGGCAGCGAGGATATGTCGTACGTATGCGCCTGATCAACGGGCTGCTCGCCGGGCTGCTCGGCGGGCTGGGGTTCGGGCTGCTGATGGGGCTGGTCTTCGGGCTGTTCACTGGGCTGCTCAACGGGCTGCTCGCCGGGCTGCTCGGCGGGCTGGTCTTCGGGCTGCTCGGCGGGCTGGTCTTCGGGCTGCTCGCCGGGCGCGGCTACGGGCTGCTCGTGGGCCTGATCCTCGGGCTGGGCGTGGGGCGGCTCGACCAGATAGCGATTGTCGAGACGTTCCGCTGGTCCTGGGAAGCTGTATGGTCGAGGTGGCGTCTGGTGCTTAGCGTCGGGCTGCTCGGCGGGCTGCTGGGCGGGCTGGGCGTCGGGCTGGTGCAGGGCGAACTTGTGTTGAAAGCAACACCGAACCAGGGCATTCGCCGTTCAGCTCGTAGTGCCTTGGTCTTGGGGCTGGGTAGCGGGCTGGGCTTGGGGCCGTTCACTGGGCTGCTCGTCGGCCTGCTCGTCGGGCTGTTCACTGGGCCGCTCATTGGGCTGCTCGTCGGCCTGCTCGTCGGGCTGGGCAGCGGGCTGTCCTTCGGGCTGTTCTTGGCGCTGAGAAACGGCGGCTTCGCTGTTCTGCAGCACTATACCCTGCGCTGGCTGCTCTACCGCAACGGCTCGCTCCCCCTCCGCCTCGTGCCCTTCCTCGACTACTGCGCCGAGCGCATCTTCCTGCGCAAAGTCGGCGGGGGATATATCTTTGTTCACAGACTACTTATGGAACACTTCGCTTCGCTGCAAGAAGACGCGTGAACCATCGGGGCGTCTTTTTCAAACTAGCTATCGGGAAGCCGGCTGTGCTTGTTTTGTAAAAAATTTCCCTGTACCGCTCGCTGTATTATAGCGGATGTCGATGAACGCGCCGCACGCTATTTCGTTCTTTTACCGAACCCCTTGACAACCCCCACTCCTTCGTGAGATGCTTTCTCTTGACCGCCAAGTACCCGTCTGAGGCGCAGTATGTCGCTCGACCAAGAAATCATCAACGCGCAGCTCGACCTGCTTGCGGTGCATCGCCGCACGCTGGCGCACCTGCTACAGCAAGCCGCGCAGTATGGCGGTGAGGTCTTTGCGCCGCCACAGACCGCCAACGGGATCGCTCAGGCTCGCGCGGAGATAGAACGTATCAAGGCGGCGCTGCGCGAAGGTGGCGTTCCGGTTGAGGATGAACGCAACGAGAAAACTCCACCCGCAACACCTCCTGCCGCAGCGGAAGCCGAGCGCAAGAGTGTAGACCAGCGTGCCCTGGACGCTGTACTGAATACCTATATGTAACAGATGGATGAACTGTTGATTAACGAGAACTGGCTTAAATCGCAGCCTGCCGATGCGATGCGGAATATAGCAAGGCGACGTACCTTGACAGCGTTGCGGCGACTGGATGGAGAGCATAATCAGATCCTTATCCAGTTCTTGCGTGATGCAGGTCAGCTCGGTCCCACACCTATTAGAGATTGGAGGAGACGCAGGAGAGGCGAGATAAGCACAGACACGATCAGCCGCGGACAACCCACACCTATTATAGATTTGAGGGGAGCGAACCTAGAAGCGGCCAACCTGCAAGTGGCCAACCTGCGTGGGGCTAGACTGGAAAGGGCTGATTTACGAGCGACCAACCTCGAAGGGGCCACTATGCCCGATGGCACGAAGCACGAATAGCGCCGCCCCCTAAGCGCAGTGCTTATCTGTTATAATATGCGTAATTGTCGTCTCTCCTGGACGACAAGGAAAGGCTATATGGCATCCCAACCAGACCCTCCACCAGAACTGCGACGGTTTTTAGTCATCAACTTTCGGATCGGCACCCGCGAAAACGGCTATCTCGTCGGCCCAACCCTCGTCTCGACCCGCGACTACAGGCGGTTCCGCTATTGGGATGAGCCAGGCGCGGCGGTGCTCGGAGAAGATGACTTCGAGGTTGTGAAGGTGTATCCGCTTGGCCTGACCTGTGGTGAAGTGTCGCTGCTGTTTGTAAAGGACTTCCCGCCGACCGCCATCGGGCCAGACCGCTCTGCCGGGTGGATTGCCTCAGATGGAAGCTTCTTCTCGGCGGAGGGATGGGTCAGCCTCGGCCAGCACCCAATTCTCGCTGCCTAACCTCGATTGATAGCGCCGCCAATTGTCACCCTGTTGACAAACCTCCTTGCGGGCGATAGGATTTGAGCGACATCCATCCTGAAAGACGCTCATATGTCGCTCGACCAGGAAGCCATCACCCAACAACTAGCCCTTCTCGCGGCCCACCGCCGCACGCTGGCGGTCTACCTGCGCCAACAGGCTGAGCTAGGCGTGCTGGCCCCGCCTGGTATTATCAACGGCATTGCTGAGACCCAAAACGTCATCCGCCCTATCAAGGACCAGCTCCGTGCTGACGGTGTGCTGGTCGGCGGGCTGCTCGGCGGGCTGCTCGGCGGGCTGCTCATCGGGTTGACCAGCGCACTGGGCGGAGGACCGGGCGTCGGGCTGCGCGGCGGGCTGCGCGGCACGCTGGCCGGCCGTTTTGAGAACATCAAAGTCATCGAAACACTGGGCTGGTCGTGGTCACGCGATGTGCTGGTCGGTGTGCTGGTCGGTGTGCTGGCCAGCGGGCTGGCCAGCGGGCTGGTCTTCGGGCTGGTCTTGGGGCTGGTCGGCGGGCTGGTCGCTGGGTTAGGTGGCAACGAGATGAATAGTAGAACGACGCCGAACCAAGGCATCCATCGTTCAGCCCGAAGTATGTTGGTTGTCGGGCTGGTCAGCGGGCTGGTCAGCGGGCTGGTCAGCGGGCTGGTCTGGGGGCTGGTCTGGGGGCTGGTCTGGGGGCTGGTCTTCGGGCTGGGCTTCGGGATAGACTATGGAGGCCGCGCTGTCTTTCAGCATTACACCTTGCGCTGGCTGCTCTACCGCAACGGCTCCCTCCCATTCAGAGACCTCGTTCCCTTCCTCGACTACTGCGCCGAGCGTATCTTCCTCCGCAAAGTCGGCGGCGGATACATCTTCGTCCACCGGCTGCTGATGGAACACTTCGCGTCGCTGCACACCGAGAACAAGGGAAATGGGTCGGGGGCATAACTCCCCCGACCCAAGCAAGCTACCTTTCCTGAAGCGTCTAGCCTCACTGGGTTCTCTTCCCCATAATCATAACCTGCCCTACACCGACAAGCAGTCGGTGTTTTTGTAGTTGGTCGCCGCTCAAGTGGTGTTCTAATGAGAGGGGCGAACCCCTTTAACATTTTATACCGAGGGAGGCCATTAAGGCTGGAGGAAATCCCACCGGCGTGGGCCGACCCGCTGGGGCTAAGAACCGCTTTAGCCAGAGATCTCACAGAGGGCACAGAGACGCGTAGATTGTATGTGATCTCTGTGGCTATATCCCCACAAACAGGTCGCGTTCGCGCGCGCCGCCATCCGATGCCGGCACAACCCTGGTGAAGTGCTCGGCGCCAAGAAATTGGCGCAATAGGAAGCGCGGCAGGCGGCCATTGAACGGCACGCCGCCGCCCTGGCTGCGGTGGCAGCTGCGAGCTCGCAAATTCTGCTCCATCCAATCGCCGCAATCCACCGACGTGGTGATTGGCGTGGTTTCCTCGACCAGCCGCACCGCGTCGACGTCGTTGTTGCGCCCAAAGCGGCGCGGTTCGCGCCCGAACAGCCGCATGCCAGCGACGACCAGCTTGAAAAAGCGCGTGCCAAAGGTGGGATAGTAGAGCTTGCTCGGCTGCCAGGGCGCCAGCCCGGCAGCGATCTGCTCGGGGTAGCGCGCCGGGTCGCCGGCGGCCACGAAGGCCGCGTGTGTGGCGTGATGAATGTGAATATGGTCGGGGTGCCCATAGCCACCGTAGGAGTTGAACGTGAGCACCACCTGCGGGCGCAGCGCGCGGATCAGCGCGACGAGCTGGCCAGTCACGCGCTCGAGCGGCACCCGCATGAACGCGTTGGGGTGCAGGTTATCTGGCGTGCCAGGCATGCCCGAGTCGCGGTAGCCAAGGAAATGCACCGCTGCCAGGTTCAGCGCCTTCGCCGCACAGGTCTGCTCGGCGGTGCGCAGCTCGGCGATGTCGGCATAGCCTTCGAGCATTGGGGCGTCGACCGTGCCGCACTCGCCGCGCGTGGCGCAGGCGTAGTGTACTGCTACGCCCTGCGCGGTATAGCGCGCGATCATGCCGCCATTGCCGAAGCTCTCGTCGTCGGGGTGCGGGTAGGCGATCAAGATCGTGCGCGGGCGTGGCGCCCGGTCGAGCCACAGCGTGTCGATTCCGTAGGGGGCGAAGTCGAGTCCTGAGGTAGGTGATGCCGTCATAATGCTACAATCTTTTGCTGCAAGAATCGGCGTATTGTAGCATACTCACAATTGAACTATGTTCTCACGCCTTTCTCATCTTTTTCTCTCAACATTCTAAGTTTTTCCCGCTATAGTACAATAGCAGAGCTTATACGGAGCGAGGGCGTGAGCGGTGCGCCCACCCAGTTTCTGGCCCGGAAGGTGGCCGCGTATGCTCTGCCCACCATAGCGCCGTAGCATTCCTAAGGTCAGCGCCACTCCAACCATTGCTCAGCGGAGAGCAGTCGTTCGTTGTATGCTGTGATCCATGGGGCATAGCGCGCTCTACAGACAACGGTTTCATTCGCGGCTATGAATGATTGGAGGTAACAATTGAATCGAAAACTCATATTGATCGGGGTTGGCGCCCTTGCCCTGGTTGCGATTGTGGGAGCGGTGATCTTCGGTATATTGCTTCGCGAGCCGGAAGCGGCCAGCGGCCCACTTTCAGCTGTTCCGATCGCGGTTGCTACTTCTGGCGCTGCTACTACGCCGGGCGCGGCGGCGGCGCAGGCGCAAACAACGGCAGGGCCGCAATCTTCTGGCGCGGCAGCACCGGTAGCAGCGGCTGGGCCCGATCAATTGATCTTCCAGATCGTGCCGGATCAGTCCGAGGCGCGCTTCCAGCTGTCGGAAGTGTTGCGTGGCCAACCGAATACGGTTGTCGGCAAGACCAATCAGATAGCCGGCCAACTAGCGGTTTCGCCAAAAGATCTGAGCGCAACCCAGCTTGGCAAGATTCAGATCAATGCGCGCACGCTCGCGACCGATGACGAGCGCCGGAACCGAGCGATTCAGAACTATATTCTCAACACCAACAACTACGAGCTGATTTCGTTCGAGCCGACCTCGATCACCGGGTTGAGCGGTCCTGCTGCGCTCGGCCAGCCCTATAACTTTGAGGTGGCGGGCAACCTGACGATCCGCGATGTCACACGCCCGGTGGTATTCAAGGCCACGGCGCAGGCAGAATCGGCCGACCGGCTGGTGGGGAACGCATCGACCGTGATCAAGCGCTCCGATTATAACCTAACAATTCCCAATGTGCCGTTTGTGGCGAATGTCAGCGAAGACGTGACGCTGGAGCTGGATTTTGTCGCTACGCCAGTTCAGCAGTAAGCTACCGGCGGAGAATATCTCACCACCAAGGCGCCAAGACACCAAGATTGAGAAACTCTGTGCTCATCTTGGCGTCTTGGTGGTTTTTAGCAAGCGTGATGCTACGATACTTTCTCGGCGATGCTCTTCCCCTGCAGGTAGAGCAGCAGGTAATCCGGCCCGCCGGTTTTTGAGTCGGTGCCGGACATATTGAACCCGCCAAAGGGATGCGCGCCAACCATTGCGCCTGTGATCTTGCGGTTGAGGTACAGGTTGCCGACATGGAAATCTTCACGGGCGCGGGCCAGTCGCGAGCGATCTTGCGAGTAGACGCCGCCGGTCAGGCCGAACTCGGTGTTGTTGGCGATCTCCAGCGCTTCGTCGTAGTCCTTGGCCTTGATAAAGGCTAGCACTGGGCCGAAGATCTCTTCTTGCGAGAGCTTACCTTCCGGCGCAATGTCGGCGAAGATCGTTGGCTGCACGAAGTAGCCACCCTCGGTCTGTGCCTCGCCGCCGAGCACCAGCCGGCCCTCTTGCTTGCCGGCCTCGATGTAGCCGCGGATCTTGGCGAGCGACTTGTCGTCGATCACCGCGCCCATAAATGTGCCCCGCTGCGCCGGGTCGCCGACTGTCAGGCCGCCGGCACGCTCGACTACGCGGTCGAGCAGCTCGTCGTAGACGCGCTCGACGGCCACGACGCGCGAGCAGGCCGAGCATTTCTGGCCCTGGAAGCCGAACGCCGATGCGACGATGCCCTCGGCGGCCGACGCCAAGTCGGCGGTCTCGTCGACCACAATCGTATCTTTGCCGCCCATCTCCAGCACCGTGCGCTTGAGCCATTTTTGGCCCGGTTGAAGCTTTGCGGCGCGCTCGAAAATCCGCAGGCCAACCTCCTTGGATCCGGTGAAGGCGATAAAACGAGTCTTCGGGTGATCCACCAATGCATCGCCGACGCTGCCCCCCGGCCCGGGCAGGAAATTGGCCACGCCCGGCGGCAGGCCGACGCTCTCCAGCACCTCGATGAACTTGGCGGCGATAATCGGCGAGGTCGAGGCCGGCTTGAGCACAATCGTATTACCGGCCACCACCGGCGCAACCACCAGGCCGACCATGATCGCGCCGGGGAAGTTCCACGGCGGGATCGCAACACCGGCGCCGAGCGGGACATACTGGAGCTGATCGTCTTCGCCGGGCAGCGGGTACACCTTCTGGGGGCCGGCCAGCCGCAGCATCTCGCGGCCGTAGAACTCACAGAAATCGATCGACTCGGCGATGTCGCCGTCGGCCTCGACCCAGCTCTTGCTCACCTCATAGACCATCACAGCCGCCAGCTCGAACTTGCGCCGGCGCAGCTCGGCCGCCGCTTTGAACAGGTAGTCGGCACGCTTGGCGGCCGGCACCTTGCGCCAGGTCCTGAAGGTTTCGTTGGCCACTTCGATCGCGCGGTTGGCCAGATCCACCGTGGCGCTCGACACGCGCCCGATCACCTCACTCGGATTGGCGGGGTTGAGCGAGTCGATCGTCTTGTCAGTCGTAATATGCTCGCCGCCAATGATCAGCGGGTAGGTTTTGCCAAACTGCGCCCTGACATTGGCCAGGGCCTGTTCCATCGCGGCGGCGTTCTCAGGCTTGTTGAAATCGGTAAATGGCTCATTACGAAACTCGGGAAGCGTCATCGCGTCCTCCTCTATATGCGAAAATACAATTTGTGCGAAAGCTAGCATGCGGCTATATTATAGCATCTTCCGCTATTCCCTCTTGATTTTGGCCTCGGCTCGGTGTATTATCGTCATACGAACTTGCGTTCTGATTTGCAGAAATTACGAGGAGGTTGGTAATGGCGAACCAGGTGATCGTGCTGGTTGGAACTACCAAAGGAGCGTTCTTCTTCCACTCCGATGAGCGTCGGCGCGAGTGGCGTATGACCGGGCCGCATCTCGGCGGCTGGGAAGTCTACAGCCTGCTTGGCGATAGCCGGCATACCCCACGTGTGTACGCTGGAACAGGCCACTTCGTCTATGGTACCACCGTGCGAGTCAGCGACGATTTCGGCGCGAATTGGACCGAGGTGGAGAGTAGCCCGCGCTACGAGCAAGACAGTGGCTTCACACTCAAGCATATCTGGCAGCTCGTCCCTGGGCATCACTCCGAGCCCGACACACTCTACGCCGGCGTCGAAGAGGCCGGCCTGTTCGTGAGCCGCAATCGCGGCAGGACCTGGGAAGAGGTGTCGGGGCTGACGCAGCACCCAACCCGGCCCGGCTGGGCGCCGGGTGGTGGCGGGCTGTGCTTGCATACCATTCTGATCGACCCAAACAATCCGCGCCGCATGTGGGTGGCGATGTCGGCGGTTGGCGTGTTCCGCACCGACGACGGCGGCGAAAGCTGGAAGGTCTGCAACCAGGGCCTGCCCGAGGTGCCAACTGGCCAGCCCTACCCCGAGGTCGGCCGCTGCGTCCACAAAATGGTGCTCGACCCGGCCGACTCGAACACTCTGTACCTGCAGTTTCACTGGGGCCTGTTTAAGTCCACCAACGGCGCCGATTCCTGGTCGCCGATTGAGGATGGCGTGCCCAGCACCTTTGGCTTCCCGATGGTAGTGACGCGCGCGGGCGATCTATTCGTTATCCCAATGGATAGCGATATGAAGCGCTACATGCCCGAGGGGCAGCTGCGGGTCTATCGCTCGCAAAATCGCGGCGCAACCTGGGAAGTGGCCGGCAGCGGCCTGCCCGATCACCCGGTCTATAGCGGCGTCCTGCGCGACAGCATGGCGGTCGACGCGCTGGAGCCGGCCGGCATCTACTTTGGCACCAGCATGGGCGAGCTGTTCTATTCGCCCGATGCCGGCGAGCGCTGGGAGCAACTGCCGGCTCAACTGCCACGGATCACCACGGTGAAGACCTGGGTGCTGGAGGCGTAACGTCAGTAACCGGCCCTAAACGAGGCGGCTTGATCTTCGGGTCAAGCCCATGCTGACCAGCCCAAGCGGTATTCAGTCCGCTACGCCCGTCGAGTCACGACACCTGCGGATGCGCGGGCCAGTCCGTAGCCCTGTCGCTTGTCAGAACGCCCTGCTGGGGTAAGGCAGGCATCTGGCCGGCATGACAAGCTCGACGCGCATGGGCGAGGCCCACCTTACCGGCCTTTTCGGCGGAGCGCCCGGTAACGGGCAAAAGGAACCTATGGTTTTCGTCCTTGATAGCACCAAGCAGCCGCTCGACCCCTGCCACGAGGCACGCGCCAGGGAGTTGTTGCGCAAAGGGCGGGCAGCGGTGTTTCGTCGCTACCCGTTCACGATCATTCTCAAAGATCGGCAGGGCGGTTACGTTTCCAGCCACCGCCTCAAGCTCGATCCCGGCAGCAAGACCACCGGCATCGCGATTGTGCAGGAGCGCACCGCTCGGGTGGTGTTCGCGGCGGAACTGACGCACCGAGGCCAGGCTATTCGTCATGCCTTACTCACACGGCGGGCCATCCGGCACAGCCGCCGCCAACGCAAGACCCGTTACCGGCCGGCGCGCTTTCTCAACCGCACTAGGCCGACAGGCTGGCTCGCACCGTCGTTGGCGCACCGTGTCCAGACGACCCTGACGTGGGTCGGGCGCCTCCAGCGTCTCATCCCGCTCACAGCCATCAGCCTGGAATTGATGCGGTTCGATACACAGCTCATGCAGAATGCGGAGATCAGCGGCGTGGCCTACCAGCAGGGCGAACTGGCTGGGTACGAGGTGCGTGAGTACCTGCTCGAAAAGTGGGGCCGGACGTGCGCCTATTGCGGCACAAAGGATGTCCGGCTCCAAATCGAGCACCTGGTCCCGAAGACGCGCGCGGGCAGTGATCGCGTGAGCAACCTGACGCTGGCGTGCGAAGCGTGTAACCAGCGCAAGGGCACTCAGACCGCCGCCGAGTTCGGATATCCGCAGCTGATGGCCCAGGCGAAGGCACCGCTGAAAGATGCGGCAGTGGTGAATAGTGTGCGATGGACACTCTGGCAGGGGGTTTTGGCGTTCGGTGTGCCACTGGAGAGCGGCTCGGGTGGCCGGACGAAATGCAACCGCAGTCGTTTATGTATGGCCAAGAGTCATTGGGCAGATGCAGCCTGCGTGGGCGCATCAACACCCGATCACCTGGATACACGAGTCGGCAGCGTGCTGCTGATTGCAGCGAAGGGCCACGGGACGAGGCAGATGTGCCGGACGGACAAGTACGGCATACCTACCCGCCACGTGCCGCGCCAGAAGCGCTGGTTTGGCTTTCGCACGGGCGATCTGGTCAAAGCGGTCGTGTCGGGCGGGAAATACGCCGGCACCCACGTCGGGCGGGTAACGATCCGGTCGCGGCCGAGCTTTCGGCTGAATGGGATCGACGTGCATCCTCGAACGCTGACGCTGATCCAGCGAACAGACGGATACGCCTACGCGCTACAGACAACTCTACCGGCGCTTCCCCCGCCACCTGAAGGAGGCGGTACCCGCGCCGTCGGCATGTCACATCAATACGAAAGGAGTGCCCTTTGATAGAGATCATGGTAACGGTACCCGCGCTGCTGCGCGACTCCACAGGCGGACAGACGACCTTCGCCGTCGACGGCGAGACGCTCGACGAGGCGCTGCGACACATGCAAGAAACCTACCCGTTGCTGCGCAATCATCTCTATGATGAGGCCGGGCAGCTTCGGCCACATGTGCTGATCTTCTACAATGCCGAAAGCATCGCCTGGCTCGAGCGGCTCGACGTGCCACTCCATCCCGGCGATCGGATCGACGTACTTCAAGCGGTCTCGGGCGGTTGAGCGCGCGGATACAAGGTTTTTAGCGAAGTACTGCTCGTCGTTGGAGATTGGAGATTGATTGTGGCGTGTCAGTCTCTAATCTCCTCGGGGGCGAGCCGACACGTCGAGTTGCTGCTTGAGTGCGGCCAGCTCGGCCTCGATCAGCTCATCTTCGACAGATGTCTCGATCCCAGCCACGCGCGTCTGCAAATGTTCGGCCTGCTGCTCGACGTGTTCCAACACACGGCCGAGGTCGCCCATCTCCGTAGAGACCCCGGCGAACGCCTCACTAATGCGCGCCTGTGCCTCGGTGGCGCTATAGGAGGCGGCGATGAGCTTCACACGGGCTTCGAACGCCTGCACCTGTCCCGCCAAGCGCTCCTCATGCAGCGCTAGCGCCTGCTCTTTGCGCTGAAGCTCCTGGACGTGCTGCTCGAGCTCGCTCAGCTCGCCGGCGGCTATGTGGCGGCGGCGCAGGGCCAGCCGTGCGAGATCTTCTTGCCCGGCGGCGAGCGCGTGCAGCGCCTGCTGTTCGTGCTGGGGCAAATACACCTCGATCACGCCAATCCTGGCTTCGAGTTGCGCTCTGGTTGCCGCTATGTCGCGGAGCGCCTGGCGGGCCAGCGCCAGCAGCTCGCGCTGCCGCTCATAGGTGCCGGTGAACGCGCGCCGTGGATCCACAGCCGGGACCATCAATGTATCGAGACTTGCTTTCAGCAGTTCAACGTAGCGGCGCAGCAGCTTGCTCATCGTGGTCTCCTCATTCCGCCGGTGCCGCCTGCCGCAACCGCGCCTGCAGCTCGTCAAGCGCGGATGCGCCGCTACGAGCGGCGTGACGCCGCCGCCGCTGGATGCGCCAATAGTAGGTTCCCAGCCCTCCCATCGAGGCCAATGTAATCAGGCGCATCACCAGCAACTTCATATCCGCCGTGCTGGCCAGCCTATCGCCAGTCAGCAGGCAGATCGCGCTATAAGCGACCAGCGCCATGGCTGTGTAGACCATAGTCGGGCGCGGCGGCAACACGAAAGCAAAGGCTAGCACAATCGGGTAATAGAACACGAAAAACTGGCTCTGGAGACCAATCTGAGCCTGCCAGACCACTACAATCGTGGTTATAATCAGCAGATCGATCACGCTAATGCCGATCAACACAGCGCGATTAGCCGGCCGCTCCAGGAGGTAACGGCCGTGTAGAAAGAAGTTCATTGCCATCAAGGTCACAATTAACAGTGTGTTGATTGTGATCTCGGCGACAGTTGTAGCCGTCCAGAGCGTTAGAATCGCACCGGTGAGAATGACGAACCAGCGCGCCCAGATGATCACAGCCTGGCCGAAGAAGATATCCTCGGCGGCCTCCTGCGCTGTATCGCGGGTCGAATGCATGACCGTATCCTTTCAGTTCGAGCTATGATTTCAATTACGCCGAGCATCCTTGTCTATGACGGCGCCGCTAGATTTGCCAAGCTATCTGCAAGGGCACCTCGGCGGTGGTCCTCGATCCGCCGGTATATATTGCCGCAGACCACCACGGCGATCAGCATCATCACCCGGAGGATGATCGTCTGTATGTCGCTCTCAGTGGCCGTGGTGAAGAGGCCGACGCAGGCGTATAGTCCTACGGCTGCGCTCGCGAAGCCCACCGTCCGCGATGTCGAGAACGCGACTGAGAAGGCCAGCAAGGCCGGAAAGTAGAAGATATACAGCGGGGATGCGAAGCCGCCCTGCGAGACAATCAGCAGCGTGATCACCGCGATATCAGCGGCGCTCGCGGTGTACGCAATCAGGTTCACCGCCGGGCGGCGCACAAGCAGTTGGGCGTGCAGGTAGAAGTTGCCAATCGCCAGCAATAGCAGCGCCAAGACATGCAGGCGGATTTGATCGATCGGTCCTGGGTTCCAGAGCGCCAGAATCAGCCCAGAGAGCACGAGCACCCAGCGAGCGGTGACGATCACACTCTGGCCGTCGGCGGGTACTTCCGATTCGCGGAGACGCGGCAACCGGCTTGGCGCCGGCGTTTGATCGGCTGCCTGAATGGGCTGGCCGACCCTCTCAGCGTCGCCCGATATCGAGGGAAGCCCCATGGTGTGGCTTGCCATACGCTATACCTCCTTGTGTCCCAGAGCCCCTGCCAGATTTCGGGTCGGCCGAATTGCGCAGGGAACCTCGATCTGTGCGAAAGCACAAAGAGCTCCTCGGCATTCGTCGGCGCTTATTCTAGCAAGAGCTAAGGGGTAGCGACGGGCCCAGTGCCGCGCCGTGGAAGGAGTATAGGAGCTAGTGGGTTGTATAATCCAGGGCTGAAGCTGTCAAAAACTGTAAAAAGCTGGTTATGACTGGACTTCTTCCGCCATCGCCAGGAGCCTGTGCCACTGCTCCGGAGTCACCGCCACGACCGAGAGGCGGCTCTGGCGCACCAGCGCGAAGTCGGCGAACGCCGGATCGGCCTTGACCTCGGCAAGTGTCACCGGCTTGGCAAGGCGGCGCAGCGCCTTCACGTCGACAACTGCCAGCTTGGGGTCGCCCAGCCTCGGGTCGGCGTAGGGCACACGCGTCACTTCGGCCAGCCCGACCGCCTGGCGCTCGTCGCCACTGTGGTAGATCAACGCAAGATCGCCCGGCCGCATGTCGCGGATATTTTTCAGCGCCGCGTTGCTCGACACTCCATCCCACACAGTCGACCCGTCGCGCTCGAGGTCGGCGTAGGAATACGCTTTAGGCTCAGTTTTGAGCAGCCAAAATTTGTTCATACGATTCCGTCGCTATCTTGATTAGCTGGTGCGAGGCTGATTATAGCATGGGCCACATTCAAATCATGCTCTTAATCTGAAGATACTACGATCTTCGCCATCGTCAGTAGTGGCGTTCCAAACAAATCATGCGGCCCCTCATTGCTGCGGTGGAATTCCATATGTTCATTCTGACAAGGGCTGATTGCTGAAAGGATTCTCCGTTATGGCCTAGTCCCATCTGGTGCTACACGCCGGCCTGATCGAGTTGGTCGGCGATCCAGCCGAGATCGAGCGATTCGAGTGTGGCGCGGGTTGGCACGCCGGTGCCGACATCCCAGCCGGCCATTGCGTAATATTGGTCGAGCGCTGCATCGAGCTCGGCCTGGTCGAGCACGATACCGTCGGACTTGCCGCCTTTCAGCGGCTCCTTGAACAGGCGCTTCGGCAGCGTGTCGTGTTCGCGGGTCAGCCCCTCGCGCGCGTTGAATGCCCGCAGCATATTCAGCCGCCGCCGCCCGATCTGCTGCACATCGGCGATGCTGGTTGGCCAGCCTGTGGCAGCCTGGTGCACCGCCGCCATATCGGCGACGTCGAATAGCTGCCACGACGGGCCGTACACAAACTGGCAGAGGTCGAGCGTGTCGGCGGCGCTGTAGCTGTACTGCGTCGTGATAGCAAACTCGATCTTGGCCTCGTTCAGCACCTTGGGCTTCTGCGGGTTCGTCAAGCCGATCGCGGCTAGCCGATCCAGGCTGCGGGCATCCGACTGCGGCATATAGCCGGGGTCGTGCTCGCTGCTCTGGTGGTCGGCGCCGAATGGATTGACGGCGTAGATCAGCCCCAGGCTGCGCTTGACATGTGGCATATGTGCTGGCAGTTCGGCGCCTTTCACGGCGTTCACGCGCTCCTCGGCGCCGCGCCCGATCTGCTGGGCGGCACGGGCCGAGCCCTCGGCCAACACATCGCCGAAACCCGCGCGATTCAGCATCTGCTCGAGCATCGCCAGCAGTGCGTCGCCATCGCCGAAGCGCAGCGGCATGCCGGTGTCGTCCTCGCTGATGATCCCGCGCTCGAAGCAATCCATCGCAAAGGCGATCGTCGCGCCGGCGGCGATCGCGTCGACGCCATAGGCGTTGCAGAGCTGGTTGGCCAGCGACACCGCGCCAAGATCGCCCACGCCACAGTACGAGCCAAGCGTCGCCAGGTTTTCATATTCGGCGCCGCCATACACCGGCTTGATCTGTTGGCCTTTGTATTCTGATTCGACCACGCGCTTGCAGCGCACCGCGCAGGCATAGCAGGTGTCGCGCTCCTTCAAGATCGTGTCGTACAGCGTCACGCCGTCGATCGGCTCGGCATGTTCGAAATAACCGGCGCTCCAGTTGCGGGTCGGCAGGCCGCCAACGCTATTGTTGCTCATCACCGTCGCGGCGGTGCCGTACTTGCCGAAGTCGGCCATGCCCACGTCGACCTTCATTTGATCGGAGCCATGCTTGCCATAAAACCTGATCTTCTCAGGATCGCCGGCGGTCGGCCGCTGGGTGCCGCGCACTGCGATTGCCTTGAGATTCTTGCTGCCCATCACCGCACCCATGCCGGTGCGCCCAAACGCGCGGTTGGCCATGTTGATGATTGCGGCGAAGCGCACCAGCTTCTCGCCTGCCGGCCCGATCTCGGCGATCTCGATCTTGTCGTCGCCCAGTTCTTGCTTGATGATCACCTCGGTGTCGGCGGTTAGCCTGCCCCAGAGATGCTCGGCCGGGCGCAACTCGGCCTGGCCATTGTGAATCCACAAATAGAGCGGGCGCGCGGCGCGGCCATGCAGTACGATGGCGTCGAAGCCGGCGAACTTCAGCTCGGCCGGCCAGAAACCGCCGGCCTGGGCATCGCCGGCCCCGCCGGTGATCGGCGATTTGGCCACAGCGGTGCAGCGGCTCTGCCCCGAGATGGCGAAGCCGGTGGCAGCGCTCAGCGCCAGCGTCAGCGTATTCTGGGGCCCGAGCGGGTCGGCGCCGCGCGGTGTGTGCTTGAGCAGGTAGTAGAGGCCTAGGGCGCTTCCACCCACATAGGTGCGGTAGAACTCCTCGCTGGGAGTCTCAATGGTGATCGTTTCGGCAGTCAGATCGACATGGAGAATCTTGCCGGTGTAGCCGTTCAGCATCGTCTTCGCTCCTTATGATTGCAGATTGCAAATGATATCTAGGTCATATCAATTTGAGATTGGAGATGAGAGATTCAAGATTGGCCGTGGCGACGCAATCTCGAATCTCTAATCGCTTATTGCCGAGTGGAGAGGGACATGTCGCTGCATTCCAGATTATACCGCTAAACGATCGAAGCGATTTCGCAACTGCGACCAACCCTGGAGGTGTGGTATACTCCAGTTACGAACAACGATTGTCCTTGTCTGAATCAGAGAGGTGCGGTGCGCCGGCCATGCTTCGGCGCACCGCACCTTTTTACTGCAACAGGCCAGGCTTCAACACAGAAAGATGTACAAAACGATGGTTCGAAATCGACTTGAACAGGCCTTCCTGTTGGTCATGGTCATTACCCCGCTGGCTGGTACGATCTTCGCGATCTGGTTGTTGTGGCAGCGCTTGGTGAACTGGAATGATGTTGCTATCCTTGGCGGCATGTATTTTTTTACAGCGCTTGGTATTACAATCGGCTACCATCGTATGCTGACCCACCGCAGCTTCGAAACGCATCCGGCGGTGCGTTTCTTCTTCCTCATGCTTGGCTCGATGGCGCTCGAGGGGCCGGCGCTCGATTGGGCCTCGATTCATATCAAGCACCACGCCAATACCGACGAGGAAGACGATCCGCATAGCCCGCTGCACGGCTTCTTCCATGCCCATATGGGCTGGTTCTTGACTGTGTACCATGCCGAGCCGGGGACCTACGGGAAATGGCTGCTCAAAGACCGGTTGGTCGTGTTTATGAGTAAAACGTTCTTCCTTTGGGGCGCGCTTGGCTTTGTGATCGCTTACCTGCTTGGCGGTTGGCAAGGCCTGCTGTGGGGCGGGTTGGTGCGCATGTTTCTGACGCATCATGTGACCTGGAGTGTGAACTCGGTTTGTCACACCTTTGGGCGGCGCATGTTCGAAACGAACGATCAGAGTAAGAATCAGTGGCTGGTAGGGCTGTTAGCCTTCGGCGAGGGCTGGCACAACAATCACCACGCCTTCCCGCGCTCGGCGTTTCATGGTATGCGCTGGTGGCAGTTCGACCTCTCGGCATATGTCATTCGCCTTTTGGAATGGACCGGACTGGCCTCAAATGTCTGCCGCATTCCAATCGAGAATATACAGGCCCGGTTCGCCTACCGGCTCAAAGTTGACGCCTTGGCACCGCGAGTAGAGATTGGCGATGAGAGCCTAGCCTGATCGCCGATCGTTCATTGTGTGCCGCGGCCGGTGCTCGCGCCCGCTCGAAGAAGCGACAAATCCTACTTCCTGTAGCAATATCGGCTGGTATGAGAAATAGCCCTTGAAAAAGGGCTATTTTGATTAGACTCAGGCCGGGAATAGAGCCAATTCACATGATTCCGATCCACTGAAATCAAACTGTAAGCTATCGGCATTGATATCATGAGCGGCACGGCATACGATAAAGGCAGTTGTTGATAACATCACCACCGCGAGTGAAGGAGAACCCGCATGTTCGGACACCGCAACCCCGACCGACCATCCGACAATCAGACTATGCCATTGAAGAGCGATCTCGACCTCGATATGCTCGATGACCTGCCGGATATTCTGGCCGACGAGCCAGCCACGCCAGCCGCACCGCCAGTCGCGCCATCGCAAACCGATCAGTCACCCGATGATCTGACGTGGCAGGCTGCCGCACCAGCAATACTAGGCCCTTCCGTAACTCAGTTGCTGCGCGAGGCCGAGACCGTACCGCAGCGGCAGCCGACCGATGAAGGAGCATCGTCTTTGTACGAGCCAGCTCCGGCGATCACCACCCAACTTTCGTCGTACATCCCGGCCGGTCAGCACGAGGTCGAGCCGGGCTTCGAGGCCGAGCCAGCGCCAGCTTACCCATTCACAGCGCCCGCGCCCAGCCAGGTTGCGCCGGCGATCGGCGAGCCGGTGGCGGCGCCCGCCCCTGCCGCGGTGGTCGATCGCGCCCGCAGCGTCGCCGAGAGCGTGATCGGCCCCGACGATTTCTTCGATGGTCGCTATCGCTCGGAGCGTGGTGTGCGCATCCAGGGCAATGCGCGTGGCTCAATTGAATCGCGCCAGTATATCTACGTCGAGGCCGGCGCGCAGGTCGAGGCCGATCTTTCTGCCGAGGAGATCACCATAGCGGGCGATTTCACCGGCAAGATCGCCTGCCGCGGTCGCCTGGAGGTCACGAGCTCTGGCAAGATCCAGGGCCATGTCGAGACCACCCTACTGGTCGTGCAGGAGGGCGGCGCGATCGACGGCGAGCTGAATATGCGTGGCCAGCATGCGGTGGACGCTAACGGCGCCGCGGCGCGTGCGGAGTGAGATAATCGCCGCAGTTGTCAGTTGTCGGTTGTCAGTTGTGGAGTTCACGACTGACAACCGACAACCGACGACCAACCCTGAGTCTCTTCGCATAGCTCACCTCAATCGCTACTTTCTCCCAGCACCTCATACGCGAACTTCAGAATGATCCCCTGATGCCCGATCGCCAGCGCGACTTGGGCGAACGATCGGTTGCCACCGAGTTGGTCCGCGTTTGTCCACCTTCAATATCCATAGGTCTGAACTGTTCCTTATCTGCTATTGGGCTACTTGCTGCACCCTGTAACCATTCCAATTCCGCATGATGTACAATAACGCACGTACAAAGTCAGATACCCACTGCTAAAGTTCCTGGACTTCCGCGCCTAAAGGCAGGCATCGTGAAGATTTCTTCTCTCACAATAGCCATGTTTTCTCTTGCCGGGCCGATGCGCTGCTCTATGATCCTTGCGGCACACCAAATCGTTAGCACGTTAGCAAGCCCGAATGGTGGAAGGCTGACCGAATCGGCGATAGAGCCTGTAGCCCGCAACTTGTAAACTGCGACACATGAGGTCTATTATGAGCGACATTACCACTGACTCCGGCATTCCGATCAAGCCGGTCTACCGCGCCGAGGACGCCGGTGCGCCGCAGCCCGACCCCGGCCAGTACCCCTACACCCGCGGCGTCTACCCAACGATGTATCGCGGCCGGCTCTGGACCATGCGCCAGTATGCCGGGTTCGCCTCGGCGCGCGAGAGTAACCTGCGGTATCGGTATCTGCTGGAGCAGGGCCAGACCGGCCTGTCGGTTGCATTCGACCTGCCGACGCAGCTGGGGCTCGATTCCGACGACCCGCGCGCCGAAGGCGAGATCGGCAAGGTTGGCGTGGCAATCGATAGCCTGGAAGATATGGCGACGCTGTTCGACGGCATCCCGCTCGACAAAGTTACCACCTCGATGACGATCAACGCGCCGGCCTCGGTGCTGTTGCTGCTCTACGAGTTGGTAGCCGAGCGCCAGGGCGTCGCGCCCGAGCTGCTTGGCGGCACAATCCAGAACGATATTCTGAAAGAATATGCCGCGCGCGGCACCTACATCTTCCCGCCGCGCCCGAGCATGCGGCTGATTACCGACACCTTTGCCTACTGCCGCGCGCGCATCCCGAAGTGGAATACGATTTCGATCAGCGGCTACCACATTCGCGAGGCCGGCGCCACTGCCGCGCAGGAGATCGCCTTCACCCTGGCCGACGGCATCGCCTACGTCGACGCGGCTATTGCGGCCGGGCTGCCGGTCGATGAGTTCGCGCCACGGCTGTCGTTCTTCTTCGTCAGCAACCCGAACTTCCTTGAAGAGGTGGCCAAGTTCCGCGCGGCGCGGCGCATGTGGGCCCGGATCATGAAGGAGCGCTTTGAGGCCAGAAAAGAAGCCAGCATGATGTTGCGTTTCCACACCCAAACCTCCGGCGCGAGTCTCACGGCGCAGCAGCCGCTCAACAATGTCGTCCGCACCACGATCGAGGCCCTGGCCGCGGTGCTGGGCGGCACGCAGAGCCTGCACACCAACGGCTACGACGAAGCGCTCAGCCTGCCGACGCAGGCAGCCGCCACGCTGGCGCTGCGTACGCAGCAGATCATTGGCTACGAGAGCGGCGTGGCCGCCACGGCTGACCCGTTGGCCGGCTCGTATGTGGTCGAGGCACTCACCGATGCGGTCGAGGCCCGAGCCTGGGCGCTGATCGAGCAGATCGACGGCCTGGGCGGCGCAGTCGCGGCGATCGAGCAAGGCTGGATGCAGGGCGAGATCGCCGAGTCGGCCTACCAATTTCAGCAGCGGGTCGAGGCCGGCACGCAGATCGTGGTTGGGGTGAATCGCTTTGCCGACGATCAGATTGCCAACGTACCGATCTTTCAGCCGAACGAGACGGTGGCGCAGGAGCAGGCGGCATCGCTCGCACGCATCCGCGCCGAGCGCGACGGCGTGGCGGTGGGCCAAGCGTTGGACGCGCTGCGCCGCGCCGCGCAGGGCAGCGAGAATGTGCTCTATCCGCTGCGCGAGGCGTTGGCGCGCCTGGCGACCGTCGGTGAGGTCTGTGGCGTGCTGCGCGAGGTGTGGGGAGAGTACCGGCCGGAGGTACGGCTGTAGCCGGCTCATACAGCTGAAAGTCGCCGCCGCGCGCGACAGCGGTGATACGTTGAAAGCGGGCTACATTGTCACGACCTCGGCATTTGAAGTGCTGGTGGGGCTGTGGGCGATCAATCAGCGGCCGCGGTGAGGACGAACAGGATGTCGATCTTCAATCACAATATCTACGACAACATTCGTACCCGAGTCATTGTTGTCCACCAGGGCTGTCTGTTACTCCTGCCACCACAGGATGTGAGCGCAGGGTGGCAGCTGCCAGGTGGTGGGCTGGCCCCGCACGAGAGCCTGGCTGAGTGTGCCATCCGCGAAGTCTTGGAAGAGACGGGTCTGCTCGTCGGCATATCCGGCGTGGCCTTTCTGCGCGAGTGGGTGGTGCCGAAATACTGTGCCGTGCCGGATGGGCAGGACCAAGTCGGCTTTGGCCTCGAAGTCTACCTGTATGCATACCCACTCAGCGATCGCGCCGTCCTGCGATCGGAACACCCCGCGACCCCGGCACCCTGTTGGGTACGGTTGGATGATATCCCGCAGTTACCTCTTTGGCCGAAGGAACTGAAGGCGTTCGCATCGACCCTGCTATCAGGAGCAGCGGTTTATGGTGTCCCATCGTTTGTCGCGCGCTTGGAGGATCCGTCGGAGCGGCCAAGCGAGCCGGTTATATTCAACCTCCGCGTCGATCCGCAGTGATCAGACGGCTGGTGCCAAGCGGCACGCTATCCGTTCACCTGCGCCACTTGCCAGTTCTGCCTCCCCGGACAGCATCTGCTTGATCACACAACCCGCAGACGAGCGCCGAGCACCTGAGCGGCTCCAATCCTGCTCTGACTCCCACGCCAAAAGTGGCATGTTGCGCTACACCTTTTGTCTCAAAGATGGGACTCTTTTCGCTTGGCGGTCTTCTTCGAGGTCTTACCGGTGATACTACTGGCGCCCGTGGCCGGTGTCGTCATTGACCGGCTGCCACGCAAAACGGTTCTGGTTGGTGCGGACCTCGCACGAACGGTGCTAGTGCTCGCCCTACTCCTCACGAACAGTCTGTGGCAAATCTACGCCATTATCCTGATGCTTACTAAAGTTTTACTTGACATGCATCTTCCCGTGACTATAATACATCCATTGTCATCCCCTCCCAGGGGGGAGGGGAGAATATAAGGATATGGCCATGACTGAGGAAGAAAAACATACCGACGAGCACATCCCGCATCATACAGACCACGCTGCAATGCATCATCATACTACTGAGGAGGCGCAGGAGGTTTCGCAACATGGGAGCGCTCATGTCGCTCACGCAACGGATGCACAGCACGAGATGCACGGTAGCGACCACACTGGTCACGATGCACACGCAGCTCACGCGGGTCATGGTGGACACGCCGGCCATAGTGAAGCGATGTTCCAGCGTCCCTTCTGGATTTCGCTCATCTTAACTATTCCGGTCTTACTCTACGCTGAACTCTTTCAAGAGCTGCTTAGCTACACCGCACCACAATTCCCAGGGTCCCAGTACCTAGAGGTCATCCTTGGTAGCATTATTTACTGGTATGGCGGCTGGGTATTCTTGCGCGGGGCGTTTGATGAATTGCGTGCCCGCACGCCCGGTATGATGACGCTGGTGGCACTGGCGATTAGTACGGCATATTTCTACAGCGTCGCCGTCACCTTCGGCTTGGTTGAAGGGATGCCCTTCTACTGGGAACTCGCAACCCTGGTGACGATTATGCTTTTGGGGCACTGGATGGAAATGCGGGCCGTCGGCAGCGCACAAAGCGCACTCAACGAATTAGCAAAACTCCTGCCGGACACGGCCGAACGCATTATCGATGGCCGGACCGAGACTGTCCCTGTCAGTGCGCTGCGGGTGGGTGATGTGGTCCTTGTGCGCCCTGGCGCGAGTATCCCTGCCGATGGAACGCTTGAGGAAGGTGACAGCCAGGTCAATCAGGCGATGATTACCGGCGAGTCGCGTCCGGTGCACAAGCGTCCCCGTGATCAAGTGATTGCCGGTACGGTCAATGGGAGCGGCTCACTACGCGTTCGTATAACTAAAACCGGCGAGCAGACCGCGCTCGCGGGCATTATGCGATTGGTCGCGGAAGCGCAAACCAGCCGGAGTCGCGCTCAAGCTCTTGCTGACCGCGCAGCGTACTGGCTCACCTTTATCGCGCTCGGTGTCGCGGCCGTTACATTTGTGGTGTGGCTATTCGCCCGTGGGTTCGATAGCTTCACCCTGGAGCGGGTGGTGACAGTGCTCGTCGTTGCCTGTCCGCACGCCTTGGGGCTCGCCATCCCACTGGTTATCGCCATCAGCACGACGCTCTCAGCTCGCAATGGCATCCTGGTCCGTGACCGTCTGGCGCTCGAAGAGGCACGAAACGTGAACACGGTAGTGTTTGACAAGACCGGTACCTTGACCAAGGGTGAGCAGGGACTGGTTGGTATTGCCACGACAGCGGATATTTCGGAAGACGAGGCGCTGGCCGCTGTCGCTGCCATTGAAGGCGACAGCGAACACATTATTGCTCGTGCGCTGGTCGCTGCTGCACAGGAGCGCAAGCTCGAACTGCCGTTGGTGCGTGACTTCCAAGCCCTTCCGGGCCGAGGTGTTCAAGCAACAGTTGATGGCCGGACACTTCAGGTCGGCGGACCACGTCTGTTGGAAAGCCAAGCAGTGAGCCTATCCGGTGACCTCGCGGAGCAACCTCGTATGTGGGGTGCGCGTGGTCAGACGGTCGTGTATTTGGTCCAAGACGGCGCAGTAAAAGCGGCGTTTGCCCTTGCTGACGTCATTCGTCCCGAGTCGCGGGAGGCGGTGGCTACGCTGAAAGCAGAGGGCGTTGAGGTCGCGATGCTGACCGGCGACAGTGAGGATGTGGCGCGCTGGGTTGCAGATGAGCTGGGCATTACGACCTACTTCGCGCAAGTCTTGCCGGAGCACAAAGCCGCCAAAATTAAAGAGCTACAGCAGCGCGGCGCAAAGGTAGCGATGGTTGGTGATGGGGTCAATGACGCGCCGGCACTGGCGCAAGCCGATGTCGGTATTGCAATCGGTGCGGGAACTGACGTGGCACGCGCATCGGCAGGCATTGTGCTCGTGAAAAACGACCCGCGCGATATTGCCCGCATTATCCGATTAAGCCGTGCGAGCTATCGAAAAATGGTACAGAATCTGGCCTGGGCGGTCGGCTACAACGCGATTGCGCTGCCGCTCGCTGCGGGTGTGCTGGCCGGCGTGGGCTTCGTTCTACCGGCGTGGGTCGGGGCCGTGTTGATGTCGCTCAGCACCATCATCGTAGCAATTAACGCCCAGACGTTGCGCAGGCTCAATCTTCAAGAAACAACCACGCCAGCGGTTGTGCAGACACCCAGGACGGCGTAACGAATCAGCAACGGCCATTGGGCGCTAGGGCGCTGTGTGCGTAACGGACGTCGGCTCGCGATAACTAGAGACTGTAAACTACGACGAGATCTTGACAATGGATCGTTCTCCGCATACACTATTGGTCTGTCAGCCCTAACTCCATATTATATACGAGCCTCCGATCCGTCTTTCGATCGATGGATCGGTTGGCCCATCCGAACCGGGCGGCGTCGTATTCCACTCCTTCGTTAAGGATCGTCGTTCCGCGCGTTTATGAAGACGTGACGCTTTGTCGATGGTGACAGCATGACCACGCACCTTTCGCCGACGCATGTATCTATAATCCTTGAGGGCTAGCCGCATGTCGGCCGTGCGGCTGTGCCCGCGTGTTGCAACGCACCATTCGTCATTCGAGCATTTCTTTACAAAATGTTCGTATGCACACGATTGCAGCTTAACCTAACACGTCTAGAATATCGCCTGCATCCCAGTTCGCTCACTGTGCTCAATCGAGGCACACAAAAGGGAGGATACCATGTGGAACAAAGGCATCGGCACCCTGCTCCTCGCCGTCGTCCTGCTGCTGGCAGCCTGCGGCGGAACATCGCCCGCGCCACCAGCCGGCAACGCGGGTTCGTCGGGCGGACAGGCCGCCACTAGCGCGGCGCCGGCCACGGGCGGACAGCCGGCAAATGCCACAGCGATCGCGCCGCCGAGCAAGGGCGACAAGAGCGCGATCAGCGCGTGGGCCCAGGCCAACAATGTCGAGGTCTACCGGGCCAAGAACATCGAGACGGCTGCACAGAGCCTGGGCTTCAAGGCCGAGGCGATCGCCGACCCCACCGGCTGGGGCGACTACAAGAAGAAGTTCCTGCTGGCAGCGGACTCGGGCCAGGCGCCGGACATTATTCTGTCGGGTCATGAAGATATCGCACCTTGGGGTAAATCCGGCTACATCATCCCGCTCGACGATATGATCAACGCGAACCAAGATACCTACAAAGATATCTT
>Ga0137369_10000908_pt1 | contig 28530 bp, 26 predicted proteins | sample SagtaG_12_FD_104918 | JGI IMG/M metagenome (GOLD analysis project Ga0137369, IMG submission 104918) | Vadose zone soil microbial communities from Sagehorn Ranch, Mendocino, California, USA - Sage1_L_113_16 metaG | ecosystem: Environmental > Terrestrial > Soil > Vadose zone | place: USA... | reverse complement strand
GCCGTGCGGGCGCGAGGTCACCCAGGCGCAACCCCTCGCGTTTGAATATTCCCGTGGGGAGGTTGGACCATCGCGTCTTCTGGGGACTGTCGAAAGGAAACTGGACTTTGGTCCTTCCTGCCTCGTCCAGCGTCGCGAGAAGCGCCTGCACGGAGGCGACGATCCGGGCGGTCGCATCCGCGGCCGCCGTTTGCGCCGGCGGCGACGTGCTCCGCGGAGCCGAGAGGCTCGCGGCCACGGCAACGAGCACGCCAAGACAGGCAACGGTGCCGATTCCGACGGTTACACGCATGGGGCGATCTCCGCTCATGGAAAGGGTACGACGTCGCGCGTCGGATCGGAAGTTGAACACCGTGTCCCATGGGGACGATCCACGGCTGGCGCTCGAGCGCCATCAGGTCGGACTACCTCCGAGCCCGTCAATCCACTCAGGCGGAGTGGACTATGATGGCGGCCCATGCCTATCGCTCGCCGAATCCTGGCCCTTCTCGGTGTGGGCGTGCTGTCCGCGTGGCTTTCTGCCCAAGCGCCACCGTCCCCGGCCCCATCGGCTTCCGCTCCGCCAAACCCCTTCCTGCTCAGCCCCGAGGAGCGCGCGCGCTTGGATCAGCTCTCGCGCGAGGACCACGCCGACATGATGAGGCAACTGGGTATCACGAAGCTTCGGCCCGGCGCCAACGGCCGCGCGGCCGCCGGCGAGCCGGGCGCGGCGAACTACGATCCCGCCCGGGCCAACGCGTACCCTGACTGGCCGGACGCCCTGACCCTGAAGGACGGCCGCAAGGTCACGACCGCGGAGCTGTGGTGGCAGACGCGGCGTCCGGAGATCACCCTTGACTTCGAGCGCGAGGTCTACGGCCGCGTGCCCGAGGACGTGCCGAAGGTCGCGTGGACGGTGGCCGAGACCGTGGAGACGACGGTCGGCGGCCAGCCGGTCGTGGCCCGGCGGGTGATCGGTCACGTGGACAACTCCGCCCATCCCGCGGTCGCGGTGGACATCAAGATGGCGGTCGTCGTCCCCGTCAACGCGGAAGGGCCGGTTCCGGTCCTGATGATGTTCGGCGGGGGCAACATGCCCGGCGAGCCGCTGCCGCGGTTCCCGGGCGCCCAGGAGCCCGCCGCCCCGCCCTCCACGGACCAGCTCATCGCGGCCGGGTGGGGCTACGTGTCGCTCAGCACCGCCAGCATCCAGGCCGACAACGGCGCCGGGCTCACCTCGGGCATCATCGGGCTCACCAACAAGGGCAAGCGCCGGACGCCCGAGCAGTGGGGATCGCTGCGCGCGTGGGCCTGGGGTGCGGCCCGCGCGCTCGACTACCTGGAGACGCTGCCCGCGGCCGACGCCAAACGCGTGGGCATCGAAGGGGTGTCGCGCTACGGCAAGGCCGCCCTCGTCACCATGGCCTTCGAGCCCCGATTCGCGCTGGTCCTGGTGGGCTCGTCCGGCGAAGGCGGAGCCAAGCCGCACCGCCGCAACTTCGGGGAGCAGGTGGAGAACCTCACGGGGTCCGGCGCGTACCACTGGATGGCCGGCAACTTCCTGAAGTACGGCGCGGCCGAGGCGTCTTCCGCTCGTCGGGGCGAAGCCCCTCCTCGCTCATCGTCGACGGTCCGCTTCGTGGACGCGTCGTTCGGGAGCAAGAACGCGAACGACATCCCGGTCGACGCGCACGAGCTCATCGCCCTCTGCGCGCCGCGTCCCACCTTCATCAGCTACGGCGTCCCGGAGAAGGGCGACGCGAACTGGCTGGATCAGCAGGGCAGCTTCATGGCCACGGTGGCGGCCGGCCCCGTGTTCCGGCTGCTCGGCGCCCGCGACCTGGGCGTGACCGAGGACTATCGCGTGGCGAAGATGCCGCCCTGCAACACGGGCCTCCTCGACGGCGAGCTGGCCTGGCGCCAGCACGACGGCGGGCACGAGGACCGCTCGAACATGAGCTTCTTCATCGCCTGGGCGAACCGCCTGATCCATCACACGCCGCCCCCGGCTCCTGCGGACCAGCCGCGGATGAGAGCCGACCGGAACTCGCATCTCGCCCACCAGCAGCTCCTGGCCAAGGCGAAGAGCGGCGGCATCGACGTCTACTTCCTGGGCGACTCCATCACGCGCCGCTGGGGCGCCCTCGACTATCCGGACTTCCTGGCCCATTGGAAGAAGAGCCTCCACGGCTGGAACGCCGGCAACTTCGGCTGGGGAGCCGACCGGACGGAGAACATCCTCTGGCGCCTGGAGAACGGCGAGCTCGACGGCGTCCTTCCGAAGGTCGTGGTGATCCTGGCCGGCACCAACAACGTCGGCCGGGAGCCCGGCGAGGAGAGCACGGTGGCCGATGTCACCCGCGGCCTCTCGGCCATCGTCGGCGCCTGCCGGAAAAAGGCGCCCGCGGCCACGATCATCCTGACCGCCATCTTCCCACGAAACGACAATCCCGCGGTGATGCCGACCATCGCCCGCATCAACGCCAACCTCGCGAGGATGGCCGACGGGAAGTCGATCCGTTTCCTCGACGTCAACCCCAGGCTCGCCGATGCCAACGGCACCCTGTTGGAAGGAATGATGGTCGACGGGCTGCACCCGAGCCTGAAGGGCTACGAGGTCTGGGCCGAGGGCTTGAAGCCGGTCCTCACCGAGCTGCTCGGTCCGCCGGCCGCCACCGACCACGCCCCCCCGCCCACGGGCGATCCGAGCGCGAGCGAACGCTCCTCAGGAGGCGAGCGAGCAGCGCGCGGCGGATCGTCCGCGGCCCTCGCCCCCTCGAGGATGCTTCGCGTCGGTACGATCGACGAGCGCTTCCAGTCGTACAACGTGGAGAATGAACGAGCCGAACTTCGCCGCGTACGGCGGCGCGCCCGCCGGCTACGACGCCGCCGCGTACGGCCGCGACTTCAAGGTCTTCCTCGCGTTCGCGAAGCAAGCGGGCTTCCTGATCCTGGGACCCGGCTCGGTGGGCGAGACGACGCGCGCGAGCGGGCTTTCCTCGCCACGCGCGCTCGAGACGCGCGACCTGTTGACGGCGGCCGGTCCCGGCCTCGACGCCTTCTCGTACCACCACTACGGCACCGTCTCGAAGCGGTGCGCGGGCGGCGCGATCCCGCAGGTCTCTCCCGAGGACGCACTTTCGGAAGAGTGGCTGTCGCGCACGGACGGGACGCTGGCCTTCTACAAGTCCCTGCACGACGAATTCGCGCCGGGCGCCCCCATCTGGCTCACCGAAACGGCCGACGCCGCGTGCGGCGGCAATCCCTGGGGCTCGTGGTTCCTGGATACGTTCCGGTACCTCGATCAGGCGGGACGGCTCGCGAAGCAGGGCGTGCAGGTCGTCGCCCACAACACGCTCGTGGCCAGCGACTACGGCTTGCTGGACGACAACGCGCTCACCCCGAAGCCCAACTACTGGGGCGCGCTGCTCTGGCGCAAGCTCATGGGCACCACGGTGCTCGATTCGGGCGTGCCCGTTCGCGCCGGCCTCCACGTCCACGCGCATTGCCTGCGGGGCACGCCCGGAGGGGTCGCGCTGTTGGCCATCAACACGGATCGCGCGGCGGCCGTGACGTTGACGGTGCCCACGCGGGGCGAGCGCTACACGCTGTCGGGAGACCTTGAGGCCATGGTCGTCCGGTTGAACGGCAAGGATCTCGCTCTGGGCCCCAACGACGAGCTGCCGCGTCTATCGGGAGTCCAAACGGCGGCGGGCGAAGTCACGTTCGCCCCCGCAACGATCACGTTTCTGGGATTGCCGGACGCGGCAAACGCATCGTGCCGCTAGGCGGCGTCTAGATAGTTCTCCTTCCACGATCTTGACGCGATCGGGATCGGGATTGCTCAATCGGGCGGCACGGCGCAAATAGAGCGTCAACTTCGCGTCGGTGTCCCGCAGGAACACGCGGCTCGTGTTGCGCGCAAGCTGCCCGTTCGCGCCAAGGATGAGGACGTGGATCATCTGCCGGCCCGCGCCGCCAGATGCGGGGGATACCGATCCCCCTGCACCTTGATGTGGGCGAGGGCATCTTTGATCTGGCGCAGGTCGTCTTCAGTCAGTTCGATGGCAGCGGCGCCGACGTTCTCCTTCAGGCGATGCACCTTGGTGGTGCCCGGGATCGGCACGATCCACGGCTTCTGCGCCAGCAGCCACGCCAGCGCGATCCGGGCCGGGGTCGCCTGCTTGACCACTGCGATCGACCCGAGCAGATCGACCAACGCCTGGTTCGCCTTGCGGGCTTCCGGTGAGAAGCGGGGGACGATGTTGCGGAAGTCGTCTTTGTCGAAGGAGGTGTTTTCGTCGATCTTGCCGGTCAGGAAGCCTTTGCCGAGCGGGCTGAAGGGCACGAACCCGATGCCCAGTTCCTCGCACGTCGGCAGCACTTCCGCTTCGGGCTCACGCCACCACAGCGAATACTCGCTCTGGAGCGCGGCCACGGGTTGCACCGCGTGCGCGCGGCGGATCGACGGCACGCCGGCCTCCGAGAGGCCGAAGTGTCTGACCTTGCCCTCGCGGATCAGGTCCTTGACCGTGGCGGCCACGTCCTCGATCGGCACGTTCGGGTCGACACGGTGCTGATAGAAGAGGTCGATGCGGTCGGTCTTGAGCCGCTTGAGGGATGCGTCCGCGACCGCCCGGATACGCTCCGGCCGGCTGTCCATGCCTGCTTTGGAATCCCCATCCTTGAAGCCGAACTTGGTCGCGATCACGACCTGGTCGCGGATCGGCGCCAGTGCCTCGCCCACCATTTCCTCGTTCAAGGGACCATAGGCTTCGGCGGTGTCGAAGAACGTCACCCCGCTCTCGAACGCGTCCCGGATCAGCGAAATCGCCTTCTCCTTTTCCAGGGCGGGGCCATAGCCAAAGCTCAATCCCATGCAGCCGAGCCCGAGCGCCGACACTTCCAGGTTGCTACGACCCAGCTTGCGCTTCTTCATTTCGCCTCCAGCGAATGCAGCCGCGCTGCGGCCGCGTACTCCTCGTCGCTGACCTTTTCCATCCAGTCCACGCTCTTGCCGTCGAGCCGTTCCACGATCGCGATGTGCGTCATCGCCGTGGTCGGGGCGGCGCCGTGCCAGTGCTTCTCCCGCGGCGGGCACCAGACCACGTCACCAGGCCGGATCGGCTCTGCCGGACCTCCCCGGCTCTGCACGAAGCCGAAGCCGGCGATGACGATCAGGGTCTGGCCGAGCGGGTGGACGTGCCACGCCGTCCGCGCGCCGGGCTCGAAAGTACGCTGGCGCCAAGGCCGCGCGCCGGCTCGGGCGCCTGGAAGAGCGGGTCGATGCGTACCCTCCCCGTGAAGTACTCGGCCGGTCCCTGTGCGGACGGCTGGGAGCCGCTTCTCTTGATCTCCATGCGGGGTCCTTTCTCCACCCACGAGAGGCTCATACCGCGGGCACATCGGGCCTCGGGAGCGAGCGGGCGTGACGCGCGCGCCATTCGCCGGGCGAGCTGCCCTCCCAGTCGTGGAACGCCCTGAAGAACGAGTGGGCGTCCTCGTATCCCAGGAGGTAGGCGGTCTCGTTGAGCTCGAGCGACGAATGCAGCAGGTAGTGGCGGGCCAGCTCGCGGCGTGCCTCCTGCACCAGGTGCTGGAACGTCGCCCCGTCCTCGGCGAGCCTGCGTTGCAGCGTCCGGGGGCTCGTGCGCAGCTCTCTCGCGACGTCCTCGATCCCCGGCCGCCGCCCGGCCAGCAGCGGCTTTAGGATGCCCTTGACCTGCTCGCCGATCGCCCTCGAAGCGAGCGCCTGCTTCAGCTCGGCCTCGAGCTGCGGCGCGACGGTCGCGAACAGATCCGCGTTGTGCGTGAGGAAGGGTCGATCGAGGTCCGCCTTGGCGAACACGATCGTGTTCTGCCGGGCATCGAGCCTCGCCGGGCAGCCGAAGTGCGCTTCGTACGTCTCGCGGCTCCCGCTTGCTCCCCGAAGCTCGAGCCGCCTCGGGCGGACGGGCGCGCCCGTCCCTCGGCGGGCGATGTCCAGCACCCGGGCGAAGCACACGTCCACCAGTACCGGAGGCTCCGTCTCCTGCGCGAGCAGCCATCGGAACTGCACCCGGCATTCGTCCCCTCGCTCCGCCACGCGTAGCTCCTCTGGGCAGGTGAGCTGCTTGTAGCGGGCCAACCGCTGCAGGGCGTCCCGGAACGACCGCGCCGACACGGCGGCAATGGCGATCGGGTCGTACCGCTCGATGCGAGGCTCCGTCCCCAGCTTGAGCCCGATGGCCGGGTCGGGGCTGGCCTGCCCGAGCCCCCGATACAGGGCGAACAGCTCCTCGGTGCTGACGAGGATCCTCTCCTGGTCGAACAAACCGGCCGGCAGGCCCGCCTGCCGCAACACATCCGCGGGGAGCACGCCGAGCTCTTCGAGCTTGCCCGGGAGGGTCGAGGCGACGCGGAACCGGTTCGTCATTGCCCTGCGCCGAGGATACTCCCTACTTCAGCGAGGCCATGTCGATGACGAAGCGGTACTTCACATCGCCCTTCGCCAGCCGCTCGTAGGCCTCGTTGATCTTCTGGACCTTTATCACCTCGACGTCGGCCGTGATCCCGTGCTCCGCGCAGAAGTCCAGCATTTCCTGGGTCTGCCGGATCCCGCCGATGATGGATCCGGCGAGTTGCCGGCGCCTGAACAAGAGGCTGAACACCCCCAGCGGCGTCGGAGTCTCCGGCGCTCCCACCAGGGTCAGGGTGCCGTCCCGCTTCAGGAGGTCCAGATAGGCGTTCAGGTCATGCACCGCCGAAACCGTGTCCAGAATGAAGTCGAAGCTGCCCAGTTGCTTCTGCATCTCAGCGGCGTTCCTGGAGACCACCACGTCGTGGGCGCCCAACCGGACCGCGTCCTCCGTCTTGCCGTGCGACGTCGTGAACACGACGACCCGAGCGCCGAACGCGCGGGCGAGCTTCACGGCCATGTGCCCCAGCCCGCCGAGGCCCACGACGCCGACCTTCTGTCCCTTGCGGACGTTCCAGTGACGCAGGGGCGAATAGGTGGTGATGCCGGCGCACAGGAGCGGCGCCGTTCCGGCCGGGTCCAGTCGGTCCGATACGCGCAGCGCGAAGGCCTCGTCGACGACGAGGCGGTCGGAGTAACCGCCGTAGGTGACGCCGCCGAGATGCCGGTCGGGGGAGTTGTAGGTGAAGGTCGCGGGGCCCTCGCAGAACTGTTCTTGCCCATCCCGGCACTCGGCGCAAGTGCGGCATGAGTCGACCATGCAACCCACCGCCGCCAGGTCGCCTTCCTTGAACTTCCGGACGGACGAGCCTGCCTTCGTCACTCGGCCGACGATCTCGTGGCCCGGGACGCAGGGATAGACGGTCGGCATGGTCTTCTGCCACTCGTTCCGCACCTGGTGCAGGTCCGAGTGGCAGACCCCGCAGAAGAGCACGTCCAACTGCACGTCCTGCGGCCGCGGTTCGCGGCGCCGGATGGTAGCGGGCCCGAGCCCCGAGCTTGCGCCCGAGGCCGCAAAGGCCCTTGCCTCGTACGTGCCTGCCGTCGCCCTGGCCGCCATCAACGTCGCCTGCGCCGTTTTGCTCATTTCCATGCTCCCTCAGACTCCATGCAACTTAGGCCGTTGGAGGGTCCGGATCATTAGCAGAACGCGCCATTATGGTGGCAGAACGCGCCACACCGGGAGGCGACGTTGGGGGAGGACGATGGGGAGGCTTCCTTGGGGCCAGCCTGATCGACCGCAGACCCCACCCCTGGGGCCGAGGCTGAAAGCGAGCCTGAGGCGAGAGGGCTCAGGGCTCGAACCGGATCACCTCACCGATACCGGGGCTGGCGCCTTTATTGGAGATATGGAAGACAAGCTGCGGCGCACGCCGGTGATGGTCATCGTCGTCCCCCGTCATGGTCCCCATCGTCGTCGTCGTCCTCACCGGGAGCGTTCGGCCGCGGACCATAGGTGGGCAGCCGTCGGCCGTCCTCGTAGGCGCCCAGGTCCGGTGCGCTTCCGCGAAAGCCATCGTTGATGTTGGGCAGGATCGCGCCGGCATCGATCGCCGGACAGCCGTCCGCCAGAGTCAGATACTGCGGGGGGACCGGCGTCGGCGAGTCGCCCGGAACGTCCATGGTGGGAATGCAGGTCTGGTGGGAGATCCGGATGCCATTCGCCTCCTGGCCGGTGCCGGCGCTGAAGCTCTCGAGGCTGGTGTAGGTCGTGCCGTTGAAAAAGAAGGGCCGGGTGGAGTCACCCCAGTCGAAGCCGTCGTGGTCGAGGTCGGTGCGCCAGTCGAAGGTCCCGAACCCCCACCAGATCTGCCCCCCGTTGACCGAGATCCAGAGGTTGTTGCGGGAGATGGACAGGAGCTGGCCGTGCGCCCCGCCGGTGGTGAGATCCCCCCAGTGGACGAAGGTGTTGTGCAGGAACACGGCGCGATCCCAGGTGCGGTACTTGGCGATGTCCTCCAGGTTGTTGATCACCTGGTTGCGGATGAAGTACCAGGGCGCCCCGACCTGAGGCTGAAAGCTGAACGCGTTGTGCAGGGCATTATGGATGCGGTTGCCCCACACGCGGACGTTGGTCCGCCCTTCGTCGGTCTCGATGCCGTCGTCGGAGGTGTCGAAGATGTCGTTGCCAAAGATGTCGACGTTGGTCCCCGGCGTCGAGATCCCATCGGCGACACGGGTGATGCTGTTGTGGGCGACCGTGTGGTTGTTCGCGCCACACGCGGCGAACGACCCGTTCAGCTCGATCCCTTCGCCGTCGAAGCTCCCGCTGGCGGGGTCCACATCCCCGACGATCGTGTTGTCCGCGATATACCAGCCTTCCCCACCGCGCTGGAGATAGATGTTGTAGTGATTGTTGTAGAAGAAGTTCCGTCTCACGACCACATCGGACGGGCAATCCAACGAGAACGTGGCGTAGGCCTGATCCCTGACCGTCAAGCCCTCCACCCAGATGTGGCTGGCCCCAAGGTTGAGGCCATCGACGAAGAGCGCCTCGCCATCGCCCGCCCCCATCCAGACGATGTAGTTGCCGGCGACCCCCGGCACGCTGAAGGTCGGACGCCCCCCGTAGCTGCCGGCATGGACGAAGAAGGTGTCCCCCGGCCGAGCAACGGCCTGGGCCGCCGCGATGCCCTGGAAAGGTTTCTTCCGGGAGCCGTTACCCCCGCCCGACCCCGGCACCACGTGGAAGCGCCGGCCGCCGGTCGGCAACGTGGGCAGCGGCCGCGTCGCGACCGTCAACGTCCGACGACCATCGGGGCCACCGTCCGGGTCGGAAAGTTCGAGCCGGACCTTATAAGTCGTGCCAGGGTCGAGAAAGAAGATGCTCCCCGCAAAGCCGTTGCCGTTGTAGTTGTTGTCGACCCGGACGAGCGGCAACGCCGCCTTCCAGGCCCCCGTGCCCTGGGGCCGATAGTGCACGTCGACCGTGGCGTTGTGATTGGCGTCGCCCGAGATGCCCCATTCGATACCGATGGAGTGGATGGTGGAGTAGCTCACTATTTGCCCGGGCGTGGTCCGATTCTGGGCCTCGCTCGGAACGGCGCTGGCCAGGATCGTGGCAGTGAGCGCGACGAGGAAAGAGAGATCGGGGCCGGCTGGGCCTCGAGAGAGTCTCGAGAACATCGTAGTCCCCCTTTGAATCGATGGATACGTCCGCATTTCGTTATAGGTCCCTGATGGCCGGCCAGTCCGGCGCCGACGTCGCCATCCTGACACCCCGCACGATCGCTTCCGCCGCGACATCGGCGGCGAGGGATCCGATCGTCGTCAGCGGCAGGTCGGGCTTTTCGAGCTTTCGAGTGGATACCGCGAAGAGCTGATCGCCGTCCCCCGTCGTGTGGTACGGCCGGATGGCGCGTGACGCGCCGCAGTTCGCCATGTTCGCGACCTTGGTCAGCGCGGTCTTCGCGAGCGTCACGTTCGTGGCGGCCACCACGAGCGTCGTGCTGCGCAACGCCGGGTCGTCCAGTCCCAGGTCCGCGCCCCGCGTCGTCACCGCCTGCTTCATGACCTCGACGGAATCGGCGAAGCCGCCCGACGGCCGGCGCGCACCCGCGACGATGCGTCCGCTTCGCCAATCGAGGATATCGCCGGCGGCGTTCACGACCGCGAGCGCGGACACGACGACGTCGCCGACTTTGAGGCTCGCGGTGCCGAGACCGCCCTTCATCCCGCCGAAGCCGCGGCTCCGATGCATCTTTCCCACGGTCGCACCCGCGCCCACGCCGACGCTGCCTTCGGCCACCGATCCGGTGGAAGCGGCCGCGCACGCTTTGTAGGCAGCCTCCGCGTCGGGCCTGACGCGCGGGTCGCCGACGGCGAGGTCGTCGATCACCGCGCCGACCACGATCGGGATGCGGAGGCCGGGCGTGCCCCAGTCGAAGCCGGTCTTGTGTTCCTCGAGATAGCGGATCACTCCGCCGAATGAGGGCAGACCGAACAGCCCGCCGCCGGTGAGGAACAGCGCGTGGATCCGTTCGACCGGGCTCGAGGGTTGCAGCAGCACGACCCCGGTTTCGCCGGGCGCCGAGGTGGCGTAATCGACGCCCGCTGCCGCGTCGGGATCGAAGAGGATCGCCGTGCACCCGGTCGGGCGCCGCGGATCGGTGAAGTGCCCGACGCGGATGCCCGGCACGTCGATGAGCGATCCCGCGCTCGCGGGCGCCGCGGGTTGCGAGGCCGCGTTCTGTTCCGGCAGGTGCGACAGCATGCCTCCCGCCAGAAGCGCCTGCCCGAAATCGCGCCGGGTGAAGTCGGTCATACCCTACCCTGACGGGTTGGACGCGGAGATCGCAGACTACTCCCCCTCCGGGGGAGGTGGTCAAGCGAAATCTGGCGGCCTTGATGGACGCCGGCCGAACCCGGGCCTATGTTTGAGACCAGCAATGTTTTCGGGAACCGCCTCTCCCGCCCGTCGCGCCCGCCTGGGTCTCATCCTCGCGTGTGTCCCCACGACCGCCCTGCTGCCCGCCCGAGCCCTCGCCCAGACCGAACCCGAATTGCCCCGGGTCTTCCTCGACACCACATACTCTCCGCCCACGCGCGGCAAGCTCATCCGCGTGAAGGCCGGCGGCGATCTCCAGGCCGCCCTCCGTGCCTCCCAGCCGGGAGACGTGATCGAGCTCCAGGCCGGTGCCACCTTCACCGGCAACTTCATCCTGCCCAGGAAACCTGGGACCGACTGGATCTACATCCGTTCGTCGGCGCATGCCCTTCTGCCCCACCCGGGCACTCGTGTCTTTCCCTCGCATGCGAGCCTCATGCCCAGGATGGACACCCCCAACCGGGCGCCGGCCATCACGACCGCCGCCGCCGCCCACCACTACCGGTTCGTCGGGATCGAAGTCACCGCGAGGGGAGCCACCCGGAGCACGGGGCCCTACTCGGACAATAACGTCGTCTACCTGGAGTCCGAAGGCGGGCAGACTTCTCCGAGTCAGGTGCCCACCGAAATCATCTTCGACCGCTGCTATATCCATGGCGCCCCCACCGGAAGCGTCCGGCGCGGCATCGCCATGAACGGCGCCCGGATGGCCGTGGTGGATTCCTACCTCTCCGATTTCCACGAAGTGGGAGCGGACTCGCAGGCGATCTCGAGTTGGAACGGCCCCGGCCCCTTCAAGATCGTCAACAACTACCTCGAAGGAGCGGGGGAGAACCTCATGTTCGGGGGAGCCGACCCATCCATACCGGATCTCGTCCCCTCCGACATCGAGATCCGCCGCAACCATCTCTTCAAGCCCCTGTCCTGGAAGATCGGGCATCCGACCTATGCCGGGACGCCGTGGTCGGTCAAGAACATCTTCGAGCTGAAGAACGCCCGCCGGGTGCTCGCCGAGGGCAATCTCCTCGAACACAACTGGCAGCACGACCAGAATGGGTTCGCCATCCTCTTCACCGTCCGGAACCAGGACGGTGGAGCGCCGTGGTGCACGGTCGAGGACGTGACGTTCAGGAAGAACGTCCTCCGTCACTCCGGGGGCGGGTTCAACATCCTCGCCGCGGACAACACGTTCCCCAGCCAGCAGACCAAGCGCATCCTGATCCAGGACAACCTGCTCGACGACATCAGCTCCGTGAATTGGGGGGGCACGGGGCGGCTCTTCCAGTTCCTCTCCCTCGATTCTCGCGACACCGGGATCCTGAAACTGACCGTCGAGCACAACACGGGGTTCTCGAACGCCTGGAGCGCGTACACGGGAGACAAGCCCATCGCGGTGCACCGCTCCTTTACGTTCCGCAACAACATTGCTCCGAAGGGCACCCACGGATTTGCGGGAGGGACGAAGAGCTGGCCGGCCCCGTCCCCGCCCGTCACGGGGGACGGCAGCCAGACGCTCAACACGTTCTACCTCGCTCCCGTCTTCGCCGGGAACGTCCTGACCGGAAGCACGCCCGCCAATTACTCCGGGTATCCGGGAAACTTCTTTCCGGCGACCGATGCCGAGGTCGGCTTCGTGGACCTCTCCCGCGGCAATTACCGCCTTGGCCCTGCCAGTCCGTATAAGAACGCCGCGACCGACGGCAAGGACCCGGGGGCGGCGATCGACGCGCTCGAGGCGGCGACGGCGGGGGCAGTCTCCGGAGACTGGACTCCCGATAGCTCTCCCCGACCGTGAGCCTCACGGCTCCGAGCACTGGGGGTGCCGATCGCCGGCACGATCCCAGCGGGTCATGCGGTGGAGATCTCGACGCGTACCTTCTTGTCCATGGCCTCGTTGGCGGCCAGGCACGCGGCCGTGGTCTTGAAGGCCATGTCCACCCCGCAGCGCAGTGGGGCGCCGGTCCGGATCGCCGCGCAGAAAATCGCGACCTCCATCCGATAGGGGAGCAAGGGGTCCCCCCCGCCCCCGGCCGGTCTGGCCGCCTGGCCCCGCGGACGCCCCAGCGCGTCCGCGGCCCGGCTCTCGGACGCCTCCATCACCGCCCCACTCGTGCGCGGCGTGACCTCGATGCCCGTGGGCCTTTCCTCGGACTCGATCTTCTTGCCCTCGTCTCCTCCCCCGAAGAGCAGCACCTCGCCTTCGTGTCCGATCACCAGGGTGCCGCGGGTGCCCATGAACTGCTCGGTGATGTGGTCGAAGTCGTTGGACTCGATCGAGGAGAACGTGACCGTCCGGCCCTGGGGATACTCCAGGGTCACGAAGACGTGGTCGTTGACCTCGCGGTCCTTGAAGCGATAGATGCCGCCGCTGCCCACGACCGCGGTGGGCGAGGCGTCGAGGAAGAAGCTCGCCGTGCTGATCTGGTGGCCGCCCAGCTCCGCCACCAGCCCCTGCGAGTACCGGCGGTAGAGGCGCCAGTTGGCCAGGTGGTCCCAGGTGGGATAGCCCCAGCGGGCGGGGCTGTAATCCGCGGACGGAGGCTTGGTGTCCCGTCGCCAGGACCGGTTCCGGTGATACATGAGCCGGACGTGGTGGATCTCGCCCAGGAGGCCCTGGCGGATCACGTGGTCGTAGGCGGCCTGATAGTTCGGGTCGTAGAAGCGGTTGTAGCCAACCTCGAGCAGCTTCCCGTGCTTGCGGGCGGCCGCCGCCATCTGACGGCATCCCTCCATGTCGTAGGCCATCATGTTTTCGACCAGCACGTGCTTGCCCGCTTCCAGGCAACCCACGGTCATCTCGGCGTGGCACCACAGCGGCGTGGCGATGAGGACGGCCTCGAGGTCCTCCTTCGCCAGCATCTCCCGCCAATCCTCGTATTTCCGCGGGGGAGCCCAGCCCACCTTCACGAGGCTGTCGGCGGCCTCGTCCAGGCGCTGGGGGTTGATGTCGCACACGGCCTTCAAGTCGATGAAGTCCTTGCTGCACTGTCCGAGGAGGACCTTGCCCTGCGAGCCGGGTCCGATGAAGCCGGCCTTGACCGGCCCGCCCCGGATGGGGCCGCGCAGGGCGGCAGCGGCCCCGAAGGCCAGGAGGGGAGGCGCCCCCGCCATCGCCTTGATGAAGTTGCGGCGGCCGATCGCGACTTCTTCGGGAGTGAGCACCATGATCGCCTTCCTTACGCGCCCATCATCGCATTGACTTCCGGCTGGTCAAGCAGTCCCGAGATCGGCCCCCTGTTTGACTTCGATCCCGCCAACGCACTTCGGAGCAGGAACCCGCTTCTCCCCGCTTGAGAAGAATCGCGGTCACGGTTGACAGGCCGAGGCTTCTATGCCTAGATAGCTATGCTATGAGCTCGCCGCGTCCGAAGAACGACGTGCTGCAGGGGACCCTGTCGCTCCTGGTGCTGAAGACCCTGGCCTCGAACAAGCGGCTGCACGGGTACGCCATCACCTCGCACATCCAGCGCGTCTCCGAGGACCTGCTCCGCGTGGAGGAGGGGTCGCTCTATCCCGCGCTGCACCGCATGGAGCAGATGGGGCTCTTGCGCTCGGAGTGGGGGGTGACCGAAAAGAACCGGGAGGCCCGCTTCTACTCGCTGACCGCGAAGGGACGCCGGCAGCTCGCCCTGGAGCAGGAGAGCTGGAACCGCCTGACGGAAGGCGTGGGGCGGGTGCTGCGGTACGCCTGAGGGAGAGCGGTCCATGTCCTGGCTGAAGCGGCTGGTGAACACGGTGCGGTCGGGGCGGGTCGAGCGGGAGATCCGGCGCGAGCTGGAGTTCCACGTGGCGGAGCGCGCGGACGAGCTGCGCGACTCCGGGCTCTCCCCCGAGGAGGCCGAGCGGCGCGCGCGCCTGAAGCTCGGGAACCCATTGCTGCAGGCGGAGAGGACGCGCGACATGGACATCGCGCTCTGGGCGGACGGCATCGCGCGGAACCTGCGCCACGCCGCGCGGAGCCTGGGGCGGGCGCCGGGGTTCGCGCTCACGGTCGTGGCCACGCTCGCCCTCGGGATCGGCGCGAACACCGCGGTCTTCTCCGCGCTCGACGCCGTCCTGCTGCGGCCGTTGCCGTTCCCGGACGCGGACCGGCTGGTGCGGCTCTCGCAGACGCAGCAGAACAGCTCCGAGACCATGATCGCCCCGGTGCGCCTGGAGGAATGGAACCGGCTCAACTCCACCTTCAGCGCGATCAGCGGTTACGGGGTCGAGGACGCTTCCGAGACGTCCGGAGACCTTCCGGAGCGTGTGCGCCGCGCGGTCGTCACGCCGCGCCTGCTCGAGGTGTGGGGAGTAGCACCCGCGCTCGGGCGCGGCTTCTCGGAGGAGGAGCACCGCTTCGGTGGCCCGGCCGCGGCGCTCGTCAGCGAACGCTACTGGCGGAGCCGGCTGGGATCGACCCCCGACGTGCCGTCGCGCAGCGTCCGCATGGGAAACGCGTCGGTGCCGATCGTGGGAGTGATGCCCGCCTCCTTCCGCTTCCCCGATCGGGAGGTGGACGTCTGGTTCCCTTCGCCGGTGGACGCGCCCTACGCCCAATCGCGTCACAGCACCTGGTACACGGGGGTGGGCCGCCTGCGCCCGGGCGTGACCCTGGAGGAGGCGCGGGCGGATCTCTCGGCCGTGAAGCCTCGGCTCGCGCACCAGTTCCCCGACCCCGACCGGAAGATCGGCGTCGAGCTTCGGCCGCTCAAGCAGGACCTGGTGGGCGGCATCGGCCGCGCGCTCTGGCTGCTCTTCGGCGCGGTGTCGGTGCTGCTGCTGATCGCCTGCACCAACATCGCGGCGCTCTTTCTGGCGCGCGGGGCGGCCCGCCGTCCCGAGATCGCCCTGCGCCTGTCGCTCGGCGCGACCCGCGCCGCGGTCGCCGGGCTCGTGCTTGCCGAGACGCTCCTGCTCGCGCTCGTGGGCGGGGCCCTCGGGCTGCTGGTCGCCGGCTTCTCCACCGCCACGTTCCGCGCCCTCGGCACCGAGCTGCCGCGCATGGACGAGGTGGTGGTGGACGGCCGGATCCTGCTCTACTGCTCGTTGAGCACGCTGGGGGTGGCGCTCGTGAGCGGCCTCGCTCCCGCGGTGCGGGCGATGCGGGAGGACGGCGGTCTGGCTTCGGGCGCATCCGGCCGCACCCAGGTATCGGGAGGCCAGCGGCTGCAGTGGGTGCTGGTGGGCGGGCAGGTGGCGCTATCGGTCACGCTGCTCATGGGCGCGGGACTGCTCGTGCGCAGCTTCCACGCGCTCGCGCGCGTGGAGCCGGGCTTCGAGAAGAGCGGCGTGCTGACGTTCCGCATGAGCGGGAGCTGGAACGAGACCGCGGACTACCCGGCCCTCGTGGCGCGCGTGGACCGGACGATCGACACGGTGCGCGCGCTGCCCGGAATCGAGGGGGCCGCCACCACCGGCTGGGCGCTGCCGGGAACGCCCGCGCAGTGGGAGTCGACCTTCGGGGTCGTGGAAGCCGGCGGCGATGCCGACCGGCGCATCGTCACCGACTTGCGCGTGGTGTCGCCGGAGTACTTCGCGACCATGCGGATCCCGCTGCTCCAGGGCGAACGGTGCGAGCGGCGCTCCGTCGGGCCGACCGGCGCCCCATCCGACCAGGGCTTTGACCTGATGGTGAACCGCGCGTTCGCGGTCCGCCACCTGTCGGGCTTTCCGTCGGCCGTGGGGCTGCACCTGCAGGCGTTCGGCGAGGGGGCGCTCGAGAGGGCCGGCAAGCCCGGGCGCATCGTGGGCGTCGTGGGAGACGCGCGCGAGCGGGGCATCGACCGCGTGCCGGTGCCGGTCGTCTACTCGTGCCTGAGTGCTCCAGGCCCGACGCCCTTCTTCCTGGTGCGGACGAGCGGCGACCCGCTCGCGGTGGTGGGAGCGGTGCGCGCGCGGATGAAGGAGCTCGAGCCGCAGCGGTCGGTCTACGACATCGCCGTGCTCGACGAGCGGATCGACGGCGCCTACGCCCTGCGCCGCCTGCTGACCCTGCTGCTGGTCGCGTTCTCGCTCTCGGCGCTGTCCCTCGCCACCGTCGGCCTCTACGGGACGCTCAGCTACGCGGTCGGGCTGCGGCGCCGCGAGGTGGGCCTGCGCATGGCGCTGGGTGCGCTGCGGGCCGACATCGTGCGGCAGTTCCTGGGCCAGGGGCTGAGCGTGGTGGGCCTCGCCTGCGCGGGCGGCGTCGGCCTCGCGTTGGCCCTGCGCCGCGTGCTGGCCGGCCTGTTGTACGGGGTCTCGGCTACGGACGCGGCGACGCTCCTCGGAGTCGTCGCGATGGTGGCCGCGGTGGCGGCCCTCGCCTCGCTCGCCCCCGCCCTGCGCGCCGCGCGCCTCGATCCGATGCGCGTCCTCCGCGAATCGTAGTCCACGAATACGCCTGAGCACCCGCCACTACCGGACACAAATCGTCGGTGGCAGGCACAGCCCAATCCGGCGTCCGCCGGGAGTGGTACCACAGTGGTACCACTCCCTTCGGCCTCTTCCCGCCTGTTCCGCTAATTCGTTGGCTTGCTTGGTACGCCCGATAGGGCTCGAACTTGACGACAACATCCAAGGGACGGAATCGGCGGAAGGGAAGAACGGCAAACAAAGCAGTTAGGGCGAAGCCTGATTGCGCCGAGTCTGGCGCTTCCTACCCGTTACTGACATTCCTGCTGACGGGGTCGGCTACTCGGTGACGTCGCCTACTCACTCCCCGCACCTCACTCCCCGCCCTCATCCTCCCGGGCGGCCTGACCCTCAGGAACCAGGATCACCACGCTGCACGCCATGCAGCGGTAGCGGCGCACCCGGAGCAATCGGAGCAACAGCGTGGGCTGGCGACGGGACGCCAGCACTTCGCGGTAGCTGCATCGGGGGCATTGGGCAGGGGGCACTACTCGCTATCATCGCACAGGGCCCATGACGCCCCGGCCCTGATCGCGTATCCTCTCCCCGCCGGTCGATCTGCAACTGTGGGGAGGCGTGATGAGGCGTCTGCTTCTGGCCGCCGTGATGGTCTCGCTGTTCGCCTACGGGCTTCTCGTCCTCGTCCCCACTGAGGCGCCCCCACCCTCGGCCCTGCCCAGGAACTCTGGACACGCGAAGCCTGTCACGAGCGCGTGCGCGACCTCCTCCTATCACCATCCACCGCTCGATTTGGCTTCGACCGCGAGACCGTGGGCGCCATCCCGCTAGGTCTGGAAGAGGAGTGGCGGCGCTCGTCTGGTGTCGCTGCTGTTGCCGAGTTGCGGATTGCCGGTCACGTCGACTCCCAGCATTCCTTCGGTGCGATGGTTCGCGCCAAGTGGGAATGCCTTGTTACCGGTGACGGGACGATCCAAGACGCGCGCGTCCTGGAGTAGCGCCCTGAGAGGGCACGGAAGTCGCGGTGACGAGCCGGTGGCGTTCGGCGTAGACTCCTCTCGCCGGTCGACCCGTCCACGCCTCGGGGATTTCACGTTGAGTGATTTTGGACAGCCCTCAGGTATTGGGTCCGCCGGCTTCAACTACTCGTGGAAAGGAACCTCCTTATGCCCAAGGCCCCGAAGGAAGAGACCATCACTTTCAATGCGGAGTCGAAGCTCAAGGAGCGCGTAGAGGCGCACGCAAGGGATCTCCACGAGGACAGAGCGCCTACCTTGCGCCGTGCCCTTGAACTGTACCTTGATTCCCCCGAGGCGCGGCTGACGGTCGTCGTGCACCGGTTGGAACAGGTGGTGGGTCACATGGGAGCGAGGCTTGGGAGGCAGACCGAACAGACGCTGGACGAGAGGGTCCGACAGCTTGACCAGGCCGTGAAGAGGCTCACCCAAACCAAGGGCGCTCAGTGAATTCTCTGAAACGCCGTGACGTTGGGCCCCTTCTACGCCGCGCACTCCGGGCAGGGCTGCCCCTCCACCTTTCCCGTTCCACCACACAGGGGGCACAGCGGGCCGTCATCGTCACTGGTTGTGGGATGGAGAGGGACACCCCTCTTCTGGATGGCGTCCACCAAGTCCCCGTAACGATCGCTGCTCAGGTGTGTCTCGGCACCGGGGTGGATTCGCCTGCTCCCATCGGCCTTGAGCCACCGGACCAGCCAATCCGCCGTCTCGGCCAGACTAGCGAGACTCTGGTTCTCCCGCTCGCTCTCCTCTCGCGTAGCGATGGCCAGTCGATAACCCACGCCCTCGGGATAGATGAACGCCTTCTGTCGACTCCGCATCGGCAAACCTCCTCGAAGCAGCCTACGCCAACGCACGGACGCCGTGGGTCCGGGTGTAGACTCAGCCTCCCTCCGAGAGAAGGTGTCGGCCATGAAGGTATTCCTGAGCTGGTCGGGCGAGCGCGCCAAGTTGGTGGCGGAAGCCCTAGCCGAATGGCTCCCGTGCGTGATTCAGGCCCTAAAGCCTTTCGTCTCGACGAACATTCCGAAGGGTCAGCGGAGTCTTGAAGTGATCGCCGGAGAGCTTGAGGAGACCCGGATCGGAATCGTTTGTGTCACGCCGGAGGAGAAGCGAGCACCCTGGATCCTGTTTGAGGCTGGAGCGCTCTCCAAGACCAGGACCGCAACCTTTGTCTGTACCTACCTGATCGGCATGGGGAACGCGGACCTTGAGCCCCCGCTCGGCCAGTTCCAGTGGACCAGGGCAGAGAAGGGCGACACATTCAAGCTCTTGCAAACGATCAACGGAGCGTTGGGGGACTCGAAACTGACGGATGCCCAGCTTCAGCTCATGTTCGAAAAGTTCTGGCCGGACCTTGACGCCAAGATCAGAGCCCTACCAGCTCCGCTCACCCCGCGCGATGAGACGAGGAGGAAGCCCGAGGACCTACTGCCCGAGATTCTCGAAACGGTTCGGGCCCACTCGGCGACCCTTGAAGGCATTCGGTCGGCACTCCCGAGCCCCTGGGAAAAGGCCATCCGAGACGCTGTTCTTGCCTTTGACGATGTGAGAGTGCAGCCTCAACGCCTTCCTCTCGACTGGGAGACCTCGTACGCCGGGAAAACGATTGGCGACTTGATGCGCCTAACCGACGACGAACTCAAGGCCATTGGACGACGGCACGCCCTCAAGCGGATGGCTGCCGAGACCAAGCCCCCGGCCGGGGCCGAGCCACCACCGGAGCCTCCGGCGGGCCTGGGCAAGAAGGACGAACCGAAGCGTTAGAACCTCACCCTCGCCTCAGTGCTGCCGCACTAACGCTTTCCTGGCTTCGGTGCAGGTGGCTTCGGTGCAGGTGGCTTCGGGCTTGGCCTCGGGGCTGGGATGTCACCCTTCCTGAATGGCTCGGGGGGCGGGGGCACGCCTGGTCGCGGTCGCGGAGGGCCACCGCCCGGCTTGATGTCGTCCCCGCCCTGGTGTCGCAGCAACACGCCTCCTGGGTCTACGCCGCGTCTCGCTGGCCCAGCAGGGACCGAGTCTCTTCGCGATACTTGGTCAGGCAGCTACGGGCGCACCCGAAGAGTAACGCCTCGCCCGCCGGGACCGCAACAAGCAGGCTCAGGCCATCGATCCAGTTCCAGTGGATGCGTCCCTGCGCCCACATCACGAGCAATGCGAGGATCACCAGCAGCCCAGCCATAAACGTGTTGCCATAAAACTGGAAGAAGCGAAACTGCTGTTCCCGCAGGTCCACATACGCTTCAAGGTTTGCGCCGAGCTTTGTCCGATCGAGCTTGGGGCGCTTTGGGACGCCGACCTTCGGCCACTCAAATACGTGGTCGTCAAGCATCTTCCAGCGCAGGCCGTTCAGCAGCACACCCACGGCGAGCGATGCGAGCAGGGCAAACAGGAAGGCACCGACCGTGCTCTCCTTCTCGGCTGCCACTCCAAGCCATGCGCGGGCCAAGGGGTCGAACGCAGCTACGGCCCACAGGCCGAGGAAGCCTGGCAGAAGGTAGGCGATGACGTCACCGAAGTACTGCGCCGTGTCCTTGTTCGGCATGATCGTGTCTCCTAGGGAAAATCCTACAGCAGGAAGGCCCCGAATGTCGCATGGGTCCGGCCTCGACTGACGGTGGTAGTCAGCCGACTTGGAGGGGCCTACTCCGGCCTAACGAACGGCTGGCCACGCCGCAGCCTCTCCACGACCTTCAAGGCCAGTCGTCCACCTTGATGCCGGCGTTCGGATACTGCGCGAGCGCCTGCTGTGCTGCTTCCAACGCGCTACCGGCCTTGCCGGCATTGAACCGCGCCACGGCGAACGCCACGAGCGCGGCGATGTTGTTTGGCGTCGTGTCGGTGGTGACTGCCGGCTCGTCCACCGTGACCGGGACCGTCTTCGTAAGAATCATGTCGTCTCCATTGAAAGGTGCCCCGTCCCCCTCGCGGGGTGTCGGCACGGGACCAGGCCGCCCGTCACGGATCAGGGGCCGAGACGGGATGTCGACGCGGGACCGAGTCACGTCGACGTGTCCTCGGCCCGGAGGGAAATAAGGCCGAGGGACCACAGAAATTCGTTACACGTTCAACGCCCGACGCGCCGCACCCATGAGGCCACCGGCTTCACGAATGCGAATGGCGGCGGCGGGGCCGTTGGTCGACATTCGCCGCGTCTCCTCGCGAGCGTGGCCGATGGCCCTGGCGTAGGCCGCAAAGACGACGGATGTCGCGGAGGCGGTGCGGTCCATCACTTCCGCATCGGTCAGTGTCAAGGGAAGTTCCCTCCACCTGTCCCGCACCTCGGCCGGCGTGTGGACCGACATCATTGGGAGGTAGATCCCGGCCTCGGCAACGCGTTCAGGCTGGCGGGCCCCGAACCGAGCGACGCCAAGTAGGGCCGTTGGATCGATGACATGACCGCCCAGCTCTACCCAACCTTGCCACTCGACGTTTACCCTTGGTCGCGAAGACCGACCGGGAGCGGAGCGGCCGAAGTGATGGACATGGGAAACCAGACCCTCGACGTAAACTGCTCCCTGTAGCTCAGGCTCCAGAAGGATTGCGCGGGCGGCGTTCCAGTAACACTCGGTATGCGCGGCCTTCCCTGTGGGCTTTGCCGCCAGCCGCCTCGACGTCGCCAAGTCAAAGGGTCCAGAGGCCCCCAAGTCAGCCGTGAGTGCCGAACGCACCTCCTCCCGAATTCGACCGGCCCCGGGACCGTCCGGCGGCAATGAGGAGCAGATTCTCTCCTGGAGGTTGTCGAACGAGTCGGCGACGGACTGCGGGATTCTGATGCGCGGTGGGATCATTCGCCTGGCTTGGGCGGCTTGAGCGGCTGCTCCATGACCTTCATCCTGTCCTCGCTTTGTTTCATCGCTTCGTTGGCCTGGGATACCCGGGACATGAATCCGGACGGATTCCCGCCCGAGCTTGAGACTTACGGATTCCCTCTTACGGCCGCCAGCGGGGTCACGCTGGCGGCTGAACTGTCCTGACGTTTCCTGCGGTGGGTCAGCTCTGGAGCGCTGGGAGCGCTCGACTACTACATCCAGCTTATACCGAGTCTCTCATGCTCGGTGGCCCGCTTGGCTTCCGGATTCTACGCAGCCTCCGTCTCATCGTCGGTCTCGGGGTCGACCTCGACAGCTTCGCCAAGCTCAAGCAATCGAGCCTTGGCCGCGTCCCTCTCGTCCACCCACTCCGCAAGCCGCTTCCGCGTGGCCGAGTCGGTATGGCGCTCCAGGTTGGCGGTCCACTGCACCACCTTCAGCGTACCTGAACGCGTCCTTCAACTGGCGCACTTGGTCCAACCGACCCTGACGCTCCTGCTGGGCGCGCTCCAACTGCTCCCGCTCGGCCTTCCGGGCAGCCGTCACCGGGTCGAACACCACGAGGGAGTCGGTTGGGATGACGAGAGATTGCGCGGAGATGATGCCGTGTCTGTAGGCGATGGCGAGCAACACCGCCTCGACGGAAACGGCACGCCACGAGATCCCCGCCGCTCTGGCGTGCGCCTCCGCTTCCGCGTGGGCCCGCTCGGCCTCGCGGACCACGTCGGCAAGGGCCGAGACAGCTCCCTCGATCTTCTCGACGGTCCGCGCACGCTTCGCCTCGACCGCCTCGAAACGCTTCCGTGTCTGCGCGCGCTCCCGCTTCTCGGTCTGGGCCTACTCGTCGGCGACCTTCCGCTCGACCAGGGTCAACGCCTCGCGCGTCTCGCCGATGATGCCCTCGCCGGCCGTCACCTTAGCGCTTCGACCAGCGCCTGGAGCGCGGGTGGCTGGTGACGCCGGCTCGGGTAGTACAGGAAATAGCCCTCGAATGGCGGGCACCAGTCCTCGAGCACGCGAACGAGCTCGCCGCGCGCGATGTGTGCGGCCACGTGCTCCTCGAGTGCGAACGCCAGTCCAACGCCGTCGATCGCGGCGCGGATCATGAACTCGACGTCATTGACGACAAGAGGCCCCGAGACGGACACGGTGACCGGCTTGTTGCGCTTCTCGAACTCCCACCGATAGACGGGCCCATCGGCGCCCATGCGGTACCGCAGACAGCGGTGAGCCGTCAGATCGCGGGGCGTCTTCGGCTTCGGATGTGAGTCGAAGTAGGTGGGCGCGGCCACGATGGCGGCCCGCTGCTCTCCCGTCACCTTGACGGCCACCATGTCGCGCTGGAGGAACTCGCCAAGGTGAATGCCGGCGTCGAAGCGGCCGGCGACCAAATCGCGCCGGACGTCGTCCTCGCTGGTGATGTCGAGCACCACGTCGGGATAGTTTCGGGCGAACTTCTCGAGCCTTGGACTCAGGAGCGTCGCCAGCACGATCGGTGGCGCGATCAGGCGGACGACGCCGGCCGGCTTCTCGCGGAATCGACCGACCTCGGTGAGCGCAGCCTGGATGTCGTGGAGCGCGGGACGCAACTGCGCCAGCAGGCGCTCCCCCGGGTCCGTGGGCGCAACCGTGCGCGTGGTCCGCGCCAGGAGCCGCAGTCCGAGGCGCTCCTCGAGCGTGCGTATCGAGTGGCTGATCGCGGACCTGCTGACGCCGAGCTTGAGGGCAGCCCTCGTGAAGCTCCGCTCGTCCGCAACCACCGCGAACGCCGCGAGCACCGTGAGTTCGTCCCGGATTATTGGTGAATCCATTTCACCACCTCATCCCGATTTTACCGTCTAGTCGCCACCTGTAGCCGTTGCTATCTTGGTCTTGGCCGCTGGGGAAGGGCCAGGAGGGAAGGAGGCCAGATGGAAATCAAGCGCTGTGGTTCCCAGCCGTCGGGGAAGGGCCCCGCCGAGTACTTCACGGGAACGGTCCGCGTGGACCCGCTGTTCCAGGCCCCCGATCCCGCGCGCGTGACAGGTGCCAGCGTCACGTTCGAGCCCTGCGCCCGGACCAATTGGCACACGCATCCGCTGGGCCAGACGCTGATCGTCACGGCGGGGTGCGGCCTGGTCCAGAGCTGGGGCGGTCCCATCCGGAAGATCCGCCCGGGGGACGTGGTCTGGTGCCCGCCGGGAGAGAAGCACTGGCACGGCGCAACGGCCACTGCCGCGATGACGCACATCGCGGTCCTGGAGCACCTCGGCGGCAAGAACGTCGACTGGATGGAGAGGGTCACAGACGAGGAGTACGTGGCCGGAGAGAGCGCCGAGTAGAGGGAGGAGAGGACATGAACAACGAAAAGACTCGCAGCCCATACGCGGACATCGCGCCCGCGCTCGGCGATTACACCGACAAGGTGCTCTTCGGCGACGTGTGGAAGCGTCCGGGACTGTCCCCGCGCGACCGCAGCCTCGTCACGGTGGCGAGCCTCGTCTCGCTCTACCGCACGAACGAGCTGCCCTTCCACCTGGCGAAGGCCATCGAGAACGGGGTCACGAAGGACGAGCTGATCGAGGTCATCACCCACCTCGCGTTCTACGCAGGATGGCCCACGGCCAACACCGCCGTCGCGATCGCGAGGAAGGTGTTCGGAGAGGTTGAAGGGAAGTGAGCAACGACATCGAGGAGAAGAACGATTCCAATCAAGAGCATGTCCATGCCATGCCGAGCCGGCGTGAAGCTCTGATAGCCGGGGCGGCCCTGGTCGCCGCGCCTTTCCTGGGAAGAGTGACCTCCATCGTGCAGGCGGCTCAGGTCGCGAACACGGTGGTGCCTGTCGGCCGTCCCGCGCACGCTCCGGCGGGGAAGGTCCGGGGCACGGCGACGGAATGGTCGAGCTACGGCGGCGACAAGGCCGGTTCGAAATATTCGCCGCTCGCCCAGATAGGCAGAGACAATTTCAATCGCCTGAGGGTCGCGTGGACATGGCGCTCCCCCGATGAAGAGCTCGCGAAAGCGAATCCTCATCTGAGAACCTGGGTCTGGGAAGCCACCCCGCTGATGGTCGACGGCGTCCTGTATGTCAGCACCTCGCTCTCCCAGGTCGCCGCCATCGACGCGGCAACCGGCAAGACCCGGTGGGTCTACGACCCCGAGACGTGGAAGGGCGGAACACCGTCCAATAACGGCTTCGTGCATCGCGGCGTTGCCTACTGGGCGGATGGAAGCGATCAACGCATCCTGTTCGGCACCGGCGACGGCTACCTGATCTGCCTGAACGCGCAGACGGGCAAGCCCATCTCCACCTTCGGCCAGCAGGGACGCATCGACCTGACGCAGGGGTTGGGCCGGGCGGTCGACCGGCGTCTGTACGGAGTCTCCTCCCCACCCATCATCTGTCGCGACGTCGTGGTGATGGGGTCGAAGGTTCACGATTTCCCCGTCGTAAAGGAGATGCCGCCCGGCGACGTGCGGGGCTTCGATGTCCGGACGGGCAAGCCGCAGTGGCTCTTCCGTGCCGTCCCCGGAGAGGGAGAGTTCGGGAACGAGACCTGGGATGAGGGTTCCTGGAGAACGACGGGCGCCGCCAACGTCTGGACGCTGATGAGCGCGGACGAGGGGTTGGGCTACGTCTATCTGCCCTTCAGCACGCCCGCCAACGACAACTACGGTGGCCAGCGGCCCGGCAATGGCCTCTTTGGAGAGAGTCTGGTCTGCCTGGATGCGCGCACCGGCAGGCGCATCTGGCACTTTCAGATGGTCCACCACGGGCTGTGGGACTACGACCTCCCGGCGGCGCCCAACCTGATCGACATCCGGGTGAACGGAAAGCCCGTCAAGGCCGTCGCGCAGGTGAGCAAGCAGGGTTTCTGCTACGTGTTCGACCGTGTGACCGGCACCCCGATCTGGCCCATTGAAGAGAGACCCGTTCCGCAGTCAACGGTGCCCGGCGAAAGACCGTCCCCGACGCAGCCCTTCCCGACCAGGCCCGCGCCCTTCGACCGGCAGGGGATGACGGAGAACGACGTGATCGACTTCACGCCGGAGCTGCGCAGGGAGGCGCTGGCCGTTCTGGAAAAGTACAACTACGGTCCGGTGTTCACGCCCCCTTCCCTGCAGAAGCCCACGATTCTGATGCCCGGCATAGCCGGAGGCGCGAGCTGGGCGGGCGCGGCGTGCGACCCCGAGACCGGGATCCTGTACGTACCGTCGAACACGCTCCCGTTCGCGGTCACGATGGCGAAGTCGCCGGTACCGCATGCCGACTACGCCGGGGCGCCCGCTCCGGTGGAGACGATGAAGGGCGTACCCCTCTGGAGACCGCCCTACGGCCGCATCACCGCCATCGATCTGAACACGGGGGACCACCGGTGGATGGTACCGATGGGCGACCTGGCCAGAAGCAATCCCGGGTTACAGCAGCTTGGCCTCCCTCCCCTCGGGCGAGCCGCGCGCGGCCACGCGCTCCTGACGAAGACGTTGCTCATCGTCGGGCAAGAGGGCAGCACCCAGCGCGTGGACGGCGGCGAGCCGGGATCCGTGTGGGTGGTGGACTTCGAGATCCACGAGCCAACACTCTGCGCTTACGACAAGGCGACCGGCAAGGTTGTCGGGGAAGTGGCGCTGCCACGCAACGCGACGGCAGCCCCGATGACCTACATGCTGAACGGCCAGCAATTCATCGTCGTCGCGACCGGGGGCTCCAATCTGCCTGCGGCACTCATCGCGTTGCGCCTGCCCCGAGGTTTGCAATGAGTCTGTTCACTCACGCGGCCGTACCCGTTCTCGTGCTCGCCGCGGCCTCGGCCGGGGCAGGCGAGATCACGATCACACGCAGCGGGTCGCAACCCCCGAGCCGAGGGTCCGTCCAGTACTTCACCGGCTCCGTGCGGATCAACCGGCTCTTCGAGGCGAAGCACCCGTCGCGCACGTCCGGCGCCTCCGTCACGTTCGAGCCTGGTGCCCGCGCGGCATGGCACACGCATCCGCTCGGTCAGACGTTGATCGTGACCGCCGGCACGGGCTGGGTGCAGGAGTGGAATGGCGAGAAGCAGGAGATCAGGCCGGGCGACGTGGTATGGACACCGCCGGGCGTGAAGCATTGGCATGGCGCGACCGCGACCAACGGCATGACGCACATCGCGATTCAGGAGTCGCTCGACGGCAAGAACGTGGAATGGATGGAGAAGGTCAGCGACGAGCAGTACGGCAAGACGTCCGCCACGCCGGGATCGAACGCTGTGCCGACCGCGCAGCGGCTTGGGGACGTTCGGCCGGTTTCCCCAGCGCTCGAGCGATACACGCAATTCGTACTCCTGGGCGATCTGTGGAACCGCCCCGGCCTTTCGCCGCGAGACCGCAGCATCGTTACCCTGGCGGCGCTGATCGCGCGCGGGCAGACGGTCGAGATGCCTTTCTACTTCAACCAGGCACTCGATAACGGCGTGAGACCTGCGGAGCTGTCGGAGGTCACCGCTCATCTCGCCTTCTACTCGGGCTGGGCGAACGCCATGGCCGCAGCTGCGATCGCGAAGGACGTGTTTGCCAGCCGCAACATCGGAACGGACCAGCTGCCTCCGGCCTCGGAGCCGCTGCTTCCTCTCGACGAGCCAACCGAGGCACAGCGGGCTTCGCGAGTGGCGGAGGACTTCGGCCAGGTAGCGCCGGGAGTCGTTCGGTTCACGACCGACGTCCTGTTCCGCGACCTGTGGCTACGGCCGGCCCTGGCGCCTCGCGACCGCAGCCTGGTGACCGTCAGCGCGCTGGTGGCCACCGGCCAGAGCGCGCAGATCACGTTTCACCTGAACAGGGCGATGGACAACGGACTGACGAAGGCGGAGGCGTCGGAAGCGCTCACTCAGCTGGCCTTCTATGCCGGCTGGCCGAACGTGTTTTCGGCGCTTCCGGTGGTGAAGAGCGTGCTGGAGAAGCGGCCCGGCGGGCCGCCGGCCGCAGAACGAGGGTCGAGCATGAAACTGAAGCTGAGCGTCGACGGCAAGGTCGTCACGGCGACTCTGACCGACAGCGGAACCACCCGGGACTTCGTGTCCCTCTTGCCCTTGACGCTGACGATGAACGACCTCTTCAAGAGGGAGAAGTTCGGCCATCTGCCGAGGGCGCTGTCGGTGCAGGGAGAAGGGGCGCGCACCTATGAAGTCGCGGACGTGGTCTATTGGCCTCCAGGTCCCGACGTGGCGGTCTTCTACCGTCACGATGGTCAGAAGATTCCCGCCCCCGGCATCACCGTGTTGGGCCGGGTCGATTCGGGTGTCGAGGCCTTCAGCGCGCCCGGTCCGCTCCGAGTGACCATCGAGCGGCTCGAATAGCGCCGACTACGGTGAGGAAGAGGAGATAGACAATGCGAGCAGCGGTTCTCCACGCCCCGGGCGACGTGCGTTTCGAGGAGCGCGTCGCCCCGAAGATCATCGAGCCGACGGACGCCATCATCAGGATGTCCGCCACCTGCGTGTGCGGGTCCGACCTGTGGTCATACCGCGGCATCAACCCGTCACAGAGCCGGCCCCGATCGGCCACGAGTACTGCGGGATCGTCGAGGAGGTCGGCCGGTCGGTGACGTCCATCAAGCACGGCCAGTTCGTGATCGGCTCGTTCTTC
>Ga0137369_10000896_pt1 | contig 28653 bp, 27 predicted proteins | sample SagtaG_12_FD_104918 | JGI IMG/M metagenome (GOLD analysis project Ga0137369, IMG submission 104918) | Vadose zone soil microbial communities from Sagehorn Ranch, Mendocino, California, USA - Sage1_L_113_16 metaG | ecosystem: Environmental > Terrestrial > Soil > Vadose zone | place: USA... | reverse complement strand
GTTGAGCGCCGCGCTCGGGTTGGCCTCATGACGCTGGCGTCGACCACCGTTCAGCGCGGCGAGCCCGGCGCCGACGCGGCAGGGCCAGCGACGCAGCGCGGGCAGCATCTGCTCCTCTCGGCGCGACAGTTCGGTACCGTGATCGGGCTCGTGGTGCTGTGCGCCATCCTCTGGATTCTCACCCCGCATTTCCTGACGGTGTCGAACCTGCTGAACGTCGCCGAGCAGACAAGCATCAACGCCGTCGTGGCGGTCGGCATGACGTTTGTCATCCTGTCTGCGGGCATCGATCTCTCGGTCGGCTCCATGGTTGCGCTCTCGGGCGTGGTGCTCGGAACGGCCCTGCAGGGCGGCCACTCGCTTGCGGTGGCGCTGCCACTGTCGCTCCTGACCGGGATGGCCTGCGGCCTCGGCAACGGCGCGTTGATCAGTTGGGGAGGCCTTCCGCCGTTCATCGTCACCCTGGGCACGATGAGCATCGCGCGCGGCGCCGCGCTGCTCTTCACGGAAGGGCGGCCCGTATCGGGCTTCGACACGTCGTTTCGCGTGCTGGCGACGGGCCGCGTCGGATTCGTCCCCGCGGGCGTCGTTGTCATGGCGGTCGTCTATGTCGTCGCGCATTTCGTCCTGACGCGAACGACATTCGGCCGCTACGTGTACGCGATTGGCGGCAACGAGGAAGCGACGCGCCTGTCGGGCGTATCGATCCGCTTTCACAAGACGATGATTTATGGCGTATCGGGGCTGACGAGCGCGGTGGCGGCGGTCATCCTGACCGCCAGGCTCAATTCTGCGCAGCCGATTGCGGGAATGATGTACGAGCTCGACGCGATTGCGGCGACGGTGATTGGCGGCACCAGCCTCATGGGCGGCGACGGCACGTTGGCGGGCACGCTCGTCGGCGCGCTCATCATGGGCGTGCTGCGGAATGGATTGAACCTGCTTGGCGTGTCGTCGTTCCTCCAGCAGGTGGTCATCGGCGGCGTGATCGTCGTCGCCGTGCTGCTGGATACGGTGTTGAAGAGAAATCGTGGATAGGGACCCGTGGATAGGGACCCGTGGATAGGGACCTATAGACTGTGGCTCTGTCTGATCTGTGATCTCTTTGAGTGAAACAGAGATATGAAAAAACTCCTCGTACTCATTGTTATCGCCTCGGCCTCGTTCTCCTGCAATCGCGGCGGCCCGACGACGAGCACGAGCAAGCCAACGGTGGCGCTCGTGCTGAAGACGCTGAATCATCCGTTCTTCGTCGATATGCGGCGCGGCGCGCAGGAAGCGGCCGATCGTCTCGGCGTCACCCTCCAGGTGCAGGCGGCCGAACGCGAGATCGACGTCGAGAAGCAGATGCAGATCGTGGAAAACCTGATTCAGACCGGCATTCAGGCGCTGTGCATCACGCCGAGCGGATCGCGCGAGATCGTCTCTGCGCTCGTCAAGGCGAAGGACGCGAAAGTGCCGATCGTCGTCGTCGACACGAGGCTCGATGCAAAGGCGGCGGCCGACGCGGGCGTCCACGCCGAGACATTTGTCGGGTCAGACAACTACGAGGGCGGGAAGCTCGCGGGCGAGTACCTGCTCAAAGCATCGGCTGGAACTGCGCGCGTGGCGATCCTCGAGGGAATCCCGGGACACGAGACCGGTGACTCGCGGCTTCGCGGCTTTCGCGATGCCGTCAAAGCCGCGCCCGGCATCTCGATCGTCGCGTCGCAACCAGCCAACTGGGAACGCGATCAGGGTTTCAACGTCTTCCAGAACATGCTGCAGGCGCATCCGGATATCGACAGCGTGTTCGCGTGCAGCGATTTGATGGCGCTCGGTGCGATCGAGGCGATCGCGGCGGCGGGCAAAACCGGCAGGATCCGCGTGATAGGGTTCGATGCGCTGGACGACGCGAAGAAGGCGATCGCGGCCGGCACGATGGCGGCGTCGGTCGCCCAGTTTCCATCGGAGATGGGGCGCGCCGCCGTCGAAAGCGCGGTCAAAGTGATTCGGGGCGAAACGCTTCCGCGGGACATCAACGTGAAGCTCGAGCTCGTCACGAAGGACACCGTGAAATGATGGCCTCCCCGCGAAAAGGACGCCTCGCCGTGGGATTGATCGGACTCGGCCGGCTCGGCCGCGTGTACGCGCGCGACCTGGCCAGCCGCATCGCAGAAACGCAGCTGGTCGCGGTTGCGGATCCCGTTGGTGCGCTGGCACAGGAGGTTGCCGAGGCATTCGACGTTCCACGACACTACGTCGATCCGATCGCCCTCATCGACGATGCGGCAGTCGAGGCGCTCGTGATCGTGAGCCCGACCCATACGCACCGGGAGCTCGTGATTGCCGCGGCCGGCCGCCGCAAGCCGACGTTCTGCGAGAAACCGCCGGCGCTGTCGCTCGACGAGGTGACGGCCATGCAGGACGCCATCGCGCGATCGGGCATGTTCTTCCAGATGGGGTTCATGCGCCGATTCGATGCGGGCTATGCGTCGGCGAAAGGGCAGATCGAGACGGGCAGAATCGGCACGCCCCTGGTGTTCAAGTCGACGTCGCGGGATCCGTTCAGGCCGAGCCTCGAATACGCGAACCCGAAAAGCAGCGGCGGCATGCTGATCGACATGGGTATTCACGACTTCGACCTGGCCCGCTGGTTCATGGGGGACGTGCGCCGCGTGTCGGCGATCGGCGCGACCATCGCCTACCCGGAGCTGGCCACGGTGGGGGACATCGACAACGCCGTCGCGAGCCTGGTCTTCGCCAGCGGAAAAATAGGGGCCGTCGACCTGAGCCGCAGCGGCATCTACGGCTACGACATCGCAACCGAGATCCTCGGCTCGGAAGGGACGCTGCGGGTCGGATATCTGCGCGAAACGCCGGTGATGCTGCTGACGAAGAACATGGCGGCGCACGACACGGTGCCGTATTTCATGGAGCGATTCCGCGAGGCATACACGACCCAGCTCCAGAACTTCGCGCAGAACGTGCTGCACGATCGCGTGCCGCCGATTACCATCGAAGACGGGTTGGAGGCGCTTCGCATCGGCGTCGCCGCGACACGCGCGCAGGAGTCGGGGACCACCGTCGCCCTCGCGGAGGTCGGCGGCGCGACAATGTAGGCGAACAGCAATGCCCGTACTCATGACCTCGCTCGTCGCGCTTCTGCTCTGGCTGACTGCGGCTGGGCCTGCGATCGATCGGTTCACGCGATCGTTCGACGTCGCAGTGCCCGCTGAAGTGATTGCCGTCGTGCGCGCCGCATGCGCCCGGTGCGCGTGGGGCGAATCCGGCCGCGAGGCTGCAGCGCTTCGTCTGTCCGTGGACGGCAACTACTCGCAGCATCTTCTGATCGCGCGCGGCGAGGCATTGGCCGAATATCGAGTCACGCTCGGCGCGTTCGCAGCCGGGCCGCATCGTCTGACAATCGAGCGCGACCCAGCGTTGAGCGCCAGGGGAGCAGGACCAGCGACGATCGACGCCGTCGATGTTGCCGTCATCGCTCCGGGCACCGACGCGTATACCGCGCAGGCGAGGGCGCCTGTCCTCCACGCACGTCCGAACACCATCGGCCGATTCACCGATCTGCCAGTGCTGATGTGGTACGAGATCGTGCCGACCGCACGCGGCCGGCAGGTCCGGTATTCCGTCATCTTCACGAACGAGGACGGCGGCACGGCCACCGACCGGTTGATGGCGACCTGGGGACGGACGACGGACATCGAGTTCGTGTACGGAGTCGAGCTCGATGCCGGCGGTCGGGTGCTCTCCGAGGAGTTCCAGGGACCCGGTCACGAGGTCCCTCCGTTCAAGGGTCGCCACGAAGGACAGCACCCGCTGCTGTTCGTCTCCACAGACAACAATATGGTCAGCGAAAGCGGACTGGCGCGCGTGCGATACGCGCCCGCCCCCGAGCAGTTCGATCTCACTGGTGTGTCTCGTGAAGTCGTCATGGATCGCCATCCATGGAGCTACGCGCTGACCGCACAGGAAATGCGGCGCGAAGGGAAGATCGTCGACGACGCGTCGCCGGGATCCGGCAAGATTCCGGACCCGCGACGATTCGTGTTCGTGGAGGCCTGCTCGGACCTGGAGAACGCGGCGCTCGCGTTCTCGATCCGTGCGATCGAGGGCGGCGTCGCCCGCTGGTTCGAGTCCGATCGCGGGCGCGCGGAGTTTCGGATCGTGCGGACCGGATGCTTCAGAGGCGCTGTGCCCCTTCCACCCACCGCAGGGAAGGCGGACGCGATACGGTTTCGCGCGTATTCGCGGCCGCCGCAGAAAGACGCGCCGCCCGCACCGCCTGGATCGGTGCGCGTCACGCGCGTCAACCGGATGTTCACGCTGGGCGACGACTACGCGCCGCGCGAATCGACGCGTGCCTGGTCGGGATCGCTGGCGCTCACGCTCGACGGCGAGTGGCGAGAGCCTCGCTGAGGAGCTCGATCGTCTGAATCTGGTGCGGGGCGAGGCGAACGTCCACGCCACCATTCTCGATTCGAAGCGGCTGACCGCGCTGCTCCAGAAAATCCACGAGATAGGCCTCCGCCAGCCCCACGTCGGGCGAGAGCCTCACGTCGGCGTTGCAATTGTCCGGGTTGTACAGGCGGACGATCATGCTGTCGCGGTCGTCGGCCGTCTTGAGCGCGCTGAGCACGACGTCTCCGGAACGCCGATCGATGCGGAGGAAGGAGCGTACGGTCGGAGCAGCACCGCCCGGTTGGCGCGCGGCCACGATGCGCGGCGGCACGGTGACATCGCGTGCAGTGCGCATCAGTGCGCTCGGCGTCGGCGCGGTGCCGCGCGGCTCGAACACGACCTCGAACCGCTGACGTCCCTGGCATTGAGCGCCCGGCGTCGCGACCGGCGGGCCGGCGTGACCGGACGGGCGTGTCGCCAGATCGTTCCGTGACAATTCGCCGACGGCGCGGATGAGCGTCAGTGCGATCTGCGCCCCCTCCACCGCCTCCGTGTCGTCCGCGTCCACTGCGGTGGTGAGCTCGACGATCTCGTATTCCATGAGTCCCTTGCCGATCACGGTCGCACCCGTGTGAGCGTCGCCGGCGTCGACAACCGAGATCATCGGCGCGCTGCTGACAGGCGCTTCGTTCTTGATCGCCGCCGGAATCGCGCGATGCGCCTGGCGCGCCACGATGTCGAAGGCGGTGTCGGCCCGAGCCGTGTCGACGCGGGTGGCGCCCGTTGGAAACAGCAGTCTCAGCCGGTGATCGCGAACAGTGTTTTCGACGGCGACGGCGAAGGTGACACGCGCCGAGCCGGCGTCGAGCGTCGCGTCGATCGATATCGGCATCGCGCGTGTTTCGTCGTCGCGGCGGCAGCGATCGCCAGACGCCGACACGGGCAGCGAGAGCTCGAGATCGATGCGAAACGTCGCACGGAGCGGTCCGCCGTGAACGCGGCTGATGCCCACGGCGCGCGCATCGCGACTCGTGAGGCGCCGATCGCTCGCCGGCGGACAATAGTTGTACTCGTCGCCGACGTCGCCGGTGTCCTCGAGGAATCCGACACCGCGATACGTCGTACCGGTCTCCTTGGCAACGATGTCCAGCGTTCCGTCGGCGTTGACGGTCAGGCGGAGCGAATCGTTCTCCGCGGAACGGTCTGTGATTGCAAGGGGACCGGGCAGGGCTTGAAAGCCGTGCCCTGCAAGAGAACCGGAACCCACGCTCACATCGAAAGCCGCATATCCGCATGACGGAAGCCGAGCAGCCCACCAGGCGACGTGTACTCGACGCGCGTCCAGCGCCCACGGGGTGTCGAACCGGCTCATCTCGTGGACGATGATGCGTTCCTCCCCGAGGATCTGGAACGGCGCAGCGTCGCCTCCGACGGCTGTAACCTTTGTCACGTGTGCGTCGGCCGGCCAGAAGGTGACCGGGCGATCCAGTGCTTGCTCGTCCACGGTGCGCCACGGTTCGGCGCTGGCGATTGGAAGATCGATGAATCCCTCCACGATGCGGGCCTGCTCGACGGCGTCCGGATTGAGGGCAAGCACGCGGAGCGACCCGGCCGGCGCTGCCGCGACCGAATCGGCGATCACGCCCAGCGCCGTCTCGACGACCGCGTCGGCCACCTGATGCGCACGCGCGAACCGCGTCATGTTCTCCTCGTGTACGGCGTCGACACTGCACCCACAGATGCTGTCGTGCGGGTGGTTCTGCATCAGCGTCTTCCACGCGTGGCGCAGCTCGCCTGCGGGGTACCGCGCGCCGAGAAGGCAGGCCCACACGGCGAGCGGCTCCGCGTACGACTCGAGCAACGTCTGCACGCGTGCATTCTGCTGCTTGAGGTAGACGCGGGCAGAGAGGACGCCTGGCAGCAGGTTCGCATAGTCCTCACCACCGCGAAGCTCGCCCGCTATCGTTTCGAGGGCCGGCTGCGCTGCATCCACCGCCCGTCGCACCGCATCGACGTATGCGGGCAACGTCGAGTGCCGCGCCGTCTGCCCAGGAATCGCCGACAGCTTCGAGATCAGATCGGGAATCCCTACCTGCGGCTCGACGTGGTCGACACCGTTCATGAGCAGGGCCTCGCCGACCGCCGTCCGCGCGCGCTCGTAGTCGACGGCTGTCGCGGCCCGCGTCATCATCGCTTCGGGATCGAAGACGACGCGTGTGGCGTTGCAGTAGCCCTCGGGCGGCAGGTGCAGCATCAGCACGCGCGATCCGTCGGGCGCCTGCCACCAGTACTCGGCGCGTGTGCCACCGAATCCGCGCCAGAGAATGGTGTTGTCCAGGCCGAACTGCCGCCAGATCTGCGGCATCTGCGCGACGTGACCGAACAGATCGGGCAGGTAGCCGACCGGCATCGGCGTGCCGAACTGCCGCGAAATGCGATACCCGCGCGCGAGATTCCGGACGAGCGATTCACCGCTGACGAGGAATTCGTCGGGCATCACGTACCACGGCCCGATCAGGATCCGCCCGGATTCAATCGCTCGTCTGAGCCGCGATTCCTGCTCCGGTCTGATCTCGAGGTAGTCCTCGAGCACGATCGTCTGGCCGTCGAGATGAAAGTGTTTGTAGGCGGGCTCCTCGTCGAGGAGATCGAGCAGCCGATCGATGAGCCCGACGAGCCGCATGCGGAACTGTTCGTAGGTGAGATACCACTCGCGATCCCAGTGGGTGTGCGACACAACGTGAATATCGAGCATGAGCCGTGTGATCCCTAACCTCTCACGACGGAGGACACTGAGGACGCGGAGGATGAATCCAAACCGTTATAGGTTTGAACCTCCGTGTCCCCTGTGTCCTCCGTGGTAGATAGTTGTCGTCGTGATTTCGCAAGGCGGCATCACCCCTTGACGGCGCCCGCGGTCAGCCCCGCAACGAAGAAGCGCTGGAGGCAGACGAACGCGGCGATGACGGGCAGCAGGCCGATGAAGGCCGCGGCGGCCAGCAACTGCCAGTCGGTTTCGTACGCGCTCTGAAAACTGAACAGGCCGAGCGGCATCGTGTACCGCGCCTGCGAATCGAGCAGCACCAGCGCGAGCGAGAACTCCGACCAGTAGGCCGCGAGGTTGAAAATCGCGGCGGCGCCCAGGCCGGGCGCGACGATCGGGAGCGCGATGGTCCAAAGCGTGCGGCCGCGGGACGCGCCGTCGAGCAGCGCCGCCTCGAACAAAGCGCGGGGCACTGCGTCGAAGAAGCTTTTCAGCACCCATACGCTGAACGGCACCTGCATCGCCGCGTACACGAGAATCAACCCTCGGTGCGTGTCGATGAGCCCAAGACGCTCGATGACACCGTAGATCGGCACGAGCAGAATCACCGGCGAGAGCATCTGGACGGCCAGGAGTGCGTTGAGGAGCGCGCGGCGGCCGTGGAACCGCTCGCGGGAGAGCACGTACGCGGCAGGAATGGAAACCGCGAGCGTCGCGACTGCGGCCAGAACGGCGACCACCGTGCTGTTCCAGAGGTACCAGGGCACCTGCGTTCGCGCGAGCGCGAACCGGTAGTTGGCGAACGAGGCGCCCGCGGGAATCCATCGCGGCGGGTACTCGTACACGCCCGCCTTGTTCTTCAGCGACAGCGAGAACAACCACAATTGCGGGAGCAGGAACGCGGACACGGCGGCGGCCAGCCCGACGCCCAAAGCGACCTGCCGTCGTCGTCTGATCGTCATCGAATGGTTTCCGTGGCGCCGCGCATAATCAGGCGGCCCGCCGCCCAGGCGAGGGACAGGTTCACCACCAGCATGACGACAGCAACGGCGGCCGCCCGGCCGGCATCGAGATCGAAGAACCCGAGCCGGTACATGAACAGCGAGATGACCTCCGTGTGACGCGCGGGTCCGCCGCCCGTGAGGGGGATGATCAGATCGAACGTATTGAACGACGCAATCGTGATCAGCACGAGATTCAACACGATGACGGGCGCGAGCTGTGGAAGGAGCAGCCACCGCAGACGCTGCCATGCCGACACGCCCTCGAGGTCCGCGGCTTCGTGCAATTCGCGCGGCACGCGCTGCAGTCCCGCGTACTGCAGGATCATGCTGAAGGCGCAGCCACGCCACACGTTGGCGGCAATCACGGAGATCAACGCGAGCGTTGGAGACGAGATGAGCGGCAGCGGTCCCAGGCCGAGGCGCGACAGGTAGTAGTTCACAATGCCGGAGCGGTTCTCGATCAGGAGAATCTTCCACAACACGCCGACGAGCACGCCAGGAATCACCCAGGCGCTCACCACCGACACACGAGCCACGAGCGTCCCGGGCGCGCCGCGCCGCCTCGCGGCGTCGATCAGCCACGCAAGCCCGAAGCCGATCGCAAGCTGGAACATCACCGAGCTGGCGACGAAGATGGCGGTCACGCCGACCATGCCGTAGAACGACGCGTCGCCGACGAGGTTTCGGTAGCTGCCGAGGGTGTACGAATAGCGGCTGCCGGCGACGCTGCTGTCGGTGAGCGACAGTCGAATGAGATCGAGCATCGGATAGAGCAAGACCAGCGTGACGAGCGCGATCGCCGGCAGCGCCCACCAGAGCGATGCGGCGCCGCTGCGGCGTCCGCGCCAGAAGAGCGCGCCGGGCAGCAGAATGGCCGCCACCATTGGCAGCCAGGCGATCGGATCGACTCGCGCCGACGTGCCGGCAGTTGCGCGCGTGGACAGCCGCGCGTAGTCGGCGGTCACCGCCGTCCATGCGTCGTTCAGGGCAGCATCCGGCGACGTCGCGCCGGAGACCACGGCGCCGATGGCGAGTTGAAGATGCCGGGAGATCGACGGATAGATTGGCACCGTCGGCCGCGCGTGGCCGTCGACGAGCATCTCGCCGAAGCGGCGGTACCACCGGTCCTGGCTGAAGATGGGAAAGTCCCGGTACACGCTGCGGCGTACCGGCAGGTGACCTGTGGCCTCGCTGATCCTCGCCGCGTGGGCGGGCGCTTCGACCGTCCGAATGAAATCGATCGCGGCGCGCTGCCGTTCCGGGTCGCGCGTGAAGACAACCCATACCCAGCCGCCCGTGCCGGTGGATCGCGTCGCGGCATCGGCCTGAGGGATGGGCGCGATGTCCCACTTGGCGAACTCCGCGGGCGGGAGCCCGGTTTCGAGATCCTTGAGCTGCCAGTTCCCCCCGAGAAACATGGCGACGTCGCCCGCAATCGCGGCGCCAGTCAGCTGCTGGTAATCGTTGTTGCCGAGAACAGTGCGTGGCGACGCCCCACGCTGAATCGTGTCGCGCAGGAAGCCAAGCATCCGCAACATCGCGGCGCGGTTCGCGCCTTCGCCGAAGATCGGACGGCCGTCGCGGTCGACGAGCTCGCCTCCCTGCGCCCAGAACATCGCGAGATGGTCGAAGACGGTCGCTTCCCATCGGCCAGCGTTGTACAGGTACCCGGCCACGTGCTGCTCGCGCGACACGCGGCTCGCGGTCGCCAGCAGGTCGTCCCACGTGCGTGGCGGCGCGGGCACCAGATCCTTGCGATAGAAGAGCACGCGGCAGTCGGTTTCGTGCCACAACCCGTACACGTGCCCGGCGCGATCCGACAACGTCTGGATCGTGAAGGGCAGCAGGTCCGCCCGGTCCTCGGCGGGCCAATAGGCATCGAGTGGCTGCACGTCGGAGACGAGCAGCGGCAGCCAGAAACTGTCGATGGATGCGACGTCCGGCAATCGATTCGCCGCGGCCGCCAGCTGCAGTTTCGCTTTGTGCAGCTCGAGGCCAGGCATGACGGAGACGCGCAGCTGCACGTCGCGGTGCGCGCGCGCCCAGTCGTCGAAGACCGCGGTGAACGCGGATGCGATTGCGGGCCGTGCGGCAAGGTGCGAATAATCCTGTTGCGCCCAGACGCTGAGAGTCAGCGGCGCATCGGGATATCCGACACGGACTGGTGTGACGAGATCCTGCGCACGGCCGGCGGATGCACACGCGAGCACGAGTGCGAGGGCGAGCACGACGCGCACGGCCCAAATTATATGTCTCCGTCTATGGCCGCTGTTCGCCACCGCCGCCGAGAATCGTCACCTCCGAGATGCTCAGTCCAGGCCGCCCGCCACGCGACTCCACCAGGCGGTTCATGTCGTTCCAAATCGCGCGAATCTCGGCGGGAGCTGCATCGGGAATGCCGGCGTCTCGCCACGTGAAGATGTCCACGAAGTACGTATGATTTCCGCTCTCGGTCGCGCGGATGGTGAGGTGCGGCGCGTCGAGCACCAGATGCAGCCGGCGCGCAGTCTCCCAATGACGCGCAAGCACGCCGGCGAGCGCCGCTTCGCCTCCGGGTTTGGCATGAAGCGTCACCATGACTGTTTCGGGTACATCAGTGTCGCCGTGCGTGCCCGCAGCCGCCTGGAGCTCGGCGCCCGTGGACAGAATCATCATCACTGCCGCGTATCGGACGAGATGTCGTGCCGTCATCGGACCCTCCTCGAAACGCCCGAACGATTCGTCGGGCTGCTGAACGCACGGTCATTGATTCGGATTCCAGAAACCGACGACTGAACAGATTCGGCCGTCTGGACTGAGTGTGAAGACGTTCGTTCCGCGAGCTCGGTCGCTGCCGTCGGCTCCACGAGCGACCCAGTCCGCGAGCACCGTGCCCTGACAGTGACGCACGTCGCCCTGACGACCCGTGCGCATGCCCGGCATGAAACGCTGTGCGGCGGCGATGTGGGGCAGCAGATCCGCGATGCCATCCGTATGGCCGTATCGATCGCGAAAACGGAGGTCGGGCGTCGCCACTCGACCGAGCGCGTCGGCCCGACGTGCCGCATCGGGTTCGGCCCATGCGTCGAACCACGCATCAACGGTCTCTGTCGCACCCGCGGCGACCGCGTCGGCGACGAGGTTGCCAAAGAGCGCAAGCTGGTAGCGCCAACCCTGAACGTGCTCGTCCCGAACAGCCGCTTCGGCGAATTCATGTGTCAGGTGGAGTCGTGTGCCCGCGAGATCCTCCTCGAGTCGGATGGTGACCTTCGACGCGCCGGCTGGAATCGGTTTGCCGCTGACATATCCATAGGTAAAAACGATGCGCGCGGGCGGCTGCACCTCCACGACGTCGCCGGACACTTCAGTCCCATCCGGATAACGAATCCGAAGCCGGCCGCCCGGCCGCGCGTCGATCGTTGATCCGGCCCCCCACCATGCGGCCCATCGCGGCGTCTCGGTCAGGAAACCGAACACCGTCTCGCGTTCCGCGTTGATGGTCACGGTCCGTTCGAGCTGATAGGGCAGTGAGGACATGGCGTTACACCTTTCGCGTGAGGCGCCGGCGCCGCGGACGCGGGCCACGGCGAGACTGTTCGAGCTCGGCGGCCAGCTTCAGCCGCCACAACGCGTCGCTCCACATGTGTTCCAGCATCTGCCCGACCGGGCCCAGCGCCTCGGGGCGCGCCCGATACAGCCGCGACGTGCCGTCGGCGCGGCCGCGCAGCAGCCCGGCGGCGGTCAACGAACGCAGCTGCAACGAGATGGCGCCGAAGGTGACGTCGGGCAGGGCCCGATGAATGTCTCCAGCGCTCAGTTCCCGATCCCAGACGAGCCGGAGGATTTCCTGCCGCCGCGGCGACACGATCGCTTTGAGCACAGCCGGTTCCGCGATCAGCGTCATGCCAATACTTTAGATTAAACTAAAATATAGGTCAAGCGTGCGCCCGGATCGCCCTGGCCGGTGTCTAACCCGTCATGATTCTGCGCCGCCTGCCCGTCGCGTGTGTGCTCGCCATGATCTCGCCGGCCATCGCCTGCGGACCAACTGTGGACCTCACCACCGCCTTGCGGCTCGAGGCGGTCTCGACGTTCTGGGTGGATGTCGCCGAACAGCCGGGCAGCAACAAGATCGTGCCGGCGGTGTCCTTCAAGCTCACAAACGCGTCGGACCAGACCCTCGCGCCGCTGCAGGTGAATGCGATTTTCCGCCGCGTGGGCGCCGACGAGGAGTGGAGCAACGCGATGCTGACCGCAGCCGGGTCCGGCGGCCTCGCGCCGTCCGCGACCACCGACCGGTTGTTGATCAAGGGACAGCTGGGATACACGGGAACCGATCCGCAGTGGGCGATGCTCGAGAACTCGCACTTCGTCGACGCCAAGGTCGACCTGTTCGCGCGCTATGGCTCGCAGCAGTGGACGCGGATCGCCGAATATCAGATCGCGCGCAAGATCGTCGAGCGCTAATGACGCCAGGCGATCGGCGAGATACAACCGCCGGCGCGGCTATAATCGGTCCGGACCAGCTGGACAGGTGACCGAAGCGCCGTACCGATTCTTGCGGGCGCGAGCCGAGCGCACGATCGCCGCCACTCGCGTGGCCATCGCGGCGTTTTCGCTGTACGCGATCTGGCTCGATCCCGCCGAGCCGACGCGGTTCACGCAGCTCACCTACTCGCTGCACCTCGTTTACATTCTGTATTCGATCGCCCTCGCTGCCGTCATGTGGCATCGCCCCAGTACCGGGTGGCTTCCGATGGCGACGCACGTGGTCGACATCTTCGCGTTTTCGATCTTCCAATACCTCACGCTCGGCCCGTCCAGCCCGTTCTTCACGTATTTCATTTTCTCGCTCTTCTGCGGCGCCGTTCGCTGGGGCTGGCAAGGCGTGCTGGCGACGGCGCCCGTCGTCGTGATCGCCTTCATCACGATGGCCGCGTCGATGAGCTTCACGCTCGGCGCAACCGAGTGGGAGCTCAATCGATTCATCATCCGCGTCGGTTATCTCGTTGTCGTGGCGGTGCTCCTCGTCTATCTCGGGCAACACGAGGCGCGGTTGCGCGACGAAATCAGACGCCTGGCCGGATGGCCGACCACCAGCGGCGGCGATGCGGCCGCCGCGATCAAGCGCGTCCTCGAGCACGCTGCCGGGATTTTCGAAGCCGGGCGTGTCGTCGTCATCTGGGAGTTCGACCAGGAACCTCGCGTGCAGATTGCCTCGTGGACAGCGGACGACTTCTCGCTGAAGCAGCACTCGTCGGCCGAATTCGACCCCTGGGTGCCCGACCATTTGACGCACAGAACCTTTCTCTGGAATCAAGCGTCGACACCGCCCGCCACGCTGACCGTGACGCGCGGCAAAGCCGTCTCGTCGTGGGACGGCGCCCCGGTCCACCGCGGACTTTCGGCGATTGTCGGACCCGCAACGCTGGCCTCCGCCCCGTTCCACACGGAGCGAGTGACAGGGCGGGTATTCTTCGGCGACCTTGGTGAGACCACCGTGGAGCTCCTGCCGCTGGTCGCAGTCGTCGCCAGGGAAATCGGCGCGTCGGTCGATCAGCGAGCGATCGACGATCGGGCGCGTCAGCTTGCGATTCGCGAGGAGCGCATCCGCGTTGCGCGTGATTTGCATGACGGCGTGCTGCAGTCGCTGACGGGCGTCCGGCTCGAGCTGCAAAGCCTAGCGGGTCAGCTGGGCAGCGATTCGCTCGATCAGACGCGCGAGCGCCTCATGACGATTGAGCGTGCTCTGGCCACCGAGCAGCGCGAGCTCCGTTTCTTCATCGAAGATTTGCAGCCGGAGCAGCACGGGATCCGCGCAGGCGGCACGCTCGCCGCGCGACTCGAGGAGCTGAAAGAGCAGCTGGCGGCGCAGTGGAAGACGCCGGTTTCGCTGCGATTCACCGGCCCGTCGACCGTGCTGCCAAGCGAGATCGAACAAGCTGTCCCGCGAATGGTGCACGAGGCGGTTGTCAATGCGCTGAGGCACGGCAGGCCGTCGCGCGTGTCCGTCACCCTTCAACGCCACCAGGACGGCCTGCACGTCATCGTCACCGACGATGGACATGGGTTTCCGTTCGAAGGGCAATACAATCACGCGATGCTCGTCCAGAACAATCTGGGCCCGGTGAGTCTTCGGGAACGCGTTGCGTCCCTCGGCGGCGAGGTCTCGGTGGAGTCGAGCTCGTCCGGATCGAAAGTGGAAATCCATCTGCCCGTGGCCGCGCACGTGTGACCATGCCAATCACACTCGTCCTCGCCGACGACCACCCGATCGTCCTCCAGGGCCTGCAGCGGCTCTTCGAGCAGGATTCGACTTTTGAAGTTCTCTCCTCGTGCAGTGGCGGCGAGGAAGCCATCGAGGCGGTCCGACTCGGCCGTCCCGACGTCCTCGTCCTCGACCTCAAAATGCAGGATCGGCATGGCCTTGACGTGCTGCGCGTGCTCAGGGCGGAAGGGCGCTCGTGCCGCACCGTCATCCTGACTGCTGCGATGCGCGACGACGAAGTGGCGGCGGCGGTGGAGCTCGGCGTCGCAGGCATCGTGCTGAAGGAAGCGCCTCCGGCAGCGCTCATCGCGTGCGTGCGCGACGTTCATCGCGGTGGACAATGCATCGATCGCGAGACGCTGGCCCTCGCCCTTGGCAGCGAAGCCGCCCGCCAACACAACAGCAGCGGCTCGCCGCTGACGCCGCGCGAGGCCGAGATCGTCCGCCTGGTCGCACAGGGCCTCCGCAACAAAGAGCTGGCGAACCGGCTGTCGATCACGGAAGGCACCGTCAAAATCCATCTCCACAACATTTACGACAAGCTGGGCGTCGACGGCCGGCTCGAGCTGGTGCTGTGCGCCCAGCAGAAGGGCCTCGTCTAGAAGGATGCGTCTGCTGCTGTGCCTGGTGCTCGCAGGACAGGCGACCGGCGGTGAACCCGAGCGGCTGGCCGACGCCGTGCTCGCCGGTCGCGCGGTCGTTGTCCAGAAGCTGATCGCCGCGGGCGCGAACGTCAACGAGCCTGACGACAGCGGGATGACGCCGTTGATGGTGGCCGCCGCCGAGGGCCACACAGCTATTGTCCGAGCGCTGATTGCGGCCGGCGCCGACGTCAACGGAAAAGATCGCGACGCCATCACGCCCCTGATGCGGGCTGCGGCGTCCAACCGCGTCGATGCCGTCAAGCTGCTGCTCGCGAGCGGCGGCGATCCGAGCGCGCGGATGCGCGACGGTGCGACCGCGCTCACGGCAGCGGCGTTCGGCGGGTATCTGGACGTGGTGAAGCTGTTGCTCGACCGCCGCGCCGATGTCGATGCGGCCGACCAGCAAGGGCGCACACCGCTCATGGCGGCCTCGCTGAATGGCCATGCGGCCGTCGCGCAGGCGCTGTTGACCGCGGGTGCGAAGGCGCGAGCGGCGGATGCCGTCGGCGGCACCGCGCTCAGATACGCTGTGGCGAAGGGCCATGCCGACGCGGTGGACCTCTTGTCGAAAGCCGGCGCGCCATGGGGCGACGCGGAATTGACGATCGTGGCCGAAGGGTGTCACACAGACGTCGTGGATCTGCTGATCAAGAGCGGCGGCAACGCGAACGCGGCGCGAGATGGACGCACAGTGCTGATGCTGGCCGCGGCCGGCGGCTGTGCGGGTGTGGTCCGTCCGCTGCTCGCGGCCGGCGCGAAGGTCAACGCCACCGACAGCACCGGCCGCACGCCGTTGATGGATGCCGCCGCCGCAGGATCATTCGAGGTCGTCCAGCTTCTGCTCGACCGGGGCGCCGAGCCCGACGTCATGGATTCGCTCGATCGCACGGCGTTGATGTTCGCGGAGTTGTCGCGGCAGGACGACGTGATCGACCTGCTGAAGAAACGAGTAAGGAAGTAATGAAGAGCCTGTGTAAGGTCGCCGCGAAAAGCGCGCAGGCGATTCTGCTGCTGGGCGGCGCGGTGGCCGCGCAGACCGCGCCGCAGCAGATTGTCGTCGGGAGCCCGGCCATCACCGCGAATCAGCCGATCCCGAAGGATTACACCGCAGACGGGCGAAACGTGTCGCCGCCCCTCGAGTGGACCAATGTCCCGGCGTCGACGAAAGAGCTCGCCGTGATTTGTGAGGATCCGGACGCGGGCAATCCGCCGCCGTTCGTGCACTGGGTGATCTACAAGATTCCCGCCACGGCAAAAGGGCTGCCCGAGAACATTCCGTTCGAGCCTGGCGCGCCCATGCCCGCCAGCGTCGCCGGTGCCATTCAAGGTGTTTCCGGGTTTCGCCGTCCCATCTACCGCGGCCCCGCGCCTCCGCCGGCCAAAGTGCACCACTATCATTTCGTCGTATATGCGCTCGACGCGGATCTCGGGCTCAAGCCGGGTCTGAGTCGAGTGGATTTGCTGACGGCTATTCAAGATCACATCGTCGGACGCGGCGAGCTCGTCGCCACGTACGAGCGCAAGTAGGACGGTTCGGCAACCATCCCTGGCGGAGAACGGAGCGAACAATGACGTTCATCTCGCGGCGCGATCTCCTGAAGCGGGCGGGCGTTGTCGGTGCGGCGGCCGCCGTCGCCGGGCCCGACGTCGCGCGACGGGTTGCGGCGAGCAATGAGGCGCTGGAGCACCAGGTTGCCGCCGGGGCGCAAGCATCCGCGGTGCCCGGACGCGAGCCGCTCGAACACCTGACCGCCGCCGAGTCGGATACCCTTGAAGCGATCGTCGCCCGGCTGATTCCGACCGACGCCCATGGTCCCGGGGCGACTGAGGCGCGCGCGGCCCACTACATCGACCGGGCGCTTGGAGGCGCGCTGGCGTCTTCCCGTCAGGCCTACACGGCCGGGCTCGCGGCGCTCGACCGGTACGCGCGTTCGTCGCGGGGCGCACCGTTCGCGCAACTGTCGCAGACCGATCAGGACTCGGTGCTCATCGACGTCGATACCGGCGCGGCAACCGGTTTCACGGGGAGTTCCGCCGTGTTCTTCAACCTCGTTCGAGCGCACACCTGGCAGGGGACATTCGGCGATCCGTACTACGGCGGCAATGCGAACTTCGTCGGCTGGGACCTGATTGGGTATCCGGGAATTCGCACGATCGTCTCGGCCGAAGATCAGCGGCGTCTGGAGCGAAACGAGCTCAAGCCCAATCACAAGTCGGCGTACGACACCGACATGTTCAACAAGGCGACGGCGCGCAACATGGGCCAGCGCCGTGGCGATGGGGAAGGAGCGTAGACGTGGCGACCAGGCTGAAGGACACCGACGTCGTCATCGTAGGACTCGGGGCGGTCGGCGGCGTGGCGGTGCTTCCGCTCGCCCAAGCGGGCATCAATGTGGTCGGTCTCGAGGCCGGAACGTGGTTGACGCGGCGCGATTTCGCGCCCGACGAGATTCGAAACAACATCCGCGACTGGCCGATGGCCGTGCAGAAGGCGAACGGGGAAGTGCCGACGTCGAGAGCCAACGCGTCGGCGCAGGCCAACCGGTTTGGCAGCCACCCCATGATGAACGCGGTTGGCGGCACGGCGCTGCACTACTGGGCGCAGAGCTGGCGGCTGAATCCCTGGGACTTCAAGGTGGTGACCGAAACGAAAAGGCGGTACGGCGCCTCGCGCATTCCCAAAGGATCGACTGTAGAAGACTGGCCCTTTGGGCTCGACGAGCTCGAGCCGTACTACGACAAGGTGGAATACGAAGTCGGCGTGTCCGGGCAGGCGGGCAACATCAACGGAAAAATCGATCCGAAAGGCAATCCGTTCGAGGGACCGCGCAAGCGGCCGTATCCCATGCCGCCGCTACGCGGCACCGAATTCCTCGACAAGATGGCGGCGTCGGCGCGCTCGCTCGGCTGGCACGCGTTTCCCGGTCCGGCTGCGATCAACTCGCGGCCGTACCAGAACCGCTCGGCGTGCCTGTATCACGGGTTCTGCAACAAGGGCGGGTGTCACGTCGACGCGAAGAACAGCCCGCTCGTCACGTCGATTCCGCGCGCGCAGGCGACGGGCCATCTGCAGGTCGTGACGCGTGCGCACGTCACGCGGATCGAGGTTGACGGCGAAGGCCGCGCGACCGGCGTGACCTACGTCACCGACGGCGTCGAGTATTTCCAGCCGGCGAGGGTTGTGCTCGTGGCCAGCCACACGTACGAAAATATCCGTCTGCTGTTGCTGTCGAAGTCGAAACCGTATCCGAACGGCCTCTCGAACAATCACAAACAGGTGGGCCGCCATTACTTCAGCCATCATCAGGGCGCGCCCGTGTCGGCGCTGTTCCCATTCAACCTGAACAGCTGGTACGGCACGCCCTCGCAGGGCATGGCCGTGGACGACTGGGCGGACGACAACTTCGATCATGCGGGTCTCGATTTCATCGGCGGCGGCAACCTCTGGGTGTACTCCGACAGGCGGCCCATCGCGGCGGCAAACGGCAGCACATGGGGCAGGGCGCCGAATTGGGGATCAGCCTGGAAGGCGTTCATCCGCGAGAACGCCGACCGCAGCAACACGTCGTACCTGCAGAAGACGACGCTCCCGTACGAGGACAACTACGTCGATCTCGACCCGGTGGTGAAGGATCCGCTGGGCCTGCCGGTCTGCCGCATCACGGGGGAGTTCAAGGAGAACGAGCGCGCGATCGCCACATTCATCCAGGACAAGATGGAGCAGTGGTACAAGGCCGCGGGTGCGATTGACGTGTCCAAAGGCCCGGTTGGCGGCGCGATGGGGCCGTCGACACACGCATACGGCGGCACGCGCATGGGCGACAACGTCGAAACAAACGTGGTGAATCGATGGGGGTTGTCGCACGAAGCGCCGAATCTTGGCGTGCTTGGCGGATCCGTCATGGGCACGAGCGGCGCGCGCAACCCGACCCTCACAGCGCAGGCGCTTGCGTGGCGGACGGCTGAGTATCTGGTGAAGAACTGGAAGGCGATCGCCGGAGGGCCTATCAGTTGACGTTCCGTCAGGCTGATGGTGTCGCGGCCTGGTGACGATAAGAGGTTCGATGAAACCTCTTCGTTGCGCTCTTGTGCTGCTATTTCTAGCCGTCGGTGCCAGCTCAGCTCAGGCCGAGGGTTTTATCTCGCCGTTCCTCGGCTTCAACTTCGGCGGCGACGCCTCCAACTGCATCAGCCTGACGAACTGCGAAGACCGGCGGCTGAACTGGGGCGCCGCTTTCGGGAAGATGAACGGCGCTGTCGGGTTCGAGGAGGAGATCGCCTACTCGCCGGACTTTTTCGGAAAGACCGCGCTCGGCGACAACGCCGTCCTCACCCTGATGAGCAACATCATGGTGATCGTCCCGGCGGGCCCGGTCCAGCCGTACGGCATCATCGGGCTGGGCTTGATTCGGCCGCATGCGACGTTCAACGCAGCCAGCCTGGCGCTGAACAAGAACGCGCTCGGCTACGACATCGGCGGCGGCATCAACATCTTCCTCACGCACGGCTTCGGCGTGCGCGGCGACATCCGGCACATCCACTCGTTTCAGAGTCTCACACTCGGGATCTTCAACCCGGACAAGCTGGATTTCTGGCGCGGCAGCGCCGGTCTGACGTTCCGGTTCTAATCAGCGAAAGCCCGCCGACTCCGTCAGCTGGATCGATCCGACGATGCGGTCGAAGATGCTGCGGTACGATGAGAAGCTCTCCTGCGGCGCGACCCCGACGGCGTAGAAGAGGCTGCCGTCGCGCAGCTGTGTCGTGAACACCTCGACCCCTTCCCACTGACCCGTCGCCTCGGACGTATTCGACAAGAGGGTGCGCATGCCCGCGCGGCCGTCAATGTTGATCCGCTCGCTCCGCGATTCCCGGCTCAGGCTCGGATTTCCCTGGGCCATCGACTGGATAAGGGTTTCCGTCGCGTCCTGAAGGTTGCGGCCTTGGTTACGCGCAACCCCGATTTCCATGCCGTGCGTGAACACACTCCGTCCCTGGTAATCACCGTACGCGCCGTCGGGTGCGAACGTCACGCCGTTGTTCCCCTGAATTTCCTGCCAGTTCGACGGCACGCTCACCCGGAACACGTTTCCGACTGAATATGAACGGAAGTTGCGCGAGGGTTGCTCGACGCGGCCTCCGGGGATTCGTGCGGTGCGTCCCGAGGTACCCGTCGGCTGGCCGTTTCGCGTATTGCGTGTCGCCTGTTCAGTCGTGGGTGCCGGCGACAGGCTGCGAAGATGCGCCTGCACCTGCTCGAAACCGCGCGTTTCGCGGATCGGATTCTCGACGCGAAGCGCCTGCGCTTCTCGCGTGATGTACTCCGAGCGATTGCCGGGGTTGGGGTGGTCGCTGAGCCACTCGGGACCGCCGGATCCGCCCTGCTTCTCGATCGTTCGGAACATGCTCGCCATGTCGCGCGGGTCGTAGCCCGCGCGCGCCATGATGTGCGCGCCTTCGATGTCGGCCTGACGTTCGTATTCGCGGCCGAACCGCAGGAATGCCGTGCCGAGGCCGAACTGCGAGCCCTGCGAAATCACCTGTCCCCAGCCGCCGCCGATGATCGACCCGAGCACGGCGCCCGCAATCTGGCCGATCTCATACTTCGTCGCCTTGCTGGCCTGCGCGGTGCCGTGGCGCAGCACGACGTGGCTCAGCTCGTGCGCCATCACGCCGGCGACTTCGCCTTCTGACTTTGCCGCCTGGATCATGCCGCGGTTGACGAACATCGGTCCGCCAGGCAGTGCGAACGCGTTGATTTCGCGAACGTTGACCACGTCGAAGCTGTAGCGGAATTCCGGATGCCGCACCTCGGCTGGAATCGCGGCGACGAGTCGCCGGCCAATGTCCTCCACATAAGAGGTCACCGCGTCGTCGCGCATGACCGGGAGCTGCTGCCGGGCTTCTGCCGCGGCTTTCAGCCCTAACTCGACGTCCTGGGCTGGCGTGTAGCTGTTTTTCGGCGGCGTAATCTGCGTTTGCGCGGTCGCGAGCACCGAAGAGAGGACGAGCGCGACGGCCGCACTCGAACGGATTGAGATAGTTGGGAGCCTCGTCATGATGATCTCAGTGTGCAAAAGCTACACCGCGATTGTACGCCCGCACGAGCTGGGGCTGGCCTGGTTTTCGCTAGTCGACCTGATCTGGGGGGTGACGATATGCCTGAAGCGACGATGACGCGGACCAAGGAAGCCCCGACCACGCGCGAAGAGCTCATCGACTTGCTGAACGAAGATCTGGCGCGCGAATACCAAGCCATCATCGCGTACGTGGTGTACTCGCAAGTGCTCAAGGGCGCTGAGTACATGACGATTGCGCAGGAGCTCGAGAAGCACGCGGGCGAGGAGCTGCGCCACGCAATCACCATCTCGAAACATATCGACTATCTCGGCGGGATGCCGACCACCATGCCGCTGCCGGTCGCGCAGTCCGACAAGGCGACCGTCATGCTGCGCGCCGATCTGGACAACGAAAACAACACGATCCGCGCGTACCGCGAGCGCGTCCGCCAGTGCGAAGCGCTCGGCGAATACGCGATCGCCGAGGACATCCGCGAGATCCTGCGTCAAGAGCAGGAGCATCAGATCGATCTCGCCACTGCGCTCGGCGAAGATCCGCCGGACGTCTCGCGCCGGTGACCAGACGAAAGGCCGAACTCGATCATGTCCGACACGAAACGCGACACGTCACGCCGGCGCGCGGGCCGACCACCCGCGGGCGCCAAGCAAGGGGAAAAGGTCAAGGACTATCCACAGCTCAGTATCCGCGTGCCGCTCGAATTCAAGGCGCGGCTGAATGCGCTCAGTGCCGTCACGGGACTGGCGCAGTGGCGCGTCATCATCGAAGCGATCGACTGCTTCTTTCAGGACCTCCCGCCTGGCGACCGTGAGCTGGTGAACGGCCTGAGTGAGCGCCTGATGCGCGCAGGCTAACCTGGCCGCTTTCGGGCCACGCCCTGCGCTGATCAGCTATAATCCGGCCACATGTGGACCAAGATGATGTCGGGGCCGCGGAAGAAAGCCCCGAAGACAATTGCGGTGATCGATCCCGATCGCTGTTTCGGTGCGTTCGCGTGCTCGATTTGCCAGGCCGCCTGTCCGGTGGCCGGCTGCATTGTCGAAGAGCCCGATCGTGACGGCCGGATGGTGTGCGCGGTGCGCGCCGATCTCTGTATCGGGTGCGGGCTGTGCGTGACGCTCGGCAATCCCACCGCGCCTCAGCAGCGCGAGTTCGGCTGCCCACCGGACTACGACGCGATCAACATGATGCCGTTCGAGGAAGTGGTCAAGCTGCTGCAGGAGTCTGAATCTGCCGAGGCTCGGCCCCCAGCGTCTAGCCTCTAGCCTCCAGCCTCTTCGCGGACACCGCTTGCGCATACCTCGAGGGCAGGCGGTGGTCGATCTTCGACGCAATGAAGGCGGATGCCTCGCTCAGCGCCTCCAGCGACACGCCTGTTTCCACGCCTAATCCGTTCAGCATGTAGATCAGATCGTCGGTGGCCAGATTGCCCGCCGCCCCTGGAGCGTAGGGGCAGCCGCCGAGGCCGCCGGCGGACGCATCGAACGTCGTGACGCCGTACGGAAGCGACGCCAGGACATTGGCGAGCGCGGTACCGCGCGTGTCGTGGAAGTGCAGGGCAATGCGATCGACCGGCACCTCGGTCAGCACGGCATCGAGGACGGACGGGACCTGGCCCGGATGCGCGATGCCGATCGTGTCGCTGATCGCCACTTCGAAGACGCCCAACGCGGCCAGGCGTCCGGCGACCTGCGCGACCCGTTCGGGCGCGACGTCGCCTTCGAAGGGGCAGCCGAACGCCGTCGAGAGGTACCCGCGCACGCGCATGCCCGCGGCGATCGCCCGATCGCATACCTGCTTGTAGCTCGCCAGCGATTCGTCGATGGTCTGGTTGATGTTCTTGCGGCTGAACGTGTCGCTCGACGCTGCAAAGACGGCGATCTCGCTGACGCCTGCGGCCATGGCCCGTTCGAGGCCCGGGAGGTTCGGCACGAGCGCGCTGTAGCGGGTTCCCGATCGCCTGGTAATGCCGGCGAACACTTCCGTCCCGTCCGCCATTTGCGGAACCCACTTCGGGCTGACGAAGGCGGACACCTCGATGACCGGAAGACCGGCGGCGCTCAAGTGATCGATGAATGCGATCTTGTCCGCGGTCGACACGACGACGTGCTCGTTCTGCAGGCCGTCGCGCGGTCCGACCTCCACAATGGTGATGTGACGCCCGCGGAAATCCTGCATCACTGGCCTAAACTCTGTGATGGAGCGGTTCGCATCATTCCAATTCGACCAACGCCTGATCCGCCTGCACGAGCTCGCCGGTGCTGCACAGCACGGCGGCAACGACCGCATCGCCGGGCGCCCGGACAGGCAGCTCCATCTTCATCGCCTCGAGCAGCACGAGGACCTCGCCCTTCTGGACGGCCGCGCCCGGCTTCGCATGAACCCCGAGGACCGTTGCCGGCATCGGCGCCGACAGGGTCTGCTTTGCCGTCGAACGGTGGCCCCGCGCGCGCGATGGAGGACTGCCGCTGGTGATGTTCGCGCGAAAGACGCGGCCATTCCAGAACGCCCAGCGGTCGTGAGGCGGACCGGCGACGTACACCATTTCCGAACGGCCCTCGATCTCCACGCGATACACTCCGTCGCCGATTCGCGTCACGGCTGCCATGGATCCCAATCGCGGCGCGGGTCGGCGCTCGCCGTTCGCAGTGTGTCGCGATGGGCGAGGATCGCGGCGCGCACCTGAAGCGGCACCGTTGGGTCTTCCTCCTCCGCGAGCGCGGCGCCTTCGCGATCGACGAATCCCGTGTCGAACGCACCGGCAATCAGCTGCGGGTGATCCAGGATCCGTAGAAGAAACGGAATGTTGGTCCGGACGCCCAGAATCGGAAACGCACGCAGCGCTGCCGTCAGCCTCGCGATCGCGAGGCGGCGGGTTTCGGCCGTTGCGATGACTTTCGCGATCATCGGGTCGTAGTGGATCGACACCTCGCCGCCCTCTGCGACGCCGGAATCGACGCGCACACCCGGGAGGCGCGGCTCGCGATAGAGGAGCAGCGGCCCGGCTTGCGGCAGGAACTCGCGGGATGGATCCTCGGCGTAGATCCGCCCCTCGATGGCGTGACCGCGCCGGCTCAGGCTCTCCTGCGTCCACGGCACCGGCTCTCCCGACGCGATGAGCAGTTGCGCGCGAACCAGGTCGACTCCAGTCACCTGTTCGGTCACCGCATGCTCTACTTGCAGCCGTGTGTTCATCTCGAGGAAGTAGAACGATGTGCCTTCCACGAGGAATTCAATCGTGCCGGCGTTTCGATAGTTCGCCGCCCGCGCCGCGGCAATCGCCGCCGCGGTCATGCGTCCGCGCAGGTCGGGAGTCATCGCGGGCGACGGCGATTCTTCGAGCACTTTCTGATGTCGGCGCTGCACGGAACAGTCGCGTTCGAACAGGTGCACGACGTGACCGTGATCGTCGGCGACGATCTGGATCTCGATGTGGCGCGGCGATTCAATCAGCCGTTCGACGTACAGCGTGCCATCGCCGAACGCGGCTAGGGCTTCGCGGCGGGCAGCCTGAATCGCGGCCAAGATCTCACCCGGCTCGCGCACGCGGCGCATGCCCTTGCCGCCGCCGCCGGCGGAGGGTTTGACGAGCGTCGGCAGACCGAGACGGTCGATTGCCCCCCGGACTCCGGCATCCGATTGATCGTCGGGTATCTCGCCGGGCACGACCGGCACGCCGGCGGACGCCGCCAGGCGTCGCGCCTGGATCTTCGATCCCATCTGCCTCAGTACGGCCGCCGGCGGACCGACGAACACGAGTCCAGCATCGACGCAGGCGGCCGCGAAAGAGGCGTTCTCGGACAGGAACCCGTACCCGGGATGGACGGCATCGGCGCCCGATGTCCTTGCGGCGTCGATGATGCGGGGAATGGCGAGATAGCTTTCGGATGCAGGCGCCGGTCCAATGGCGAGTGCCCGATCCGCTGCTGCCACGTGCGGGGCGTGAGCGTCGGCCTCCGAGTACACGGCGACGCTCTCGATATCCAGCGCCCGGCACGCGTGAGTGATGCGAATCGCGATTTCGCCGCGATTCGCGACGAGCAGGCGCTTGATCATGAATGCCGAATAAACCACAAAGGACACGAAGGACACAAAGGTTCGGCCTTCGCTGGTTTGATCCTTTGTGCTCTTTGTGTCCTTTGTGGTGAATGTGCTATTCGACCCACGTCGGCCTTCGCTTTTCGAGGAACGCCCGCAACCCTTCCTGACCTTCCGGCGAAACACGGCGCTCGGCGATGGCTGGAGCGGTGATGGGCATCGCGCCTTCGACTGAGCGGCCCCACACCGACGGAATGAGGGCCTTGGCCGCCGCGATTGCGTCGGGAGCGCTCGACAGCAACTCACTGACGTACGTGCCGACTGTGTTGTCCAGCTCATGGTTGGGGACGACTGTATGGACGAGGCCGATTTCTTTCGCGCGGGCGGCGGAGAACCGCGCGCCCGTCAGAAACAGCTCGCGCGCCGCCGATCGCCCGATCTTCGCCAGCACGAACGGCGAGATCACCGCCGGAAGAATCCCGAGCTTCACTTCGGTGAATCCGAACAGCGCCTGTTCGTCGGCGACGACGACGTCGCAGACCGCCGCCAGACCGGCGCCGCCGCCGAGCGCCACGCCGTGGATGCGGCCGATGAGCGGCACCGGCAGCTCGTTCAGCGACGCGAACATCCGCGACATCGCCATCGCGTCCTGCACGTTCTCGTCTTCGGTATACGTGATCGTCTTCGACATCCACGCCACGTCGGCGCCTGCGCAGAACGTCTTTCCGGCGCCGGCCAGCACGACGACGCGGACGTCCCGCCGCTCTGCCCGCTGGTGCGCGTCCGCCGCCCACGCGGTCAACTCCGCGATGACGTGCTCGTTGAATGCGTTGCGCACGTCCGGCCGATTGAGCGTGAGGTATTCGACGGGGCCTACAGTTGATGTCGTCAAGAACGAGTACGTCATGCCGTTTTCTTCGCGTCTTCGTGTCTTCGTGGTTGCATTTGTTACATTCGGAAAACCCCAAACCGCGGCTCAGGAATCGGCGCGTTGAATGCGGCAGACAGACCAAGCGCGAGCATCTGCCGCGTGTCGGCGGGGTCGATCACGCCGTCGTCCCACAGCCGCGCGGTCGAGTAATAGGGCGACCCCTCGTGCTCGTACTTCTCGAGAATCGGCCGGCGGATCGCCTCCTCCTCGTCGGCCGAAAACGGCTTCCCCTCGCGTGCAAGTTGATCGCGCTTCACCGTCGTCAGGACTGCAGCCGCCTGGGCCGCGCCCATCACCGAGATCCGCGCGTTGGGCCACATCCACAGCAGCCGCGGCTCGTACGCCCGGCCGCACATGCCGTAGTTCCCCGCCCCGAAGGATCCGCCGATGATGACCGTGAACTTGGGCACGACTGAATTCGCGACGGCGTGCACCATTTTCGCGCCGTCTTTGGCGATCCCTCCCCGTTCGTACTTGCTGCCGACGATGAAGCCGGTGATGTTCTGGAGGAAGACGAGAGGAATGCCGCGCAGATTGCAGAGCTCGATGAAGTGCGTCGCCTTCAGCGCCGACTCGGAAAACAGCACACCGTTGTTGGCGACGATGCCGACGAGAAAGCCGTGAAGACGCGCGAAGCCGGTGACGAGCGTCGCGCCGTACCGCTCCTTGAACTCATCGAAACGCGAGCCGTCGACCAGCCGCGCGATGATCTCGCGGACGTCGTACGGCTTGCGGCTGTCGGCGTTCACGATGCCGTGGAGCTCGGATGAGTCGTAGCGTGGGTCTTCGGGCGCGGTCATGTCCGCCGGAAGGTGCTTCACGAGGTTCAGCGTCGACACCACTGTGCGGCACATCTCCAGAGCCTGCTCATCGTCCTCCGCGAAGTAATCGGCGACGCCGGAAAACCGGGTGTGCACGTCCGCTCCGCCCAGCTCCTCCGCGGTCACGTCCTCACCGGTCGCCGCCTTCACGAGCGGCGGTCCACCCAGAAAGATTGTGCCCGTGCCCTTGACGATGATTGTTTCGTCCGACATCGCCGGCAGGTAGGCGCCGCCGGCGGTGCACGATCCCATGACGACCGCAATCTGCGGGATGCGCTCGGCGGACATGCGCGCCTGGTTGAAGAAGATGCGGCCGAAGTGATCGCGATCGGGAAACACGTCGGCCTGCAGCGGCAGGAACGCGCCGCCGGAATCGACGAGGTAGACGCACGGCAGGCGGTTCTGCAGCGCGATTTCCTGCGCCCGCACATGCTTTTTGACGGTGACGGGAAAGTACGTGCCGCCCTTCACAGTGGCGTCGTTGGCGACGATCAACACTTCGCGGCCCGACACGCGGCCGATGCCGGTGATGATGCCCGCGGCCGGCGCCTCGTCGTCGTACATCCCGAACGCCGCGAGGGGCGACAGCTCGAGGAAGGCGGAGCCGGGGTCCAGCAGGCGCTGAATGCGCTCGCGGGCGGGCAGCTTGCCCTGCTCGCGGTGCCGTTCGAGATACTTCGCGCCACCGCCGTCGCGCGTGCGACTCAGGTGCGTGCGCAGCTCGCCGACGAGCTGCTGCATGTGAAGCCGATTGGCCTGGAAAAGCGAATCGGCCGGATCGATGTGCGTGTCGAGGACAAACATGGCAATGGTCAGTGGTCAGCTGACATTACCATCCGCAGCAGTCCGTCTTGAACCCGCAGGCGGGGCACCGCCACACGGCATGCATCCGGTACAACTCGGCGCCACACCGTTCGCACAGCATTTTGTCCTCGGCCCTGGGCGTAACTTTGAGCGGCGAGATGGGGCGGACGAGCGGGCGCGGCGGAACGGGCTGCGACATGGCCGGGATTATCGCACTCTCGGCCGACCGTGCTGCGCCACCTCCGTCCCTGCTAGGCACCTCCGTCCCTGCTAGGCACCTCCGTCCCTGCCGCGGACCTCCGTCCCTCCTGGGCACCTCCGTCCCTGCCGGGAACCTCCGTCCCTGCCGGGCACCTCCGTCCCTGCCGCGGACCTCCGTCCCTGCTAGGCACCTCCGTCCCTCCCGCGTCCCTGCCGGGAACCTCCGTCCCTGCCGCGGACCTCCGTCCCTCCCGGGGACCCGACCACGCGTGAGCTCCAGGACGTCCATCAAGATCAATGCAGTCCCCGCCAGTCTCAGCCTGCGGTCTGTCTTAGTACAGGACGTCAGTCCTTTGTGTGTATTGACAGATTGCGCGTTTCCACTACACTTTTCTGTCATGAGCCTGAAACGCAAAAAGCGTGTCTTGGCAATAGACGACGAGCCGGCGATGACCGAGTGGCTGAAGATCCTGCTCGAGCACGCAGGGTACGAGGTGCGCACCGCGCTCATCGGCACGCGTGGCGAGGAGCTTTTCAGGACGTGGCACCCGGATTCCGTCATCACCGACATGATCCTGCCGGACATCGACGGGATCGAGCTCGTCCGCAAATTCAAACAACTCGACCCCGAAGCCGAGGTGATCGTCATCACCGGGCAGGGCAACATTCCCCGGTCGGTCGAAGCCGTGAAGGCCGGCGCGTTCGACTTCCTCGAGAAACCGGTCG
>Ga0137369_10000891_pt1 | contig 28693 bp, 29 predicted proteins | sample SagtaG_12_FD_104918 | JGI IMG/M metagenome (GOLD analysis project Ga0137369, IMG submission 104918) | Vadose zone soil microbial communities from Sagehorn Ranch, Mendocino, California, USA - Sage1_L_113_16 metaG | ecosystem: Environmental > Terrestrial > Soil > Vadose zone | place: USA... | reverse complement strand
GGCATGACGCGGGAGGCAGACGGATGACGTCGCGGCGTGCCGGGGTGGTCGGCACCGGGCTCATCGGGGGCTCGATCGGTCTGGCCCTGCGCCAGCGGGGCTGGCATGTCACCGGGCACGACGCCGACCCGACCCGGGCCGAACGGGCGCTGGCTCTGGGTGCGCTCGACGCCGTCGGTGTCGACGCGGCCGCCGAGATCACGTTCGTCGCGACACCGGTCGGCGCGGTCGGACGGGTGGTCGTCGAGACGCTCGGGACCACGAGGGGACTGGTCACCGACGTGGGAAGCGTGAAGGCGTCGATCGTCGAGGCGGTCGACGATGCACGTTTCGTGGGTGGCCATCCGATGGCGGGATCGGAGCAGGAGGGCGTCGAGGGCGCGGACGCCGAGTTGTTCGAAGGCGCGGTGTGGGTGCTCACGCCCACCGCCGCGACGGACGACGCGGCCTACGCCGCGGTGCGCACCGTCGTGTCGTCGTTCGGCGCGGAGGTGGTGGCGCTGTCGCCCGCGCAGCACGACGCGCTCGTGGCGGTCGTGTCCCACGTCCCGCATCTGGCCGCGGCCACGCTCATGCGTCTGGCCGACGAGCGGGCCGAGGAGCACGCCGCGCTCCTGCGGCTGGCCGCCGGCGGCTTCCGGGACATGACCCGCGTCGCGGCCGGCCACCCCGGCATCTGGCCCGACATCTGCGGCGAGAACCGGGTCGCGATCGTCGACATGCTCGACCGGTTGGTCGAGGCGCTCGCCGACATGCGCGACGTCGTCGCCAAGGACGACCGCGCGGGGCTGCTGGCCGTGCTCGAGCGGGCGAGGGCGGCGCGGGTCAACCTGCCCGCCCGGTTCAGCCGTCCGTCGGACCTGTCCGAACTGCGGGTGCCCGTGCCCGACCGGCCAGGGGTGCTGGCCGACGTGACGACGCTCGCGACCGACCTGAGCGTCAACATCCTCGACCTCGAGATCGCCCACTCGAGCGAGGGTCAGCGCGGCGTCCTCATCATGGTCGTGGAAGCGGCGTTGGCGGAGCGCTTCCACGGCGGCCTGCTGGCGCGGGGCTACCGGCCGTCGTTGCGCCGCTTGGAGTGAGCACCGCCGGCGACCCGACCGTGCGGGCCATCGAGCCTCTCACGGGCCCGATCGACGCCGTCGTGATGGTGCCCGGGTCGAAGTCGATCTCCAACCGGGCGCTCATCGGTGCCGCCCTCGCGGAAGGGGAATCCACCATCGTCGGCGCCCTCGATGCCGATGACACCGAGGCGATGATCCAGTGTCTGCGCCGGCTCGGGCGCGACGTGCGCGCCGACGGCGACACGCTGTTCGTCAGCGGCGGATCGTTCCAGGCCGGGCCCATGCTCCTCGATGCCCGGCTGTCGGGCACCACCGCGCGGTTTCTTCTCCCCGCGCTGTCCCTCGGGGAGGGCCGGTACACCGTCGATGGCCGCCCGCCGTTGCGGGCCCGGCCCATGCACGATCTCGTGGTCGCGCTGCGCACGCTCGGGGTGCGGGTCGACGAAGACGGCGAACCCGGGCACCTGCCCCTCACCGTCACCGGAGGCGGCTCGACCGGCGGCACGGTGCGGGTGCGGGGCGACGTCACCAGCCAGTACCTGTCCGCCCTCCTCTTGAGTGGCCCGCGCTTCGAGAAGGGCCTGGTCGTCGACGTCACGAGCGGGCTGGTCTCGCGGCCGTACGTCGAGCTGACGATCGCGGTGATGGCCGACCTGGGTGTCGTCGTCGAGGCGACCGGCAGTGGATGGCGGGTGCCGCCCGCGGCGTACCGTCCCGCGACTCTCACCGTCGAGCCCGACGCGTCGGCCGCGTCGTACTTCTTCGCGGCGGCCGCGATCTGCGGAGGGCGCGTCACCGTTCCCGGACTGCACCGCGACTCGGTGCAAGGCGACGCCCACTTCGTCGACATTTTGCGGGCGATGGGCGCGACGGTCGAGGAGCGCGCGTCGGGGTTGAGCGTGCACGGCACCCGCGGACTGCGCGGTGGCGAATTCGATCTGCGCGACATGCCCGACATGGCGCAGACCCTCGCGGTCGTCGCCGCGTTCGCGGATGGGCCCACGACGGTCAAAGGCGTGGGATTCATCCGCGGTCACGAGACCGACCGCATCGCCGCCGTCGTGCGGGAGTTGAAGCGGTGCGGCATCGAGGCGACCGAGGAGCCGGACGGGTTCGTGGTCAAGCCGGGACGGATCATCACGGGCGCGACGATCGAGACCTACGACGATCACCGGATGGCGATGAGCTTCGCGTTGCTTGGGCTGCGCGTACCGGGCATCGGCATCGCGAATCCGGAGTGCGCGGCGAAGACGTTCCCGGGCTACTGGGACGCGCTCGATGGCATGCGGGGGCGGCGCGGGTAGGGTCTCGTCCTCGATGCGAGTGATTGCCATCGACGGGCCCGCGGGGTCGGGAAAATCGACCGTTGCCCGTCGGCTCGCTGAGCGGTTGGGGCTCGAGTATCTCGACACCGGCGCGATGTATCGCAGCGTCGCGTTCGCGGTACTCCAGCGCGACCTCGACCCTGATGACGCGGAGACGGTGGCCCGGGTCGCGCGGCTCATCGAGATCGAGGTCGACGGCGACGGTGTACGAGTCGACGGGCAGGACGCGACGATCGAGATCCGTGGACCGGAGGTGACGCGAGCGGTGAGCATCGTCGCGGCCAACCCGGGGGTGCGGGCCGAGCTTCGGCGGTTGCAGGTCGAGTGGGCCGAAGCGAGAGGCGGGGGAGTGATCGAGGGTCGCGACATCGGTACGGTCGTCTTCCCCGACGCGGAGCTGAAGGTGTATCTCACCGCCGCGCCCGAGGTGCGGGCGTCGCGACGGTCGAAGGAGGTCACCGACCTCGACTACGAGACGGTCGCGGCCGACATCGCCCGGCGCGACGCGCTCGATCAGGGGCGGGACGACAGCCCTCTGGCCGAAGCCGACGATGCGGTGTACATCGACACCAGCGACCGCACGATCGACGAGGTCGTCGACGACGTCCTCGTGCGGTTGAAGCCGTGAGCGCACAGAACCAGCCGCTCCATGGCGGCGACCGACCAGGGAAGGGTCCCGCCGTCCGGCCGCCGACGCGGTTCGACCGGTTGTTCTACGGGTTCTTCCGAGCCATCGTCGCCGGGTTCTCCCGGCTGTTCTGGCGGCTCGAGGTCCACGGTCGCGAGAACGTGCCCGCGACGGGGCCGTTCATCCTCGCTCCCGTCCACCGCTCCAATGTGGACACGCCGCTGGCGTCGTGCGTGACCCGGCGGCGCATGCGGTTCATGGGCAAGGACGCCATGTGGAAGTACCGGTGGTCGGCATGGTTCTTCACCGCCGCCGGCGGGTTTCCCGTGCACCGAGGCACGGCCGACCGCGACGCCCTGCGCATGTGCCGGGCCGTGATCGCCGTGGGCGAGCCGCTGGTGATGTTCCCCGAGGGCACCCGGCAGTCGGGACCGGTGGTGGAGGAGCTGTTCGACGGGCCTGCCTACGTCTCGTGCCAGACGGGCGCGCCGATCGTCCCCGTCGGGATCGGCGGCTCGGAGGGCGCCATGCCCAAGGGCGCGAAGTTCATTCGCCCGGTGAAGATCGTGATCACGATCGGTCCGCCGATCGAGCCTCCCGCGGCGCCACCGGGCGCGCGGGTGTCGCGCCGGGTCGTCCACGAGCTGAGCCAGCAACTCCGCAAGGAGATCCAGCGCCTCTTCGACGAGGCCCAGACCCTCGCCGGCGTCACCCCAACCGCGCGTTCTTGACGCAATAGCCCGTCGCTTCGCCGGGCTATTGCGTCGAGAATCGCGGTCAGATGAGCTTCGCGGCGCCGAAGACCTCGCGGACGAGCGGTTCGAAGTGCTCGAGCGGGAGCGTGTCGTAGTCGGGGTCGAACGCCTTCTGGTCCCACTCGTCGGCGAACCGCTCGGCCAGCGCGAACTCCTCCTCGGTCAGCTCGGCCCGGTGTGGCTCACGCGCATCGGGGTCACCGCCGAAGTGGTGGTAGTAGTGCCGGCCCTGGAAGTCCTGGTGCACGAGGATCATCTTGTGGACCTCGTCACGCACGTACGGCTTCAGGATGGCCGCGCCGATCTCGGGGTGGTTCGGCACGGACACCGCCTTGCCGATGTCGTGGCAGAGGGCGGCCACCACCACCTCCGGGTCGGCGCCGGCGCGTTCGGCCATCGTGGCGGTCTGGAGGCAGTGCGTCAGCTGGTCGGTGGCGAAGCCGTCGGTGATGTCGGCCAGCGACCGGAGCATGTCGAGCACGCGGTCGGCGACGCGACCCTGGTTCTTGGAGGTCTCGCTGCCGATGATCGCCCACTGTTCGGCCGTCGACTCGTCCATGCGCCGGAATGAGGTGGAGGTCGTGGTGCTCACGACGAACAGTCTCGCAGCCGCTAGCGGAGCGCGGCCAATACCTCGCTGGCGGCGAGGTCGCGGTCGCTGACGACTGGCCGGTTGCCGAGCGAGCCGCCGAGCGTCACGGTCGCCACGGTGTCGACCGCGCTCAGCAGCTCGCGCAGCTCGCGGGGTGGCGGGAAGTATTCGTCCTCGTCGGTGATCCGCACCTCCTCGACCCCGTGTACGGGCGCCAGCCGGGCGATGACGGCGTCGACCAGCTCCTCCGGGGCCGAGGCGCCGGCGGTGACGCCGACCGTGCCGCTGAGGTCGGTGGGCAGTTCCGTGGGGTCGTTGATCCGGAAGACCTGCGCGCAGCCTGACTCGCGGGCGAGCTTCTCGAGGGCCCGCGTGTTCGACGAGTTGGCCGAACCGATCACGACGACGGCAGTGCAGCGCTCGGCGATAGCCATGAGCGCGGACTGGCGGTTCGTGGTCGCGAAGCACAGATCACTCCGGCCCGGCATCCACATCGTCGGAAAGCGGGTCTTCGTGGCGTCGAGCACGTCGGACCAGTCGCGGTGGCTGAGCGTCGTCTGGGCGAGAAGGGCAACCGGCTCGGTGAACGCCGGAAGGCGGGCGACGTCGTCGGCGGTCTCGACCCGGTGCATGGCGTCCGGTGCGACCGCCATCGTGCCCACGGCCTCCTCGTGGCCCTCGTGGCCGACGTAGACGATGCGGTAGCCCTTGCCGGCGCGGACCTTCACCTCGTGGTGGACCTTGGTGACGAGCGGGCACACCGCGTCCACGACGAAGCCGCCGTTGGCCCGGGCCTCGGCGACGACCGACGGCGCCGAACCATGGGCGGACAGCATGATCGGGCGGCCGGGCGACACGTCGGCGACGTCGTCCACGAACACCACGCCGAGAGCCTCGAAACGTTCGACCACCAGCCGGTTGTGGACGATCTCGTGGTAGCAGTACACCGGGGGCTCGAAGGCCCGGACCATCCACGCCAGTGCCTTGATCGCCATCTCGACCCCGGCACAGAAACCCCGCGGCGCGGCGAGCAGGACCTTCTCGACAGGCACTCTCGGCAGGCTACTGGCGGCCGTCGCCGTATCCTGACCCTCATGTCCACGCCTCGCGTCGTCGCTGTCGCGCCCGGTTCTCCGGCCGCGCGCGCCGGCGTGGCCGTCGGCGACGAGCTGGTCAGCATCAACGGCCGGGTGCCGCGGGACATCATCGAGTACCGCTGGCTCACCGACGAGGCCGACGTCGTGCTCGAGGTCGAACGGGGCGGGCTGCAATGCACCGTCGAGATCGACAAGGGCGACGGTGAGCCGCTCGGTGCAGAGGTCCACTCGGCACTGTTCGACCAAGTGCGCACGTGTGACAACCACTGCGAGTTCTGCTTCATCTACCAACTCCCCCCCGGCCTTCGTCAGAGCCTTTACTTGAAGGACGACGACTACCGGCTGTCGTTCCTCTACGGGAACTTCACGACGCTCACTCGCTTCACGGAAGCGGACCTCGAACGGGTCGTGACGGAAGGCCTCTCGCCGCTGAACGTGAGCATCCACGCCACCGATCCGGACGTCCGGGCCGAGATGCTGCGCAACCGGCGAGGGGCGACGAGCTTGCGATGGCTGCGGGCATTGCTCGACCACGGCGTGACCGTCCACGGCCAGGTGGTCGTGTGTCCCGGCATCAACGACGGCGGAGTGCTGGAGGACACGCTCGTGGGCGTCCTCGACGAGTATCCCGAGCTGGCGTCGTTGTGCGTGGTCCCGCTGGGGGTGAGCCGGTGGTCGCACGAAGCGCGCATGCGGCCCCACACCGAGGCCGAGGCCGGCGCCGTCGTCGACTGCGTCGCCGACTGGCAGGCCGTGTTCTTCGGCGCGCTCGGGCGCCGGCTCGTGTTCGCGGCCGACGAGTATTACCTGCTGGCCGGCCGCCCCTTCCCGGCCCCTGAGACGTACGAGGGGTTCCCGATGCACGAGGACGGCATCGGCATGGCACGCACGTTCGAGCTGCAGTTCACGGGTCGGGTCGCCGAGCCCACCGGCCCCGAGGCGGGGTTCTTCGCGTGGGTGGACGCCGCTGCTCCGACCGAGGAGTACGAGCCCTACCGGGGGCCCCGCCTCGCGCCGGGGATGGTCGCCATCCGCCCTCGCACGGGTGCGCCGGTCGGGATCCTCACCGGCAGCTACGGCGCGGTTGTGCTCGAGCCGCTCGTCGCGGGCTTGGGGCGCGACGACGTGCGAGTCGTACCGGTGGACAACGCGTTCTTCGGCGGGAACATCGGGGTCACCGGGCTCCTGGTGGGGGAGGACATCGCCCGCGTCCTCGGCGACGAGCCGGCGGGGCATCGGTACTTGCTGCCCGACGTCTGTCTCTCGCACGGCCGGTTCCTCGACGGCACCACCCCGGCCGACCTCCCGCGCCCGGTCGAGATCGTGGCGACCGACGGCGTCGCGCTGCGCGCCGCGTTGGGCGTCGGCCGATGAGCGACCTGCCCGTTGTCGCCATCGTCGGCCGCCCGAACGTCGGCAAGTCGACCCTGCTGAACCGGATCCTCGGCCGCCGCGAGGCGATCGTCGAGGAACATCCGGGCGTCACCCGCGATCGCAAGGAGGTGGAAGCCGAAAGGGCGGGCCGGTCGTTCCGCCTCGTCGACACGGGCGGCTGGCTGCCCGGCGGCACCGATCTCGACGAGAAGGTGAGCCGGCAGAGCGAGCGCGCCGTCGCCGGTGCGGACGCGGTCCTGTTCGTGGTGGACACGACCGTCGGCATCACCGACGAGGACGCGCGGGTCGCCGACTGGCTCCAACGCACGGGCCGGCCCGTGCTCCTCGTCGCCAACAAGGTCGACGACTCGGTCCACGAAGCGGCGACGTGGGAGCTGCTGTCGCTGGGGGTGGGCGAGCCGCTCCCGGTGAGCGCACTCCATGGACGCGGCGCGGGCGACCTGCTCGACGCCCTCGTGGCCGCCCTGCCGCCGGCGCTGTCCGTCATCGAGGCGGTCGCGGAGGCAGAGGCAGAGGCAGAGGCAGAGGCGGACCGCATGTTCTCCGTCGCCATCGTCGGCCGCCCGAACGTCGGCAAGTCGACGCTCTTCAACCGCCTCATCGGCGACGAGCGGGCTGTGGTGCACGACCTGCCAGGCACGACCCGCGACGCGATCGACACCGTCGTCGAGACCGAGGACGGCCCGGTGCGGTTCATCGACACCGCCGGCATGCGCCGCCGCTCGCGCATCGACGAGGGCACCGAGTACTACTCGTTGGTGCGAGCGCTGCAAGCCGTCGATCGCGCCGACGTCGCGCTGCTCCTCATCGACGCCACCGAGAGCGTCACGGCGCAGGATCAACGGCTGGCCGAGAGGATCGATGCCGCGGGCTGCCCGATCGTCGTCCTCCTCAACAAGTGGGAGACCCTCGACGCCGAGGACCGGGCCGAAGTGACTCGACAGGTGGGCGACAAGCTGCACTTCGTGGGTGATGCCGTCGTCCTCAAGATCAGCGCCAAGACCGGCAAGGGCGTGCACAAGTTGCTTCCCGCGCTCGCCGATGCCATCGAGGCCTATCACCGGCGCGTTCCCACTCGCCGGGTGAACGAGGTGATCGTGGCCGCGCAGGCTGCGCAGCCCGCTCCCCACGGCGCCCGGGTGCTCTACGCGCTACAGGGCGCGGCCGATCCGCCCACATTCACGTTGTTTGCGAACCGGGAGCTACCGGCCACCTATCTCCGCTATCTCGAGCGCAAGCTTCGAGAGGCGTTCGACCTGGGGGCCACTCCCGTGAAGCTGAGAGTGCGGCGGCGGAGCGCGTAGCGGGCGGCACTACGATCGTCGGGAACATGGACAAGCCGCTCCTCGCCGTCGTGGCGCTGGCCTGCCTGATCGCGGCCGTCGTGTGGGGTCGGTCCGCCCACCATCTCCACAAGATCTACGAGCGGGCCGAGGGCGAGTTCGGCTCCGAGAACGGCGCGACGGTGATCGCCCGCTCGTCGTTCCGCAAGGAGATCCACGCCACCGCGCTGTACACGGTCCTCGCGGTTGCGTCGCTGGCTGTGTCGTTGACCGACCGGAGCTCGGCCGACCTGTTGTTCGCCTTCGTCCTCATCCCGGTGTTCATCTCGATCGTGTACGGCCGCGACTTTGTGCGCGAAGCCCGGATCGCCGAGCAACGGGCGATGCTCGAACGGCGAGCCGAGGAGGTGCTGAGCCAAGAAGATCTGGCGCCCCGACGCTGGGCCGCCCGCCTCGCCCCCGATGACCTCCCTGACTTCGTCGGTTTCGAGGTCGGCCGCGTGTACCAGGCGGGGACTGGCCTAATGGCTGGTGACTTCTACGACGTGTTCCCGGTGTCGCCGACTCGACTGGTCGCGGTCATCGGCGACGTCACCGGCCACGGTATCGAGGCGTCGATCACCGCCTTTCAGGCGAAGTACCTGTTGCGTGTCTTCCTGCGCCAGTACCGCGATCCGGCCCAGGCCCTCGAAGAGCTCAACGTCCAGGTCGGTTCGGTCGGCCGGGTGGAGGAGTTCATCTCGCTCCTCGTCGTCGTGTTCGACACCGAGGCGCAGACCGTCCGGTTCGCATCGGCGGGACATCCGGCCGCGTGGCTGTGGCATGAGCGCGAGGTGCAGCCGCTGCGGGCCACCGGTCCACTGTTGTTGCTCGACCCCAACGGCACCTACATCAGCCGCGAGATCGCGCTCGACGCGGGCGACCTTCTGCTGCTGTACACCGATGGCTTGGCCGAGGCCCGCGACGGCGAGCTGTTGTTCGGCGAGGAGCGCATCGCCCAGTTCCTGCGGCGCGACCCGGGCGTGGACCCGGACGTCCTGTGCAAGTCGCTGCTCGAGGCCGCCCGCGACTTCGCCAGCGTTCCGCTCACCGACGACATCGCCATCCTCGCCATCCGCCGGGTCTGATCGTTCACGCCCGGATGGACGAGCGCGAGAAGATCGAGAAGGCCACCGAGCGGGCGCTCGCCGGCAACCTCGAACAGGTCGGCGACAAGCTGGCGCGTCAGGGAAAGCTCTTCGTACGCGATCGGCTGGCGTTGCTCCTCGACCCCGACTCCCTCGTCGAGGATGCGCTGCTCGCCAACGCGGTAGCCGGTGATCTTCCCGCCGACGGCGTCGTCACCGGGGTCGGCCGCGTCGACGGTCGGCCGGTGTGCGTGATGGCCAACGACCCCACCGTGAAGGCCGGGTCGTGGGGGGCCCGCACCGTCGAGAAGATCGTCCGCCTGACCGAGTACGCGCTGCTGCACGAGCTGCCGGTGTTCTGGCTCGTGGACTCCGCGGGCGCCCGCATCACCGATCAGGTCCAGCTGTTCCCGGGCCGGCGCGGGGCGGGGCGCATCTTCTACAACCAGGTGCGGCTGTCGGGACGGGTGCCGCAGATCTGTTGCTTGTTCGGGCCCTCCGCGGCGGGAGGCGCCTACATCCCGAGTTTCTGCGACATCGTGATCATGGTCGAGGGCAACGCGTCGATGTACCTCGGGTCGCCGCGGATGGCCGAGATGGTGATCGGCGAGGTGACCACGCTCGAGGCGATGGGCGGAGCCCGGATGCACACCACGGTCTCGGGCTGCGGGGACAACCTCGCCGTCGACGACGCCGACGCCATCGACCAGGCCAGGGCGTGGTTCTCGTACTTCCCCCTGAACTGGCGCGCGACACCGCCGGAGTACGAGCCCGCGCCGCCGGCGGCGGAGTTGGACGACGATGTCGTCCCGGCCGAGGAGCGGCTGGCCTACGACATGCATGCGCTCATCGACGGCCTCGTGGACGCCGAGAGCTTCTTCGAGCTGAAGCCGTTGTACGCGCCCGAGCTGATCGTCGGGTTGGCGCGCCTCGAGGGCCGACCCGTCGGCGTCGTGGCCAACAACCCCGCAGTCAAGGGGGGCGTGCTGTTCGTGGACTCGGCCGACAAGGCGGCGCGGTTCATCTGGTGTTGCGACGCGTTCAACATCCCGCTGGTGTTTCTCGCCGACGTACCGGGGTTCATGGTCGGCACCGAGGTCGAACGCCAGGGGATCATCCGCCACGGCGCCAAGATGGTGACCGCGGTGTCTGAGGCGACCGTGCCAAAGGTGTCGGTGATCGTGCGCAAGGCCTACGGCGCGGGGCTCTACGCGATGTCGGGACCCGCGTTCTCGCCCGAGGCGACGCTGGCGCTGCCGACCGCGCAGATCGCGGTGATGGGTCCGGAAGCGGCCATCAACGCGGTGTTCGCGAACAAGATCGCCGCGATCGCTGATCCCGACGAACGGTCGGCGTTCATCGCCGAGCAGCGCGCGCTCTACGAGGAAGACGTCGACCTGCTGCGGCTCGCGTCGGAGTTGGTGGTCGACGCGGTCGTCCCGTTCGCCGCCCTGCGACGCGAGGTCGCCCGGCGGCTGGCGCTCGCCGAAGGCAAGGACCGCCACTTCAGCGACCGCCGCCACGGCGTCCCGCCGGTCTAGGTGTCCGGTCTGCGATGCCCTGGTGCGACGCGTGCAGCAAGTACTACGCCCCGAACTCGATGCCACGCGACGGGACGTGCCTCAGTTGTGGCAAGGCGATCGCCGAACCCCAGGACCGCCCTCAACGGGCTCCATGGCATTTCAAGCTGATGGTCGCAGCCGCGGTCGTGTACCTCGGCTGGCGGCTGGTGCAGGGCATTGATTGGCTGATCCAGCACGTCTGAACCCTTGACTAGAGTGGACCGCTCCACGGGCTGTGGCGCAGTTTGGTTAGCGCGTCGGACTGGGGGTCCGAAGGCCGCCGGTTCGAATCCGGCCAGCCCGACCGAACGGATGCGCAGGTCAGGCGCCCACCGTCATCGAGCCCTGTCTGCCACGAGATGGGCCATGACTTTGACAGCGCAAAGGCGGGGGGCTAGCCCAGCACGAGGGCGTCGACCCGAGCCGCGGCGTCGGCCTGCATCCCGGGGCGATACCCCAGCGGCAAGGGCGAGCGTGGCGTGCGTGTGACGAAGATCGTGGAACCTGATGCGCGGCACGTCGGCCCTCTTTCACCGCGTACTCAAACGACCGCGGGACGGTGTAGCCGGCCAGCGGTGAACTGTCCTCGCGGGTGAACACGAGCCCAGAGTCCATCCACCCGGCCCGTGCTCAACGCGAAGGGCCGGATTCGTTCGAAAGCGTCGGGTAAGGTCGCGGCCCCGAAGCGCAGTCCCGGTATCGGCTCTCGATCGCGAACCGGGCGCACGACCGTGGACGCAGATCAGTCGCTACCGACGGAGGGCGGAGACATGATGAACAAGCGATGGGTGTTGCTCGGCTTGACGGCGGTAATCGCGCTGGCGTCGGGCGTCCTTGCGGGGTGCGGCGATGACAAGAAGGCGGTGGCTCTCACCGTCAAGGCCTCGGAGCCTTCCGAGGGCAAGTACGCCTTCGACCTTCCCGCCACCATCGACGGCGGGGTGGTCGCGCTCACGCTCGACAACGTCGGCACGGTGCCCCACGAGATCGCGATGGTTCAGGTGAAGGAAGGCACCACACCCGAGCAGGTCACCGAGGACCTGCTCGGCAATGAAGGCGGCCCGATCCCGGACTACGTCCTCTCCGTCGCCGGCGTCGGCTTTGCGGCGCCGGGCAAAAAGGCGACGGCCACCCAGAAGATCCCGGCCGGCAGCTATGTCTACTTCTGCACGTTCGGCGAGGGCGAGGGGGTCCACTACAAGAACGGCATGCTCGGCTCGGTCACCGTGAAGGGCGACAAGGGCAAGGGCGACCTACCCGAGGCCGACGGCACGATAAAGGCGACGGAGTACAGCTTCGACGTGAGCGGGCTCAAGGCGGGCGAACACACCTACAGGTTCGAGAACACAGGCAAGGAGCTGCACCACGCCCAGCTCTTCCCGATCAACGACGGCGCCACCATCGACGACGTCGAGGCCTTTTTCGGGACCCAGGGCGAGCCCGAAGGTCCGCCCCCGGTCGACTTCGAAGGCGGCACGGGGACAATGGTCCTCGCCGGTGGCGACGTCCAGACCACCACGCTCGACCTGAAAGCCGGCGACTACGTGATGCTCTGTTTCATCAATGACAAGGCCGGTGGGCCGCCCCACTTCACCAAGGGGATGCTGCAGAAGGTCACCGTCAGCTGAGACTGCGCAGGCGCCCGGCGTTCACCGCTGCTCGCGCGGAAGATCGGATCTACTGACGCCTCTGTGGGTGGCTGAGCGGCCTCTCGTTGGTGAGCAACCAGGAGATCCTCCCACCGGTTCAGCCGGCCCGTCCTGCCCACGCGCTCGAGTCGGAGGGTGCGGCAACCACACCGACGCATCCGCCCCCCTGGACACCGTTGTCGCCACCAGAGGCACCGAGGCATTCGGGGGCGCGCCGAATGACGGCTCTCTCCACCACATCGAGGTCCCCTCTCAGGCGGCCGGGGACTCGGGTGGTGCGTTCGCGTTCGACGGGTGGCGGGGATCAGTCGGCGGGACGAGTGCTCGTTTGCCGGTGCCTTCGATCAGCGCCCAGCCCTGATACGTCTTGAGGTCGTGGCAGTGGGGGCAGAGGGGGTCGTTGTTGTCGAGGCGGGTCAACCGGCAATCGGCGTAGGGGACCCGATGATCGTTCTCGAGGAAGCCGCGGCGGGGACAGCCCAGGGTGGTGCACGTCGGCTGGAGCCACCATTGGGCGATCTGCTGGGCGGCATTGAGACCACGGCCGAGGTGGGTGATGTTGACGACGTCGGCGCCCCGGGTGATGACCAGCTTGAGCACTGCGTCGCCCAGCAGGTCGCGGGCGGCGGCCACGGAGATCGGTCCGAGGCCGGCGATCTCGCAGGTCTCGTCGTCCTGCGGGCAGCCGCGGCGTAAGGCGTCGAAGTCGACTCGGATGAGCCCGAGATGCTTGACCGAGGGCGGTCGACCCGCGGCGCTCGGCTCCGCCGGCGTGCCGGTGGCCCGTTCGGCCATCTCGACCAAAGCGTCGAAGGCGTAGGCGTCGCGCTCCTCGCGCTTGCCTTGCCGGCGGGCTTGGTCGAAGTGGCTGTCGATGATGGGACGGAGCGCGGCGCTGATCTTGGAGCCGTCGGCCACGGTACCGGTGGCATGGAGGTGCCAGGCTCCCTCGGTGTCGACGTACTCGCGCAGCGAGCGGCGACTGTGGACGCGCCGTTCGGTCTCGGCCATGTCGGTGTTGCGGGCCTTGACCCGGCCGCACTGATCTCGCAGTTCGGCGAGGCTCGAGTGTCCCGCAGCCTGGAGGAGCTCGCCGGCCGCGTCCGGGTCGACGGCGGCGGCGTCGGCGATGATCGATGCCTGCGGCGCGGATAGCTCACCGTTGGCGAGCGCCGTCTCGACCTTCGGGCAGGCCCGGGCGCGCTTGGAGGTGGTCAGGGTGTCGCGGGCCGCGCCGATCGACGTGCCCGACGTCCGCGCGAGGTACTCAGCGGTATCAGCGGCACCTTCTCGCTCCGACACCTTGGACTCGTCGACCCGGCGGGCCAATCGCAACTGAGCGCCGGCGAGCGCTTTGCCCATCGCCACCACCGAGGCATAGGCGGACGGGATGTCCTCCAGCGGTATCGACTCCGGGTCCAGGGCGGCGCACACCGCTTTGATCGCCGCCTCCTGCGCTCGCAGCGCGTCGACCCCTATCACCACATCGCGCATACGTTCGTATGTTACGACCGAACGTGTGCGCGATCAACCCCATTTCGAGAATTTTCCGATCGAGAGGTGTTGCCGACCGTTTCGCCTCAGCCCGTGGACCGAAGGGAGGGTCGGTTGTACGCGGTCACCAGCACTGCGTGAGGTGGCCCGCTTGCTGCATCGCCCCCCAACGGAGCACCGTGGGCCCTAGCCGAGGTAGAGGCGGAAGCCCTCCGCCTCGGGATCGAAGCCGAGGCTGCGATACAGCTCGTGGGCGCCGTCGTCGGCGTGGCGCTTGTGCGAGAGGAGCTGGACCTTGCGACACGACTGCGCGCCCGCGTCGTCGAGGACCCGTCGCATGATCGCCGTGGCGATACCCCGTCGACGGTGTGATGGGACGACGACGACGGCTTCGATGAACGCCGTCGGACGGCAGTCGTACGTGAGATTCGGCATCACCAGCAACACCGCCGTCCCGACGGGCTCACCAGCCCACTCGGCGACGAAGACCGTCAGGTCCGGCGTCCCCATCATCCGGTCCCATATCGCCCTCTGCGCGTCGGAGAGCTGATCCGGGAGGAGGTCAGGCGATCCCTGGTAGATGCGCACGAGCGCGAGGAGGTCCTCAGCTGTGGCGGGGCGGACGGCGATAGGTGGGTCGGCCACCGCATGACCGTAGGCCTGGCGTCTGCCAGGATGCGGGGGTGGACCGGCAGGCGGTCGCCGCGTGGGTCGAAGGCTACGAGCGGGCGTGGCGCACGCCGGGCACCGAGACGTTGGCGGAGCTCTTCGCGGCCGACGTCACGTACCTGCCGTCGCCTTGGGCGGACCCCATCGAAGGTCTGACCGCTCTGGCCGAGTTCTGGGACGGCGAGCGGGACGGACCCGACGAGCCGTTCACGATGACGAGCGAGGTGGTCGCCGTCGAAGGCGACGCGGCGGTGGTCCGTGTGTCCGTCGACTACGGGACCCAACCGATGAGCCGTTGGCGCGACCTCTGGGTCGTCGCCTTTGCCGACGACGGTCGCTGCACCAGATTCGAGGAGTGGCCGTTCGCGCCCGACCAACGGGACGGCCACGAGTCCTGATCCACCCGACCGGTGGTCAGCTGGGGCAACATCGTCGAATGGCACGCCGAGCCCGGCCGGCGGGGCGAGCACGAGTACGGCGGGCACGGCCGCCTCGGCGCACCACGGTGACCAGAACCATCCGTGTCTTCTTCCGGCTCCCGGGAGCCCGGTCCTTCGCGTACGTCCTGGTCGCCTTCTTCGTGGTCGTGGTGGCGGCCAGCGTTGTGCTGAACGTGAGCTACCAGTCCTCGGCCGACCCGAACGGCTTCACGATCGGCGAGGCCTTCTACGCCGTGTTCGGGATGCTCTTCTTCGAGCACGCCTTCGACTATCCGACCGACGTCGCCAGCAAGATCCTCTACTACGTGGTGCCGGTCGTCGGCCTCGTGACCTTGGGCCAGCTGCTCGTGCGCCTCGGCGGCGCGGCCTTCAACCGAGAGAGGTGGGAGATGGCGAAAGCCTCCACGTACACCGACCACGTCATCGTGTGCGGACTCGGGCGGATCGGCTTCCGGGTCGTCCGCTGGCTCCTCGACCTGGGCGAGGAGGTGGTCCTCATCGACCTCGAGGAAGACCCACTGCACGACCAGGTGCGGGCGTGGGGCGTGCCTATCGTCGTCGCCGACGCCCGGCGCCCGGACATCCTCGAGCAGGCCGGGGTCCTGAGCGCGTCGGCGATCGTGCCGATCACGCCGGACGACCTCGTGAACCTCGGCATCGCGACCGCCGCCCGCAGCGCCCGCCCCGCCATCCGCGTCGTGTTGCGCACCTTCGACGACAGCCTCGCCTCCAACCTTCAGCGGGGGTTCGACATCCACCGGGCCTACAGCACGTCGGCGCTGGCGGCGCCCGCGTTCGCAGCGGCGGCCACGCACGCACCGGTCGACTACGCGTTCTCCTACGAGATCGGCGACGGCGACGACAGCGAAGACGACGGCGACCGGGCCCTTCTCACCATCACCAAGTTCACGGTGGTCGAAGGCTCACGCTTCGCCGGCTACACGGTCGACCAACTCGAGCGGGAGTTCGGCGTAGCCGTGCTCGCCTGCACGGCCACGACCTTCGAGATCCATCCGGCGCGCGATCGGGCCCTCGCCGTCGGGGACGGATTCGTCGTATCCGCCACGCCGGACGCGCTCGACCAGCTGGCGCGGTTCACCCCACCGGCGCGGGAGATGCGCCGCTACCTGGACGGACGGCGACCCATCGAACCCTGACGGCCGGGGCGCGGGAGCACATCAACTACCGTCGGACCCCATGTGCGGCCGCTTCGTGTCCGCCGCGCCTCCCGACGAGATCGCGAAGTACTTCAGTGTCGACACGACGTCGGAGTCGCTGCTCGAGCCGAGTTACAACGTCGCGCCGACCAACGACATCTACGTCGTGGTCGAGACCGGTGGCCTCCGTCGCCTCGAGACGTTCCACTGGGGGCTCGTGCCGATGTGGGCCAAGGACGTGAGCGTCGGCAACAAGATGATCAACGCCCGGGCCGACGGCCTCGCCACCAAGAACGCGTACAAGCGGGCGTTCGCCCGTCGCCGCTGCATCATCCCGGTGGACGGCTTCTACGAGTGGAAGAAGCTCCCCGGCCAGAAGCGCAAGCAGCCCGTCTACATCTACCGGGCCGACGGCGAGCCGCTGGCGCTGGCAGGACTGTGGGACGTGTGGCGAGGTCCGGAGCGGGACAGCGAAGACGTCCTCCGCTCCTGCACGATCATCACGGGTGAGCCCAACGACAAGATCGCCGAGGTCCACGACCGCATGCCCGTGATCCTGCCGCCGAGTGCGTGGGCGGCGTGGCTCGATCCGGAGAACGACGACATCGAGGCCTTGGCCAAGCTGCTCGTCCCCGCGCCGGACAACCTGCTCGAGATCCGACCCGTGAGCACGATGGTCAACAACGTGCGTGAGAACGGCCCCGAGCTCCTCGAGCCCGTCGACCCGGACGCGGACGCGGGCGACACGCTCCTTTGAGGCCACAGGCGGCGCGTCCCGCTCCGGGGCTGCGGCGGCGACTCGACACGGTCATCCTTCGCTGGCAGGCGCGGCTCGACGCGGAGTGGGCGGATCGGGTGGTGCCCTGGCTGATGGCCACGGTGCTCTTCGTCGCCTTCTTCCTGCTCGCCTTGGCCCGGTCCCGCTCGCTGCAAGCCGGTGCTGACCTCGGCGCGTTTGCGCAGGGAGCCTGGCTGATCCGCACCGGACGAGCCGCCGACCTGACGCTCACCGGCAATCACGTCCTGGCCGCTCAGCTGCCACTCGCGTTCTACCCGCTCGCGCAGCTCACGCGGCTGTTGCCGACGATCCCGACACTGCTCGGTGCGCAGGCGGCCGCGCTCGCGGTGGGCGTCGTACCCCTCTGGCGCATCGCCCGCCGCTTGGCCGACCTGCGGGTCGGCGCGTCGACTGCGCTGGTGGTCGCGTACGCCGTCTCGCCAGCCGTCAACAACCTCAACCTCGCCGACTTCCACCCGGCCGCGCTCGCGCTGCCCGCCCTCATCGCCGCCGTGTACTACGGGGTCTCGGCGCGGTGGTTGCCCTTCGGGCTCGTGGGCGGGTTCGCGGTGCTGTGCCGAGCGGACCTCGGGCTGGCGGTCGCGGCCCTCGGTGTGATGCTCGCCCTGTCGGGAAAGCGCCGGGAGGGCTTGATCACGGCGGTCGCGGCGACGGCTTGGGTCATCGTCGCCACCTTGCTGATCCAGCCGGCGTTCGGCGACAGCGGTCTCATCACGCCCGGCGCGTTCACCGACTACGGCGGCAGCTTCTTCGGAGTGGCGGGATCGATGCTGTCGCATCCCTACCGCGTGGTCGGCGATCTCCTCGCCCGCGAGAACCTCGACGTAATCATCATCCTTCTGGCGCCGCTCCTGTTCCTGCCGATGCTCGCGCCGCGCTATCTGCTCCCGGCGGTGCCGCTCGAGTGTCTCTACCTCGTCGCCCAGGTGCCCCACGGGGGACGAGCCGGCGCGCAGTTCACGGTCGCGATCACCGCGTTTCTTTTCACCGCGGCGGCGTTCGCACTGAGCCGCATCGGGCGACGCAGCATCGAGCGCGTCCTCGTCGACCGCCGCATCCTCGTCGCGCTGGTCCTCGGGTCAATCGCGTTCTTCGCGCGGTACGCCACCGACTCGCCTTACTCGCGGCCCTGGGCGTGGGGTCGGCAGGACGCCGCCGACGAGGCCCGCGTCGAGGCCGCCGATCTGGTCGGTGATCGCCGGTCGGTGCGGGCCTCGCCGACCCTGCTGCCATTGGTGGCCGAGCGAACCCGGGTGTTCGAGCTGCAACCGGATGTCGAGCCCAACGGCCGCACGGCGGGGCGCGGCGTCGACGCCATCGTGCTCGACGCCGAGACGTTGCCCGACTGGTCCGACGGCGGCGAGGAGGCGTTCACGACCTCGCTCCGGGAGCAGGGCTTCGTGCTGATCTACAAGGCCCAGGGGATCACGGTGTACCGGCGACCCTTTGCGTGACCGTTGTCAGCTGACGGGCGGCTCGTGGCCCATGCCCTGCAACACGAGCCGGATCGTGGCCGCCGCCCGGTCGAGGTCGTCGGCGCGGGCGTTGCGGTCGGCGTTGCCGAAGTGCAGATCACTCTCCCGGTTGATGGGCACGACGTGGAGGTGAGCGTGGGGGATCTCCATGCCGGCGATGATCAGCCCGATCCGAGCGGGGGAGAACCCCTCTTGCAACGCCTTCCCGATGACGTGGGCCACCTCGAACAGGTGGCCGGCCAGGTCGGGCGGCAGGTCGATCCAATGGTCGATCTCGTCGATCGGCACCACGAGGGTGTGACCGGGGTTCAACGGCTCGATCGTGAGGAAGGCGGCGCAGCGGTCGTCCCGCCAGACGAAGCGGCCTGGGATGTCACCGTCGATGATCTTCGTAAAGACAGAAGCCATGACCCAAAACGTAGGATCCGGCGCCGTGGAGGAGGAGCGGCGAATCCTGACCGTCCCCAACGTCATCACGGTCGTGCGGCTGTGCTGCCTCCCGGTGTTCCTCTGGCTCCTGTTCGGGCGCGACAACCGCATCGCCGCGGCCGTCCTGCTCGCGGCGCTCGGCGCCACCGACTTCGTCGACGGCTACATCGCCCGCCATTTCAACCAGGTTTCGCAGCTCGGCAAGATCTTGGACCCGATCGCCGACCGCCTCCTCCTCGTCGTCGGGGCCGGTGGGGTCCTGGCCGACGGGTCGGTGCCGGCGTGGTTCGCGTGGATGGTGCTGGGCCGGGAGCTGGTCGTGTCCCTCGCGGTCCTCGCCCTCGCCGCCACCGGCGCGGCGCGGATCGACGTCACGTGGTGGGGGAAGGCGGGCACGTTCGCGAACATGGTCGCGTTTCCGTTGTTTCTCGCCGGGGAGAGCACCGTCGGCTGGCACCCGCTGGCCCACGGGCTCGCGTGGGCCGCCGCGGTACCGGGACTCGTGCTCAGCTACTACGCGGCGGCGCTCTACGTGCCCCTGGCGCGACGTGCGCTGCGTGAGGGTCGTGACACCGAGGCCGGGGTACCGTCAGCGCCATGAAGGCGGTCATCATGGCCGGCGGCGAGGGATCGAGGCTCCGCCCGCTCACCTCGAACATGCCGAAGCCGATGCTTCCGCTCCTGAACGCGCCGATGATGGAACACATCGTGTCGCTCCTGAAGCGGCACGGGTTCGACGACATCGTGGTCACCGTGGCCTACATGGCCAACGTGATCCGCACCTACTTCGGCGACGGCTCCGAGTTCGGGGTGCGGATGGTGTACGCGACCGAGGAGCACCCGCTCGGCACCGCGGGTTCGGTGCGGAACGCGATGGACGAGCTCGACGATCGCTTCCTCGTGATCTCCGGTGACGTTCTCACCGACATCGACCTCGGAGCGATGCTCGCCTTCCACGACGAGAAGAAGGCGCTCGCCACGATCGGCCTCTGCCATGTCGAGAACCCGCTCGAGTTCGGGATCGTGATCACCCGCGACGACGGCAGCATCGAGCGCTTCCTCGAGAAGCCGACGTGGGGTCAGGTCTTCAGCGACACCATCAACACCGGGATCTTCGTGTTCGAACCGGAGATCTTCGACCACATTCCGCCTGACCAGGCCGTGGACTTCTCGTCAGAGGTCTTCCCCCGCCTGCTCGAGGAGGAGCAGCCGGTGTTCGGTGCGATCACCGACGGCTACTGGGAGGACGTCGGCACCCTCGAGGCGTACGTGCGTGCGCACAAGGATGCGCTCGACGCGAAAGTGGCGATCGACATCGTCGGCTTCGAGCTCACCGAGGGCGTCTGGGTCGGAGAGAACGCCGAGGTCCATCCCGAGGCGAAGGTCGAAGGGCCGGCCGTGATCGGCGACTACTGCCGTATCGAGGCCGGCGCCCGGCTCGGCGAATACACGGTGCTCGGGAGCAACGTGCGGGTGCGCGAGGCGGCCGACCTCGAGCGGGTGGTCGTGCACGACAACACCTATCTCGGCGGGGGCGTGCGCCTGCGGGGCACTGTCGTCGGTCGGGCCTGCGACCTGCGCAGCGGCGTGCGGTGTGAGGAAGGCGTCGTGCTCGGCGATCAGTCCTTCGTCGGCGACAACGCCGTGATCGGCTCGGGCGTGAAGGTGTACCCGTTCAAGACCGTCGAGGCCGGGGCCATTATCAACACCTCGATCGTGTGGGAGTCCCGCGGGGCTCGCAGCCTCTTCGGGCGGGATGGCGTCGCCGGGCTGGCCAACGTCGACGTCACCCCGGAGCTGGCCACCAAGGTGGCGATGGCGTACGCCAGCACGTTGAAGAAGGACGCCACCGTCATCACGTCACGGGATTCGAGCCGTTCGGCTCGCATGCTGAAGCGGGCGATGATGGCCGGGTTGAACGCGGGCGGCATCAATGTCCTCGACCTCGAGGTGGCGTCGGTGCCGGTGACCCGGTTCCTCGCCCGTCAGCCGGTCGCCGGAGGCGGCATCACGATCAGGCTGGTCGAGAACGACCCCCAGTCGGTCGTCATCCGTTTCTTCGACACCAACGGACTCGACCTCTCCGAGTCCGACCAGCGCAAGGTCGAGCGGCTGTTCAACCGGGAGGACTTCCGCCGGGCGCTGCCCGCGGAGATAGGCGACATCGGCTTCCCGCCCCGGGCCCTCGAGCACTACACGGCCGCGCTCGAGGCCACCGTCGACACCGAACTGATACGCAGCAAGCGGTTCAAGGTGGTCGTCGACTACGCGTACGGCTCGACCTCGTTCGTGATGCCCAACGTGCTCGCCAAGCTCGGGGCCGACGTGCTCGCCTGCAACCCGTACGCGTCGACCACGGGCCTGCTGCGCTATGACCCTCCGGTCCACGCCGACAACGTCGCGGGCCTGGTGCGCGCATCCGGCGCGGATCTGGGTGCGGTGCTCGACCCCGACGGCGAACACCTCACCCTGATCGATGACGAAGGCCATGTGCTGACGCCTATCCAGTCGCTGCTGGCCTTGCTCGAGTTGGTGGCGGGGCACATGGTCGGTGACAAGGTGGCGTTGCCCGTGGCCGTCACCCGCCATGCCGAGCGAATGGCGGCGAGCCATGGCGTCGAAGTTCGGTATACGAAGATGTCGACGCCGGCGATCATGGACGCGTCTACCGAGGAGGGGGTCGGTTTTGCGGCCAGCCTGGACGGCGGCTTCATCCTGCCCGGGTTCCTGCCCGCGTTCGACGCCGCAGCCACCTTCGTGAAGACGTTGGAGCTGCTGGCGCGGCAGAACGTTCGGCTCTCCGAGATCACGAGCCGTCTGCCCCGCGTCCACATGGCCCATGAAACCGTGGTCACCCCCTGGGAGCAGAAGGGCACGGTCATGCGAAGCCTCATGGAACATTCGAAGGATCGCGACCTCGAGCTGGTCGACGGCGTCAAGGTGATCCACGGTGACGGGTGGGCTCTGGCGTTGCCCGACCCTGAAGAGCCTGTCACCCACGTGTGGGCCGAGGCGGGTTCCGACGGCGACGCGCGCCGGTTGGCGCAGGAGTACGCGCGCCGGATCCGCCAGATGCTGCGGTAGCCCGACGCGTTGGCGCCGAACCGGGCGCTCATGGAGTCGGGTGACGCCGGGTTCTAACCCTGAAGCTCAGGGTTACGCCGTCGTGACCGTGGAGTAGCCTCAGGCCATGAACGTGCCGGAGGACCTGCGGTACTCGTCCGACCACGAGTGGGCTCGGGTCGAAGGCGGCAGCGTTCGCATGGGGATCACCGACTACGCCCAGGACGCGTTGGGGGACATCGTGTACGTCCAGCTTCCCGACGTGGGCACGACCGTGGCCCGTGGCGAGAGCTTCAGTGAGGTCGAGTCCACGAAGTCGGTCTCCGACATCTACGCGCCTGTCTCCGGGACGGTCACCGACGTCAACGCCGATCTAGGCGACGCCCCGCAGCGCCTTAACGACGACCCCTACGGGGAAGGGTGGTTGTGTGTGATCGAGCCCAGCGACAAGAGCGAGCTCGATGAGCTTCTCGATGCCGAGGGCTACACGAAGCTCATCGAGGGCTGATCCCGAAAGGGCGACGCCGTGGCCGACGTGTTCTGCAACAACTGCGGGCATCGCAACCCGCTCGGTTCGAACTTCTGCTCCTCGTGCGGCGCGCCACTCGACCAGGAGCCCGGTGATCGCACGACGGTGACCTTCTCGATCGATCCGGTCACCGACGCCCCGGAAGACGAGATCAGCGTTGACCTCGACGAGGTCCCGTCGGGCGCGGCGATGCTGGTCGTCAAGCGGGGCCCGAGCGCAGGCTCCCGGTTTTCATTGGCCAAGGCGGTGACCACGGCCGGTCGTCATCCGGACAGCGACATCTTCCTCGACGACATCACGGTGTCCCGGCGCCACGCCGAGATCCGGCGGGTCGGCGACGGGTTCACGGTGCACGACGTGGGCTCTCTCAACGGCACATATCTCAATCGCGAGCGGGTGGAGGAGGCGCCGTTGGGTAACGGCGATGAGCTTCAGGTCGGCAAGTTCAAGCTCGTCTTCTTCGCCAGCCCCGACTGATGAGCGACCGCGGTCATCTCTCCATCGGTGAGGTCTTGAGCCTGCTCCAGGCCGACTTTCCTGACGTGACCATCTCCAAGATCCGGTTCCTCGAGAGCCAGGGTCTCCTCGATCCGGAGCGCACCCCGTCGGGGTACCGGAAGTTCTACAGGCCCGACATCGAGCGGCTGCGCTGGGTGCTGCGCCAGCAGCGCGAGCACTTCCTTCCGCTCAAGGTGATCAAGGACCGCTTGGCCGAGCACGGGGCCGAGGGCTGCCCGCCCGATTCGCCGGCGGCGGGCTCAGTGACCGCGGCCGCGGCCGTGGCGGTCGGCGAGCAAGGTCGGCTCACCGGCGTGGCGCCGGGTGAGCAGTTGGGCCGGGCCCTCGACACCGGTCCGACGTCGGTGAGCATGACGGCCGACGAACTCGCGGCGGCGGCGGGCATGACGATGGCCGACCTGCGCGACCTCGAGCGGTACAGCCTGCTGGCCGGCCGGCAGGTGGGACCCGACGTCCTCTACGACGCCGATGCCCTCGTCGTAGCCCGCCTGGCCGCGGCGTTCATGAGGTTCGGCGTGGAGGCCCGTCACCTGCGCATGTACCGCACCGCCGCCGAACGGGAAGCCGGTTTCTTCGAGCAAGTGGTCATGCCGATGCTGAAGCAGCGCAACCCGGCGTCGCGGCGTCGGGCGATCGAGACGCTGGGCGAGCTCTCGCGGCTGGGCGAGGGCATGCGGGCGGCGATGCTGCGCAACTCGCTCCGCTCGTATTCGGGACAGTGACGTGCCCGAGGCGCCGCTGTTGGTGAGCGGTGAGGAGTTGCGCACCGGCGTCGCCGAGCTCGGCCGGAAGCTGTCGGCGGGCTACGACGACGGCGTCGTGCTCGTCGCCGTGCTGAAGGGGAGTGTCGTGTTCCTCGCCGACCTCGTCCGGGCGATGACGATCACGCCGCTGATCGACTTCCTGGCCGTCTCCGCCTACGGCCATGGCACCGGACGGGTGCGGCTGGTGAAGGATCTTGACACCGACATCGGCGGGCGCCACGTCGTCCTCGTCGAGGACATCGTCGACACCGGCCTCACCCTCGCCTACCTCACGGCGGAGTTGGCCCAGCGAGACCCCGCATCGCTCGCCATCTGCACGCTGCTCGACAAGCCGGCGCGGCGGATCCTCCCCGCGGAGTTGGCGTTCGTCGGCTTCGAGGTGCCCGACGTGTTCGTCATCGGCTATGGCCTCGACTTCGCCGGGCGCTACCGGAACCTGCAGCTGTTGGCGGCCGGCGACCTGGACACATTGGCTGCAAATCCGGACGCGTATGTGGCCCAGCTCTACGGAGGGAGCGACCCGCGGCTCGCGTCGTGAGCACGGTATCGTGCTGGCCGTGGTCGAGATGGAGCTCGTCGGCGTCCGGGTCGAGCTCCCGAGCAACGCCCCGATCGTGCTTCTCCGGGAGGCGAGCGGCGACCGCCGCCTGCTGCCGATCTTCATCGGAGGGCCGGAGGCGACCGCGATCGCGTTCGCGCTCGAAGGGGTCGAGACGCCGCGACCGATGACCCACGATCTGATGAAGGACCTGCTCGACAACCTCGGCGCCCGGGTCGAGCGCATCGTGGTGACCGAGTTGCGCGAGAGCACGTTCTTCGCCGAGATCCATCTCACCGTCAACGGCACCTCGCACGAGGTGTCGAGCCGGCCGTCCGACGCAATCGCCCTCGCCGTGCGGGCCGGCACGCCGATCTTCGCGGCGGAGACCGTGCTCGACGAGGCGGCGTATCCCGCGGCCGAGGAGTCCGAGCCCGACCAGGAGGACGTGGTCGAGCAGTTCCGCGAGTTCATCGACAAGGTCAACCCCGAGGACTTTGCGTCGTAGCCATCCGGCGCCTCGCCGGTGGTGATTGACCCGATCGGCGCGGGGCTCTACCCTTCGTGCGCTACACCGTCGTAATTCCGTCCCTGTTACCCGCGGGAGGCAGCGTGGAAGAGGGCTTCAGCGGGAAGCGCACCGCCGAGATCGTCGGCATCACATATCGCCAGCTCGACTACTGGGCCCGCACCCATCTGGTGCGGCCCTCCCTCGCGGACGCGAAGGGGAGTGGCACCCGGCGCCGCTACGCCTATCGCGACCTCCTCGAGCTGAAGATGATCAAGAACCTCCTCGAGGCCGGCATCCGGCTCGAGCTCGTGCGGGGCGTGTTCGAGTACATGCGCCAGCACGTCGGCGTCGACGTCGCCGCCGCCAATCTCGTCATCACCGGCAACACCGCGGTGCTCGTCGCCAGCGACGGCGAGCTGATCGATCTTGTGAAGCGGGGTCAGGGTGTGCTGAACGTCCTTCCCCTGGCGTCGGTGAAGTCGGAGGTCGATGCCGCCATCCTTGAACTGCGTCCCCCGGCGGCTGGCGGCGGAGCCGACCGGGCGGCCACCGGGGGCACGTGAGCGCCTCGGCGGTGGCGGACGAAGTGCTCCCGCACGAGCGGGTTGACTTCGCCCACAACTCTGAGCGGCAGTTCGCAAAGCTGCTCGACTTCTACGGGATCGAGTGGGAGTACGAGCCCCGCACCTTCGCGATCGACACCGACGCGGAGGGGAACACCCTCCGGGCGTTCAGCCCCGACTTCTACCTGCCGGCGTACGACCTCTACATCGAGATCACGACCCTCAGCCAGAAGCTGGTCACCAAGAAGAACCGCAAGGTCCGGCGGCTCCAGGAGCTCTATCCCGGCGTGCGGGTGCGGATCCTCTACCAGCGCGACTACGTCAACCTCCTCGTGAAGTACGGACTCGAGACGCCGTCGCAGCTGGCCGGCTATGGCGCGTTGCGGGAGACATCGCGCGAGGTCGAGGAGTCGCTCCTCGGCCTCGGCACGCTCTCGCCGCCCCCCGAAGCCCAGTAGGCCAGTAGCTTCCCGGCCATGGCCGGTTCGTTGCGGACGTCGCCCCTCGACGCGGCCCACCGTGCCCTCGGCGCGAAGATGACCGAGTTCGGGGGCTGGGACATGCCCCTCGCGTATCCGTCCGGGACGCTGGCCGAGCATCGGGCCTGCCGGCAGGACGCGGTGGTCTTCGACGTGAGTCACCTCGGCACCGTGCGGGTCGGGGGCGACGACGCCCTCGACCGCCTCCAGCGAACGCTCACGAACGATCTCCGCAAGGTCGCGCCGGGCCGCGCGCAGTACACGCACCTTCTCGACCCCGATGACGCGTCGGTGCTGGACGACGTCATCGTGTGGTGGGTCGACGAGTCCCGGTTCGACGTCATGCCCAACGCGTCGAACACGTCGCGGGTCACCGAGGCCCTGGGGCAGGGCGAGGACGTCACCTCGACGCGGGCGGTCGTCGCCATCCAGGGGCCCCGGGCGAGGGAGCGCCTCTCGGCCGTCGCTCCCGTGGCCGCGGCCGTCGGACGGTTCCGGGTCGCCCGCTTCGATTGGCGGGGCGCCGAGTGCGTCGTAGCCGGCACCGGTTACACCGGCGAGGACGGCGTCGAGATCGCGGTCCCCGCGGCGGCGGCGGCGACGCTGTGGGACGCCATCGTCGCCGCCGAGGTCGCGCCGGCGGGCCTGGGGGCGCGGGACACCCTGCGCTTGGAGGCGGCGTTGCCACTGCACGGCCACGAGCTCGGCCCTGGGATCACGACGCTGCAGGCCGGCTTGGACTTCGTCATCGGCTGGGACAAGGGCGACTTCCGGGGCCGGGCTCCGCTGCTCGCCGAGAAGGAGCGCGGTGTCGCCCGCCGCCTGCGGGGAATCGCCACCGATGGACGCCGGCCGCCCCGTGCCGACCAGGCGGTGTTGATCGGCGGCCAGCCCGTGAGCGTGGTCACGAGTGGCAACTTCTCGCCGGTGCTCGGGCACGGCATCGCGTTGGCGTTCCTCCCGCCCGACGTCGCCGAGGGCACCGCGATCGAGATCGACGCCCGCGGCGAACGCCTCCCCGGCCGGGTCGTGCCGACCCCCTTCGTCGCGAAGCACCGTTCCTGACGCAATAGCGCGTGTTGCCGAAACTCCCGCCGCGCTGACCGACTGAAGTGGACGCAATAGCCCGGCGAAGCGACGGGCTATTGCGTCGAGAATGGCTACTCGTACGCGGACAAGGGCGGGCAGCTGCACATCAGGTTGCGGTCGCCGTAGGCGCTGTCGATCCGGCGCACGGGCGTCCAGTACTTCGTGGGCCGCACCACGCCATCCGGATAGACGGCCTCCTCCCGCGTGTACGGGTGGTCCCAGTCACGGGTGAGCATGGCCGCGGTGTGCGGGGCGTTGTGGAGCGGGTTGTCGTCCGCCGGCCAGTCACCGGAGGCGACGCGGCTGATCTCGTCGCGGATGGCGACCATCGCGGTGCAGAACCGGTCGAGCTCGGTGAGATCTTCGGACTCCGTCGGCTCGATCATCAGGGTCCCGGCGACGGGAAAGCTCATCGTCGGCGCGTGGAACCCATAGTCGATCAACCGCTTCGCGACATCGTCCACGGTCACGCCCGTCTCCTTCGTGATCGCCCGCAGGTCGACGATGCACTCGTGGGCGACCAGGTCGGCCTGGCCCGTGTAGAGCACCGGGTAATGGGGGGCGAGGCGCCGAGCCACGTAGTTCGCGTTGAGGACGGCCACTTCGGTGGCGCGGGTCAACCCGGCCGCTCCCATGAGCCGGATGTAAGCCCAAGGGATCGGCAGGATCCCCGCCGAGCCCCAGGGCGCGGCGGCGACCGGTCCCGGGCCGCCCGCCGGGCCCGCCTCGTCTCGGAGTGGATGGTTCGGGAGGAAGGGCGCGAGGTGGGCCCGCACCGCGACCGGACCGACGCCCGGGCCGCCGCCCCCGTGCGGGATGCAGAACGTCTTGTGGAGATTGAGGTGGGAGACGTCGGCCCCGAAGCGGCCGGGTCGCGCCAAACCGACCATCGCGTTGAGGTTGGCGCCGTCGAGGTACACCTGCCCGCCGGCGTCGTGGACCACTGCGCAGATCTCGGTGATCGCCTCCTCGAACACGCCGTGCGTGGACGGGTAGGTGACCATCAGCGCCGCCAGCCGGTCGCGTTGGGCCGCAGCCGTCGCCCGCAACTCGTCGACGTCGACGTTGCCCCCCTCGTCACAGCCGACGACCACGACGCGCATGCCGGCCATGGCCGCGCTCGCCGCGTTCGTGCCGTGCGCCGACGAGGGGATGAGGCACACGTCGCGCTGGTGGTCGCCGCGGCTGCGGTGCCACGCCCGGATGGCGAGCAGGCCCGCCAGCTCGCCCTGCGACCCCGCGTTCGGCTGGAGCGAGACCGCGTCATAGCCGGTGATCTCCACGAGGAATCGCTCGAGATCGTGGATCAACTCGAGGTAGCCATCGGCTTGGTCGAGCGGGGCGAACGGGTGCATCCGCGCGAACTCGGGCCACGTGATCGGTTCCATCTCCGCGGTGGCGTTGAGCTTCATCGTGCACGACCCGAGCGGGATCATCGAGCGGTCGAGCGCCAGATCCTGGTCGGACAGCTGCCGCAAGTAGCGCAGCATCGCGGTCTCCGACCGATGGGCGTGGAACACGGGGTGGGTGAGGAAGGGAGTGGTGCGCCGGACAGGCTCCGGCAAGGGCTCGGGGCCGACGACGCCACCGCCGCTGACGACACCGAAGGCCGCGAGCACGCGGGCGACGTCCCCGACGCTGGTGGCCTCGTCACAGGCGACACCCAGCGTGTCCGCGTCGACCACGCGCAGGTTG
>Ga0137369_10000883_pt1 | contig 28770 bp, 29 predicted proteins | sample SagtaG_12_FD_104918 | JGI IMG/M metagenome (GOLD analysis project Ga0137369, IMG submission 104918) | Vadose zone soil microbial communities from Sagehorn Ranch, Mendocino, California, USA - Sage1_L_113_16 metaG | ecosystem: Environmental > Terrestrial > Soil > Vadose zone | place: USA... | reverse complement strand
GTTGCCCACCAAGTGGCCTGGTCTGGGGGCGGCGGTGAGGGGCGGAAAGAACTCAAAAACCGCCCATAAGCCGGATAAATGACGCGTTCGACGATGGGCGGCAGCCGGTCTGCCATTTCAGTCAGTTTCAGGCGGCCACCGCCAGACAGGGGTGATTCGGCGGGCGGTGTCGCAACGATTGCTTCCAGTTGCAAGGTGACGCGCTCGACGGCGATGGTCGGCGCGGTGCGGCCATCACCTGCACCGTCGCGCAAGTTCTCGAGGTACTGCTCCATGAACGTCGGAAACGTTTGATAGCGGGCGATCAACTGCTCGACGTGCTCGCGGGTGTCGGTCGGGTGCCAGTTGAGCAGCTCGAGCAGCCAGACCTGCGGCCCTTCCATCTGGTCGACGGCCATCTCGTCGAGGCGCAGGCGCAGCGCCGCCAGGCCAGCTTCGAGGGACAGTCGCAGCATGCTCGCGGTGATCTGGTCTTCCAGGTCCGGGAGACCGTGCTCGATCGGCTCCAGGCGCTGCAGCGCCTGCTTCAGGTCTTCTTCTTCTTCAGCGCGGCCCGCCGGGCCGATATCGGGCAGGCGATCGTTGTAGCGATAGTCGCCGAAGAACGTCGCCAGAATCGGGTTTCGGCGGAGCGCCGCTTCCCAGTACTCGTCGGCAAGCTGGCGCAGCGCATCGGACGGCATTCGTTCACGATAACACTCGTTTCTCGCCACTCCCGCGCAGCAGCCAGGTGCGCAATCGCGCCCGCAGCTGAGCCGGTTGATAGGGCGCCTGGAGTACGTCGTCGGCCCCGGCCACGAAGGCCTCGCCGGCGTCGAGCGCTTCGTTCTTGGCAATCACGATGACCGGGACGTGTTCGGTGCGCGGCGAGGCGCGCAGGACACGCAGCGCCTGCAGCGTGTCCTGAGTGTCAGTTTCGGTATTGGCGAGAATGGCGTCGGGCAATGTGCCGGCTTCAGCGATCGCCCGCGCGTAGATCGTGGGCAGCGATTGGACCGCGAACTCGGCGAGCAGCAGCTCTCTGAGTTGTGTGGCCGAATCGGTTGGGCCGTGCAGGACCAGCACGCGGCGCAGCGGATACCCCGTGCGGCGTGCCTGAGCCGCCTGTCTGAGACTGGCCAGCTCTTCGCCCGCATAGCTCAACACATGTTGGTTGCCGTCCTGCGTCTTGAAGGCGACGTCGAGCGAGTCGGCGCACATGACCAGGTCAAGGTCGAGGCCGTCGAGCTCGTCGAGGACCAGCCCCACGGAGCGCAGCAGGTCGGAGAGAGGCCAGGTGGAGCTGGCACCGCCTCGTCGTGCGCGGCTGGCCTCGATCAGCTCAATCAGCTCTGTAGCGTTTACGCTGCGGGTGGCACCGTCGAGGCTGAGATCAACGCACGCCGCCACGGGCTGCTCGCGCAGCCTGAAGTCTGTGGCGGCGCAGGCGCCGAGTGCGCGCAGGGCTTCCTGGTAGGTGGTGACGCCGAGCATTACTCAAGGTAATAACGCACCGCCCACGCTACGCTCGGCTCCCTGACGCCAACGGCCCTGTGTAGAGGGACCGCCGGCGCCAGCCGAGTGCTGACGAGCTCCTACGGATGGATGTCCGTACTGGACCAGGTTGCGCCGCCATTCATGACGGCGTTCTGTGGCGTCGTTGCCGAGTCCAGGGCGACGGTGCCGCTGCCCTCGTCGAACTTCCAGTTGGCCACCAGGCCAGTCTGGGCGCCATTGAGCTGATTGCGGTAGTTGGCGCTGATCTGGGCCCCGGTGCGCACCGTGTTCCAGATGCGCACGTCATCCAGCTTGCCGCGCCAGAACGCCTGGCTCGTCGGCGCGCCGTTGCGACCGATGCTCACCGGAGCGCTGTTGCCAACGGCGCTCACGCGCGCTCGGTGTCGACGCCCGCCTGGTAGGCCACGTTATAGCCGTTGGCCTCGAGGAAGCGGATCATCGGGTACTCGGCGTTCCAGACGAAGCTGCGCTGACCGAGGCCATCGATCGTCGAGCGGGTATTGACCGGTCGGTTGTAGCTGACCTTGAACGCGCGCCCGGCGGTGAGCGTGTTCGTGAAGTCGCGATACAGGCTGGTCTGGCCGTAGCTGTTGTACGCCTGCCAGGTCTCGTCGGAAGTCTGGAACAGCAGCGGCGACGTGCTGGCGTCGTCACGCACGATGAAGTGAATGTGGCTCACGCCGCCTGTGTCGGGTCGGGTGAGCTTGGCGAAGTAGATGCCCGAGGTGGCTGTCGCGGGCACGTTCCAGGAAGCAGACTCGGCCCAGTTACCGCAATCGACCAGGCCGACGGTCGGATCCGTTAAACACGCGGGCTGCGCTTGGGGCAGGCTGGCCGAAGGCGTGGTGCTGCCCTGCTTACGGGCGCCCTTGCGATGTGGTTGATCCGCCGGTTTACAGCAGGTTGCGGCGCGCCTTATGGCTCGTTTCTTACGAACCGTTACCGAGCGGCGCCTTGCGCGCGCTAGCGGAACTGCTCAGCTGTCACCATCGCGCTCGGCCTCACTCGGGAGGCCCACGCCGACCGGCGCTGGCCTGGGCGGCAGCAGGCGTACACGGGCAATGCGCAGTCCGTCGAGTCGCTCGACCCGGGCGCGCCAGCCACCGCTCAGCACGACCTCGTCGCCCAGCTGTGGCCGGCGCCCGAGCTCGGAGAACACCAGCCCACCGAGAGTGTCCACTTCGCTGGTGTCGAAGTGCGTGCCGAGCTGCGCATTTACGTCGTCCACCAGCGCCAGGCCATCGGCGACGGTGGTGCCATCGGCGAGTGTGCGCACCTCATGCGTTGCCGCGGCGTATTCGTCGCCAATGCTGCCGAGCAGGCGCGCCACCAGGTCGGACAACGTCACGATGCCGGACGTGCCGCCGTACTCGTCGAGCACGATCGCCATCGGCTGGCGGTTCGCTTTCATTCGCGCGAGCACTTCGGCCACGGTCGCGCCCTGGGGGACCACGATCGGCGGCCTGATGAGCCGCCGCAGGCTGATCGTGTCCGACGCGGCTCGCGACGAGCGCCGTGCGACCACCCCGAGCAGGTCCTTGGTCGACAGGACGCCGACCACATTGTCGATCGTCTGCTCGTAGACGGGGAAACGGCTATGCCGATGGCGCAAGGCGACCTTGATCGCCTCGTCAATCGGCGAGTCGACTGGCAAGGCGACGATTTCAGTACGCGGAACCATCACTTCACCAGAGGTCTGATCGCTGAACGCGAAGGCGCGCTGCACGAGCTCGCGCTCCGGCGCAGTGAGCAGACCGGCGCGTGCGCTGCGCGTCACAAGCAGCACCAGCTCATCGGGCGAGTGGACGGCATACTCCTCGTTACGGAATTCGACGCCGATGGAGTGCAGCACCAGGTTCGTGAACCAGTACAGCAGCGCAATGAACGGGCGGAAGATCCAGGCCCAGACCGCGAGCGGCTGAACGGCGAACATGATGACGGCCTCGGAGCGCTGCAAGGCCAGGATCTTCGGCACCTGCTCGCCAAGCGTGATGTGCAGGAAGGTGATCATCACGATCGCCAGAAGCGAAGCGACCGCGTGCGCTGTTGCTGATGGGCCCGCACCCGTCTCACCAGGTGGCAGTTGGCCAAAGAGGCCGAAGACGCGCTCGAGCCCGGGCTGGACGAGCTCGGCGAATGTCTGCTCGCCCAACCAGCCCAGGATCAGGCTGGCCATGGTCACGCCGAGCTGCGTAGCCGAAATGAAGAGCGTCGGGTTGTTCTTCGCGCGCTGGATCATGCGCGCGGCCCGATTGCCCGTCGCCGCGAGCTGGTCGATGCGCGTCGAGCGCGAGGAAACCAGGGCGAATTCGGTGGCAACGAAGAAGCCGTTCGCTGCCACCAGCAGCAGAACGACTATGACGCCGACCAGGAGAGACATTGCGGATTCAGTTGCCCAAAGTATGGGGTATGTCGGCCTACCGACCCGCTCGCGGCTGCCGTTCCAACCATTGCCTGGCTTCGCTCGCCGACCGCAGGCGCACGAACCCAGGGTGCGCGCTCAATCGCCGCGGCCCCGTACCCTGGAGCGGGCCGTGGTGCAGAGCGTCGAGCTCGATGAACGCGACGCCGTGGCGTCGGGCAAGCTCGGCGGAAAACGTCGTCTTGCCCGCGCCACTAGCGCCTTTGACGTTGATGCGCGACGCCACTTCGCCTTTTTACGTGAGCGCGCGGAGCTCCATCGTGCGCAGGCGGCGGATGCGCTCTTCGATCGGCGGGTGTGTGCTGAACAGGTTGCCGAACGACACGCCCTTGAGCGGATTGACGATGAACAGCGCCGAGACGGCTGGATTGACCTGCAGAGGGCGCATACTCGTGGCCATCTCGAGCTTCTCCAGTGCGCGGGCCAGCGAATCAGGATTGCCGTGGATGCGCGCGCCCGTCTCGTCCGCGCCGTACTCACGCGAGCGCGAGATGGCGAGGTGAATGATCGTCGCGGCGATCGGCGCGAGAATGATCATGAGCAGGGCGGCGAACGGGTTCATGCCATCGTCATCGTCCGAGCGACCGAAGCCGCCGAAGATGAACGCCCACTGCGCCATGTTGGCGAGCAGCGAGATCGCACCGGCGATGGTCGCCGCGACGCTCGAAATCAAGATGTCGTGGTTGCGGACATGCCCGAGCTCGTGCGCCAGCACACCGGCCAGCTCATCGCGCGACAGGACGCCCATGATGCCCGTCGTGACGGCGACCACCGCGTGATTGGCGTCACGTCCGGTGGCGAACGCGTTGGGCGACGGGCTATCGATGATGGCCACCCGCGGCTTGGGCAAGCGCGCGTACGTCGCCAGCTCCTGGACGAGCTGGTGCAGCTGCGGTGCCTCTTCCTCGCTGACCTCGCGCGCACCGGCCATGCGCAGCGCGATGTCGCCTGAGAACCAGTAGGCGCCCGCATTCATGACGATGGCGAACACGAAGGCGATGACCATCCCTTGCGTGCCGCCCAGTGCACCGCCGGCGACGACAAACAAGGCCGTCAGCGCCGCCAGGAGAATGGTCGTTTTCAATGCATTTGGCATGTATGCAATTGTCCCGCGCGCACATTAGGCATGGATTAAGCGCGGGTTAGAGGACGTTCCTTCGCCTGAGCTCTTTCGCGCAGCACGTGCACGATCGGTGGCGCTATCGAGGCGAGGATGATCGCCGCGACGATCCACTCCATGTAGCGACCTGCCTCGGGGATGGCACTGCCCAGGAAGAAGCCCAGCCAGGGCACCGCGAAGCCCCAGATCACGGCCCCAACCAGCGTGTAGATGACGAACCGGCGGTAGTCCATCGCCGCCATACCCGCGACGACCGGGGCAAATGTGCGCACGATGGGCATGAAGCGCGCGAGGAGCAACGCTTTGCCACCGTGCCGCTCGTAGAACTCGTGGGCCTTCACCAGGTGCTGCTTTCGGAAGAGCAGCGAATCCTCGCGGCTGAACAGACGCGGTCCCCACAAGGCGCCGTACCAGTAGCCAACGAGCGGTCCGAGCGCGGCGGCGACACCACACACGATGCTCAACGTCAGGATGTCGAGGCCGCCGACCCGTTGCGAAGCGAGAAATCCGGCGGTAAACAGGAGGCTATCGCCGGGCAGGAAGAAGCCGATGAGCAGTCCACACTCGGCAAAGATGATGATCGCGATGGCGACGAGACCACCGGTCAGGATGATGGTCTGCGGGTCGAGGAACGACACACGGGCATCATACGGGCACGCCCGATAGCAGCATGCCCAGCATTCTGGTTGTGGACGACGACCCGAACTTGCTGCGCATGCTGCGCCGCGGCCTGACCCTGGCCGGTTACTCGGTCCGCGCCGCCGACGATGGCGAGCTGGCGATGAAAATGCTGGTCGAGGAGGAGCCGGACCTGCTGGTGCTCGACGTCATGTTGCCCGAGCCGCTCGACGGCCTGGAGCTCGCGCGACGCCTACGTGAAGGCGGCAGCGACGTCCCGATCATCATGCTCACCGCCCGCGACAAGCTCGCGGACAAGGTCGCCGGCTTCGCCAGCGGCGCTGACGACTACCTGCCCAAGCCCTTCGCGTTCGAAGAGTTGCTCGCGCGCGTGGGCGCGCTGCTCAGGCGACGCACGCACCCCCGAACGGGCGAGAGGCTCACGTATGCCGACCTGGTGCTCGATCCGTCGACACGCGAGGTGTGGCGTGCTGGCCAGCCGCTCGACCTGACTGCGCGTGAGTTCGATCTTCTGGCGTATCTGATGCGCCATCCACGTCAAGTCCTGACGCGCGATCAGATCTTCCGCGCGGTCTGGGGCTCGGACTACCTTGGCGGCTCGAACATCATCGACGCCAACGTGTCGTACTTGCGCGACAAAGTCGAAGCTGGCGGGCGGCCGCGGCTCATTCAGACGGTGCGCGGTGTTGGCTACGCACTGCGCGAAGCAACGTGACGCTGCCGATTCGCCAGGCCATCGCAACCCGACTCATCGGTCTCGCCCAGGCGCTGTGGCCGCTCGCTACGCGTGAGGACAAGGCGCGCGTGGACCGGCTGCTCACCGCGCAGCGCCAGTTGCTCGCGGACACGTCGCACGAGCTGCGCACGCCATTAACGACAATCCGCGGCAATCTCGAGTTGCTCGAACGCGCGTTGCCGCCCGAGGAGCGATCCGAGATCCTGGCGGAATCGCGCGAGGAAGTCGATCGCATGGCGCGCCTCGTGCGCGACCTGCTGCTATTGGCGGAAAGCGACGGCGGTGCGGCCGCGCCGCCACTCGAGCCGGTGCCGGTCCGGCTCGACCTGCTTGTCCAGGAGGTGCTCGATCGGGTCGTTTCAGACGCCGACAGCGCGCGCGTTGTGGTAGACGCCGAACCGGTGACCGTGGTGGGCGACGACGAGCGCTTGCGGCAGCTTGTGAGCAACCTGCTGCAGAATGCGCTGCGGCACGCCTCGCGGAACGCGGGCGCCGTGCATATGCGGGTGCGCCGCCGCCCGCCGCACGTGCTGCTCGAGGTGGAAGACGACGGCCCTGGCCTGCCACACGGTGCGCCCGAGCGTGTGTTCGATCGCTTCTATCGCGTGGATCGGGGCCGCTCCCGAGCTCGTGGTGGGACCGGCTTGGGCCTGGCGATCGTGCGCCACGTGGCCGAGGCGCACGGCGGCCGGGTATGGGCAGAGAACCGTACCAGCAGCACAGGTGCGCGCTTCAGCGTCGAGCTGCCAGCCGAGCCGTCGTGGACGCTGTGACATTCCGACGTGGCGCTTAGCCCTGGTAGAGCCGTTCCTCGGCGATATACCGCTCCACCGCTGGAGGCGTCAGGTACCGAATTGGCTGACCCGCGCGCACTCTGGCGCGCAGGTCGCGCGACGCAATGTCAACGCCAGGTATATCCAGCACTCGGATGCGCCCCGCTGCGCCAGGAAGCTGCTGCTCTATGAGTTGGAGGTTGGGCGCCGGCGTGCCCGGACGGGTCGCGATAACCAGCGTGGCTAGCTGCAAGATTTCCAATGGCGCATGCCAGCGGGGCAACTCGGCCAAGATGTCCGCCCCGGCCAGGAAATAGAGCTCGCGATCCGGGCGAGCCAACAAGCGCAGGAGGTCCACGGTATACGACGGGCCCGCGCCGGCCAGGTCCAGCTCTGACAGCTCGAAGCGGTCGTCGCCGTCGATGGCCAGACGGACCATCTCGCAGCGGGTGCGGGAGTCGGACGATCCCTCGCCACGTTTGAGTGGATTCTGGCGTGCCGGCAAGAACAGCACGCGCTCCAGGCCGAGCTGCCAGTGCGCCTCCTGGGCAGCGGCGAGATGCCCGTAATGTGGGGGATCGAAGGTGCCGCCGAGCAGACCCAGCCGCGTCAATTGACCGAGGTGCCGCCGCGGACCTCTCGACCGATCTCCGTTCCGCCCAAGTCGGAGTAGCGCAGCTCGAGCTCGATCGGGCGGAAGCACTGCTGACCGACGAGCACCTTGCGGACGAAATACGTCTTGCCGTCGTCGCTCATCGACAGCTCAGAGCGCGGACTGATGCGCGCAGTGACCACCTCGCCGCAGGCATTGCACTGCACGCTGACGTAGATGCCGCCGTCCGATGTAGCTCGCGCACCGTTGCCGCCACCCCCGAACAGTCGCTTGAGAAACGTCAGCACGTCAGACGCCCCATTCGGTTTCCCATTCGCCAATGGCGACGGTATCGCCAATCTGTACCCCGGCGCGCTCGAGCGCCTCGAACACGCCTCCACGCTCGAGTTGCTTTTGCAAGTGATCGACGCCTTCTTCGCTGTTCAGATCGGTCATCGCCACCATGCGTTCGACACGCTTTCCGCGCACACGGTACACGCCAGGTTCGGACACTTCCACGCTGAAGCCCTCCTCCACCTCTGGGGCGAGCCGGTAGACGCGGATATTACTGTCCGCTTCCGGCTGCGCTGGCTTGGGCAACTCGGCGATCAACGCCACAACAGCGTCCAGCAGCGCGGGGATGCCTTCATTCGTGACTGTCGACACGCCCACAACCCGCCGTCCCGACAACTCCGACCGCAAGCGGTCCAGCCCTTCGCGGGCACCGGGCAGATCAAGTTTGTTGGCCACGACGATCTCGGGCTTCGCCGCCACCTCCGGCTTATATGCCTCCAACTCAGTGCGCACGGTGCGATAGGCGTCGACTGCGTCGGGGCGGCTGGCGTCGACCACGTGCACGAGAATCGGCGCCCGCTCGACATGCCGTAGGAAACGGTGACCGAGCCCGGCGCCAGTGTGCGCGCCGGCGATCAGGCCAGGGACGTCGGCGAGGACAAACACGTCGCCTAATGGGTCGGTCGGTTCGGCGACACCTAGATTCGGACTTAGTGTGGTGAAGGGATAGCTGCCGATCTTGGGACGGGCGGCGCTCGTTGCAGCCAGCAGACTCGACTTGCCAGCGTTTGGCTCGCCCACCAGCGCCGCCTGGGCAATCGTCTTGAGCTCCAGGTTCAGCCAGCGCTCCTCGCCCGGCTCACCCTTCTGGGCGATGCGCGGCGTGCGCTTCGTACTGGTCGCGAAGTGGGTATTGCCGAGGCCGCCGCGACCACCCCGCGCAACCATCGCCGTATCGCCGGCGCGGACCAGGTCCGCGATCACCCCCTCGTCGGAGCGCACGAGCGTACCGGGCGGCACGTCGATCACCAGGTCCTCACCGGCTTTGCCATGCTGGCGCGCGCCGCGGCCAGCGCCCCCGTTCTGAGCCTGGAAGTGGCGCCGTCGCGCAAACTCGAGCAGCGTTGAGACGCCTGGCCGCGCCACGAGGTAGACACTGCCACCACGGCCTCCATCACCACCGTCGGGACCGCCAAACGGCACGAACTTCTCACGACGAAACGACACCACGCCGTTACCGCCAGCACCAGCCTTGACCCAGATGCGGGCCTCGTCGACATCGATACTCACAAGTTGTGTACAAGCGACCGGACGGCTGTGGACCAACCCGGACGCCCTGTGCCCCCGTTCTGGCCGAGTCCAAACCGTGCACTGTCCGTCCGGCCGCGGGCACAGCTTATCCCCATCGCGGCCACAGGCGGGCTCACGTTGCTATCCCCCAAGTTGTGCGAACGAGGGACTACGACTACGAGACGTACTCTTAATGATGAGATGTCGGCCGGTACTGAAGACGACGTCCTAGCCCAGGAACCGCGCGAAATTGCCGAGCGGGCATCTGCCGTTGGCACCGAGCGCCTCGACCGCAGCAATGCCGACATCCTGCTGACGTCAATCATTGGTGGGGGCGAAGTGTCTATAGGTTCGCTCGCCGCGATGACCGTCACCGGCGCGCTGCTCACGTCGTTTCCTGGTTTGGACCTGTACCTGGCGCTGGCCGCGGGTGGTGTGGTCTTTCCCATCGGATTTGTGTTCGTCATTGTCGGCCGTTCGGAGTTGTTCACCGAGAATTTCCTGATCCCGGTCGTCGCGGTATTCGACGGCGAGCGGAGCGTCGGCTCACTCGTCCAACTGTGGGGCATCTCGTGGATCGGCAACATGGTTGGCTGCGCGGGCACCGCGGCGCTGGTCCTGGCTCCGGATGCGATCGGCCAAACCATCCATTTCGGATTCGAGACGTATACCGCGCACAAGCTGGACACCCCATTGAATGGCGTGTTCGTGTCAGCGGCGCTGGCCGGTGGTGTGATGTCGGCGATGACGTGGCTGCTGCTGTCGATTCGTCACCCGGTGGCGCGCATCATCGCTGTTTGGGCCGGCGGCTACGTCCTGTTCGCCGCGAACCTGTCGCATTCGATTGTGAGCGCATCGGCGCTGATGGTTGGTTTTGTCGGCGCCCACATCAACGTCGTCAGCGTGCTGGTGTGGCTGTTGGTCGCCACGGCCGGCAATCTGGTGGGCGGTATCGGCCTGGTGACGTTGTTTCGCGTCACCCAGGCACGTGAGCAAGAGAAGTCCGATTAATGCCGTATCAGGTCAGAGCGCACGTCGAGCCTGCGGCTGTCGACACCCCAACGCAAGGCAGCGATATCGAAAAATAGGATCAGTCCGACGATTAGTGCGATGACCGCCAATCCGTTCAGTTCCATGCGGCCAGCTTGCGCCCGAAGGACACGGCGCGCATCGGGCACTTGGCCTGACCTGACACTGGCCGTGTGACCAGTTAGACGCCACTTAGACTTGGCGGAGGGCGTTGGCCGCATCAGATTTCGTCTAAGCTGAATCCAAGCCTCTCGCATGGAGAGCTTCGATCCTGTCACCCGGCAGGGCCTCGACATCTCCAACCTGTTCGGGTTGGAGTTGATCATCTCGGCGCTCCTGCTGGCGCTGGTGCTCGGCTGGCTCATCCTCGCGCTGGTGCGCTTTCGCGCAGCGCCTGGGGACACGGCCGAGGCTACCCAGGTCCACGGTAATCGCCGGCTCGAGATCGCCTGGACCGTCACGCCAGCGATCACGCTCGCGATTGTCTTCATTCTGGTCGTCCAGACCATGAACGGCGTCGACGCCGCCAGCCCGGGCGCGCAGCGACTGCAAGTGATCGGCCATCAGTGGTGGTGGGAGTACCAGTTCCCAGACCTGGGCGTGACCACGGCCAACGAACTGCACCTGCCCGTCGGCACCGAGTTCACGCTCGACCTCGAGTCGCGCGACGTGATCCACAGCTTCTATGTGCCGCAATTCGGCATGATGCGTGACCTGGTGCCAGGCAAGACGAACCGCATGACACTGCGGATCGACCGGCCGGGCACCTACGACGGCGCGTGCACGCAGTACTGTGGTCTGCAGCACGCCTGGATGCGCCTGCGCGTCGTCGCCGAGCCGCGCGACCAGTTCGACGCCTGGATCGCGGCCCAACGTGCCCCAGCGTCGCCGTCGAACGCCGCTGGCCAACAGGTCTTTCTGCGCAACACGTGCGTCAGCTGCCACGCCATTCGCGGTCTGCCGGCGCCAGCCCAGGTCGGCCCCGACCTGACCCACTTCGGCAGCCGCCACACCATCGGCTCGGGCGTGGTGGAGAACACGCCCGAGAACCTGCGCCAGTGGATCCGCAATCCGCACGACATCAAACCCGGTGTGTTGATGCCCGGCTTCAGCAGCCTGCCTGAGCAGGACCTCAACGCGCTTGTCGCCTTCCTCGAGGGCCTCGAGTAATGGCGACCGTCACCACGCCGTACCCGACGCCCAGCGCGCTGCCCGTGCGCCCAGCGGGCCTGCTGCGCTGGGTCATGACGGTCGATCACAAGGACATCGGCGTCCTGTACCTGATTACGACCGTCGGTTTCTTCGTCATCGGCGGTATCGAGGCCTTGCTGATTCGCATCCAGCTCGCGGTGCCGCGCAACACGTTCCTCGATCCAGGCGCGTACAACGCGATGTTCACGATGCACGGCACGACCATGATCTTCCTGGTCGTGATGCCGCTGCTGCTCGGGTTCAGCAACTACATCGTGCCGCTCCAGATCGGTGCGCGCGACATGGCCTTTCCACGCCTGAACGCGCTCAGCTACTGGCTACTGCTCTTCGGCGGAATCATCCTGTACTGGGGCTTTCTCAACGGCACCCCACCCGATACGGGCTGGTTCAGCTACGCGCCCCTGAGTGAGCGGCCGTTCACGCTCGAGTCGAGCGTCGACTATTGGGCGCTCGGCTTGCTGGTCACCAGCGTCGGCACGATCGCCACCGGGGTCAACCTGCTGGTCACGATCGTCAAGCTGCGCGCGCCAGGCATGGGCTGGTTCCAGTTGCCCGTCTTTACCTGGATGTCGCTGATCACCGCGTTTCTCATCCTCGCGGCGATCCCGTCACTTACGGCCGCCCAGATCATGCTGCTGTTCGATCGCTACCTCGGAGCGCACTTCTTCGATCCGAGCGCGGGCGGTGATCCGGTGCTGTACCAGCACCTGTTCTGGTACTTCGGGCACCCCGAGGTGTACATCATGGCCCTGCCGGCCTTCGGGATCATCTCGGAGGTCGTCCCGGTCTTCTCGCGCAAGCCACTCTTTGGCTACCCGATCATCGTCGCCTCGGGCATTGCCATTGCCTTTCTGTCGCTGTCGGTCTGGGCGCATCACATGTTTACCGTCGGGATGGGCCACCTGGCGGAGGCAACGTTCGGACTGACGAGCATGGTCATCGCGATCCCGACCGGCGTGAAGGTGTTCTCGTGGCTCGCCACGCTGTGGGGTGGCCGCATCCGCGTCAACACCGCGATGTTGTTCGCACTCGCGTTCGTCATTCAGTTCACAGTCGGGGGCGTGAGCGGCGTTCACTTCGCCACCGTGCCGATCGACTGGCACACCCACGATACCTATTACGTCGTCGCGCACTTCCACTACGTGCTCGGCGGCGGATCGCTGTTCGCGATCCTCGCGGCGACCTACTACTGGTTTCCGAAGATCACCGGCCGACTGCTGGGCGAGCGCATAGGCGTGTGGAACTTCTGGCTTATGACGCTCGGCTTCAACCTGACGTTTTTCCCGATGCACGTGCTCGGGCTGATGGGCCAGCCGCGGCGCACCTATACCTATCCGGACATTCCCGGCTACGGCGCCCTGAACTTTATCGAGACGATCGGCGCCCTTCTCATGGGCGCGGCCGTGCTCGTGCTGTTGTGGAACATGCGCCAGAGCCTGCGGCGTTCCGAGCGCGCTCCGGATAACCCATGGAATGCCTGGACACTGGAGTGGGCAACGTCCTCGCCGCCGCCTGTGGAAAACTTCGCCGCCGCGCTTTCGCCGATTTCGAGTAACCGGCCACTGTGGGATTTGCAGCATCGGGTGGCACCCGCCGCGGCGCCGGCGCCTGGTCGCGAGGTGTTGTGGCGCACGCCAATCGTGGGTATCGCCGCCTTCATCTTCTCGGAGTCGACGTTTTTCGCGGCGCTGATCGTGGCCTTCCTGGAGTATCGGACTGCCAGCCCAGGCTTCTCCGCGCGCGACCTGGATGGGCCGCGCACCCTGCTATTCAGTCTGTTCTTGTTTGCTAGTAGCTTCACGGTCTATCTGGCCGAGAAGCGCCTGCATCGCGACGATCAGCGCGGCTTCCTGACCTTCTGGCTCCTCACCATTGCGTTAGGGGCAGTCTTCCTGGCCAACCAGGTCCTGGAATACATGCGGCTGTATGCCGAAGGAGTGACCATCGGGACCAACCTGTTCACTACGGCCTTCTTCACGCTGACGGGCTTCCATGGGTTGCACGTCCTGGTCGGCCTCGTGGCGCTGGCGGTGGTGGCCGTTCTGGCGCGCGCTGGCGACTTCCGCCGCGGCCGTCGGCGCGCGGCCGCGGATACGGTGTCGATCTACTGGCACTTCGTCGACGCCGTGTGGGTCGTCGTCTTCTCACTGGTCTATCTGCTGGGGCTGATTGCATGAGTGACGAGCATCCCGTTCATTTGCCGTCGCCGACGGTGTGGCCGTTTGTGCTGGGTGGTGGAGTTGCCCTGTCTGCGTTCGGCGTCGCCACGAGCTACTTCTTTACCGCCCTCGGCGTGCTGCTGCTGATCTGGGGCCTGGCGGGTTGGATCGAGGACGTGCGCCATGAGCCTTGACGATCCCGTTCTGGCCGAGAGTCGACGCAAGTTCCTGTCGCGGGTGTCGCTTGGCTTGAGCGGGTTGGCCGCGGCCGTGGTGGGCGTGCCGATCGTGGCCTACTTGCTGAGCCCGCTGCTGCGGCCGGCGCCGCGGACCTGGCGCGACCTGGGCCTGGTCGAGAACTTTCGCACTGGTGCGACGGTCGAGGTCGCGTTCGACGAGCCATCGCCGTTGCCGTGGGCAGGCCAGACCGCGCGGAGCGCCGTCTGGCTGCGGCGCACCGGTGATTCCGAATTCACGGCGTTTGCGTTGAACTGCACCCATCTGGGATGTCCCGTGAACTGGCTGCAGGATGCGCAATTGTTCCTCTGCCCGTGCCATGGCGGCGTCTACAACGCCGACGGCACCGTGGCCGGCGGCCCGCCGCCGCATGCCCTGCGCAAGTACGAGGTGCGCATCTTCGAAGGCAATCGGGTGCAGGTGCTGACCCAGCCGCTCACGTTCACGCAAACATGACGCGTTCGGCTCACGCCCGCCAGCACGCACCGAAGCAAGCCAGCGACGCCTGGTCCCCTTCGGGGTGGGTTGAGGCATGAGAGGCATCATTGCCTGGCTCGACGATCGCCTCGGCTTCAGTCAGACCGTCAAGCCGCTGATCGAGCACCCGGTGCCGCCTACGGGCTGGGATTACACGATCGGCAGCGCCACGCTGATCGCCTTCATCGTCCAGGTGGTAACGGGCGTCGCACTGGCGTTCAGCTACGTGCCCACGCCTGATCACGCGTACGAGAGCCTGGAGTTCATCACCAATGAGGCCATCCTCGGTGGGATCGTCCGGGGCATCCACTTCTGGGGCGCCTCGGCCATGGTCCTGCTGGTGTGCATGCATGCGGCCCAGGTCTTCCTGGTCGGCGCCTTCAAGTACCCACGCGAGGTGAACTGGCTGAGCGGCACGCTGCTGCTGGTGTTCACCTTCGGCATGGCCTTTACGGGCCAACTACTGCGCTGGAACCAGGATGCGTATTGGGCAGTAGTCGTGGGCGCCGCTCAGGCAGCGAGGGCGCCACTGATCGGCGACTGGCTGACCGGCATTCTGTTCGCCGGCCAATCAGTGGGCGGCGCCACCCTGACCAGGTTCTACGCCACGCACGTGTTCATGATCCCAGCCGTGATCTTCGGCCTACTCGGCCTGCACCTGTACCTGGTCATCCGCCACGGCGTTTCCGAGCCGCCCGTGCCTGGCGTGGTCGTCGACAAGAAGACCTACCGCCAGAAGTACGAAGAGTTGGTGCACAAGATCGGCGTGCCGTTCTGGCCCGACGCTGGTTGGAAAGATGTCGTGTTTGCCTTGGCCGTCGGCTCGGTGGTGCTGCTGCTGGCGATCGCCTTGGGCGCCCCTGAGCTCGGCAAGAAGGCCGACCCGACCATCGTCCAGGCCTACCCCAGGCCGGACTGGTACTTCCTCTGGTACTTCGCCCTGCTGGCGCTGATCCCAGGCAACATCGAGGACGTCTTCATCATCGCCTTCCCTCTCTTGATCGGCGTGCTGTTCTTCGTGCTGCCGTTCATTGCGCCCGAGGGCGAGCGCAGCCCTCGGCGACGTCCATGGGCCGTGGGCATCGTGACGTTGTTCGGCGTGAGTGTTGCCTCACTGGTAACCGTCGGCTACCAGGCGCCATGGGCGCCGGTGCTCGAAGAGCACGTCTCTCTGCCGGACGGTGTCAAAGCCGGCCTCAGTGGTCCATCAGCGCAGGGGACCCAACTGTTCGAGCAGCGTGGCTGCATCAACTGTCACCAGATTGCAGGGACAGGTGGCCGCCGCGGTCCCGAGCTGTCGCAAGTTGGCCAGCGCCTGTCCCAGGACCAGCTGACGTGGCGCATCCTGAACGGCGGGCGCAATATGCCCTCGTACAGCACCGTGCTCACGCCCGAGGAGGTCAGCGCCCTCGTCAGTTTTCTGAGCGCGCGGCGGTGATCCGCCGTCCGGCCTGGCACGTACCCTTGCGTGGGAGTGGCACATGACTGAGGACGTCTATCGCATGGGCCATCGCTGGATCGTGCGCGGGCCGATCGACACGGTGTTCCGCTACGTGACTGACGCGCGCACGTATCTGGACTGGTTCACCGTTTTCAAATCGGTAACACCAGATGATCCAGTGGGCCCGATCAAAGTCGGCTCGCACAGCACGATGCGTGTCCAAGCGCTGCTGCCGTACTCGCTCGATTGGGACGTCACGGTGGTGCGCCACGAGCCACCAACGTTGCAGGAAGTCCAGATCAAGGTCAGCCTGGGCGGCAAATTCGGCATGCACGGCAAGATCCGCTTCAGCCTGCACGACAAAGGCGACGGCACCGTGATCGTCCGCAACGACCAGGAGATCGCCGCCGACCAGCCCCTCCCACGCTTCCTGCGCCCGCTGGCCCAAGCCGCCTTTGCGTTTAACCACCGCTACGCGATGAACCAGGCCCAAAAGCCACTGCAGGCCATCGTCACCGGCGCCTCGGCGCGCTAGAGAGCGAGGGCGAGGATGCTGAAGGGGGTAAGCGGGTCGCTCGAGAAACGCAGGTCTGCAATGAGCGTTTGCCAGCCGCGACTGGCGTAGAGCTGTCTTGCGCGTTCAGAGCGGTGCATCACGCTGAGGAGGGCGGTTTTTTCGGGGAGATCCGAGACCAGGGCATCGTGCAAGGCGGAGCCCAGGCGCTGGCCTTGGAATCCTGGGTGGACGTGCAGCTCGCAGAGCTCGAAGGCATCGGCGAGCCAGTCGACGCGCTGCGCGGCGGTCAAATAAGCGGAGACTTGTTCGCGCCACCACAGGCCAGGCTGGCTGTGATAGCCATAACTGAAACCGACCAGCCGATCCCGAGAGTCGAAGGCGCCAAACGCGCGAAAGCCGCCACGTTCGGCGTGGCGGCGGGTGGCCGAGCCTTGCGACACGACGGAGTGCGAGCCGACCGCATACCCCATGGCTGCGGCAAAAACACGCAGCAGGGCCTCGAGTTGAGGCCCTGCAATTTCGTCAGCGGTCAACGGGCGGACCGAGCCGGTCACGCGGCCTGGTTCACCACCTCTTCCTGACTGACGGCATCACCAACCGGCGCGGCGACGACGAACGACAGTCGATCGTCGACCACGTCGACCGAAACCGTGCTGCCAGCCAACAGCGCGCCGCCGAGGACTTGTCGGGCGAGTGCGTTCTCGACCTCCTTCTGGATCAGCCGCCGCAGCGGCCGTGCGCCGAAGGCCTCGTCGTAGCCGTTCTTGACCAGCCAGGCCCGGGCCGACTCGGACAACTCCAGGGTGAGCGAGCGCTCGGCAAGACGGTCGCGCAACGACGCGAGCATCTTGTCGACAACCTGGTACAGGCTCGACTCAGGTAGGCGATGGAACACGATGACTTCGTCGATACGATTCAAGAACTCGGGCCGAAAGGTCCGCTTGAGCTCCTCCTTGAGACGCCGCTCAATCTGCTCGTCTTCGCGCACCTCAGCCGAGGTGCTGAATCCGAGCGTATCGCGTCGCTTCTCGTAGGCGCGGATCGATCCTACGTTCGACGTCATGATGATGACCGTATTGCGGAAGTCGACCGTGCGGCCGTGGCCATCGGTGAGCCGACCGTCCTCGAGGATCTGCAACAGCGCGTTGAAGACCTCGGGGTGCGCCTTTTCGACCTCGTCGAACAGGATCACCTGGTACGGCCGACGCCGCACCGCCTCGGTCAACTGACCGCCCTGGTCGAAGCCGACGTAGCCTGGCGGCGAGCCGAACAGTCGACTCACGGTGTGCGGCTCCATGTACTCGGACATGTCCAGCCGCAGCAAGGCGTCTTCGTCGTCGAACAGGTAGTCGGCGAGCGTTTTGGCCAACTCGGTCTTGCCCACGCCGGTCGGGCCGAGGAACAGGAACGAGCCAATCGGGCGCCGCGGATCGCTGAGCCCCGAGCGGGAGCGCCGAATCGCGTCGGCAACCGCGGCGACGGCTTCGTCCTGGTCCACGACCCGGGCATGCAGCGCGTCTTCGAGGTGCAGCAGCTTCTCCGCTTCCTCGGTGTACAAGCTCTTGACAGGCACGCCCGTCCACGTCGCTACCACAGCGGCCACGTCCTCCGGCGTCACTGTCGCCATCAGCACGTTGCCCTCGATCTGCGCGACGGCTTCGGGATGCTCCTCTTCGAGACGCAGCCGGTCAGCCTTCGCGCGTGCGGCGCCTTCGTAGTCGCGATTCTGCCAGGCGGCATCCTCTTCGGCCTTGAGGCGCTTGATCTGGGCGGCCGGGCTATCGGCCTGCTCGACGGCGCTGCGCAGGCGCACCTTGGCCGCCGCCTCGTCCATCAGGTCGATGGCCTTGTCAGGCAGGCTGCGGCCCTGGATATAGCGTTCGCTCAGCCGCACGGCCGCGTCGAGCGCCTCTTCCGAGATGCCCAATTGGTGGTGCTGCTCGTAGCGCGCCTTCAGGCCGTGCAGGATCAGCAGCGCCTCGTCGGCCGATGGCTGATCGACGAACACTGGCGCGAAGCGCCGCTCCAGCGCGGCATCCTTCTCGATGCGCTCGCGATATTCGTCATTCGTGGTCGCACCGATCATGCGCAGCTCGCCACGCGCGAGCGCTGGCTTGAGCATGTTGGCGGCGTCAAGCGCGCCCTCGGCATTACCCGTTCCGACGAGCGTGTGCAGCTCGTCCACGAACAGGATGACCTTGCCGTTGGCCGCCTTCGTCTCGGCCACGACCGCTTTGAGGCGCTCCTCGAATTCGCCACGGAACTTGGCCCCGGCGATCAGCAGGCCCATATCCAGCGCGATCACGCGCTTGCCTTCGAGCGGCTCGGGCACCTGGTTGGACGCGATGCGCTGCGCCAGGCCTTCCACGACGGCGGTCTTGCCGACGCCGGGATCGCCCACGAGCACGGGATTGTTCTTCGTGCGGCGCACGAGCACTTCCATCACGCGCAGGATCTCTTCTTCGCGACCGATGACCGGGTCGAGCTTGCCCTCCTTGGCGAGCGCTGTCAGATCGACGCCGTACTTCTCCAGCGACTGGAAGCTGCCCTCTGCAGCGCTGTCGACGGTGCGCCCACCGCGCACCTGCTCGAACGCTTGCGCGAGCGTCGCCTGCGTCAGACCGGCGCGCTCCGCGGCTTGGGTGAGCTCATCGCGCGGGTCAGCCAGCAGCGCGAGCAGCAGGTGCTCGGTGCCAGCGAACTGGTCGCCTCGATTCTGAGCATCCTGCAGCGCCTGCTGCAGGACGTTGCGCGCGCGCGGGGTGATAAAGATGGAACCCGGCTGGGTCGCGACAGGTCGCCGCTCGAGCTCGGCGCGTAGCCATTGCAGCAGCTGCGCCGGCTGGAACGCATCCAACTTGTCGAAGGCAGCCTTGATCAGCCCGTCGGGTTCGCCGAGCAGACCGAGCAACAGATGTTCCGCGTCGAACTGGTTGTGACGCAATCGCAGCAAGAGCTGCTGGACGCGTTCCAGAGCGGCACGGGCTTCGTTGGTGAATCGTTCGAGAGGAATCAAGAGAGCGGACCTCCTCCGCACTGAGTCAGGCGCCAGACCTGACAATGGGACTGTAAGGCTTTGTCGATGCCCTGGCGCAGTTTTTCCATAACTGCTTGTCTATAACGCGACCCGGCGGGCCCGAATTCCCTCATGACCGCCGCCGCGGCTGCCGATACTCCCAGGGCTGTGAAACGCCGCGATTTACTGATTGGATCGATCGCTCTGCTTGGCTCGGCCGCTGTGGCTGGCGGTGGGACGGCGATGGCGCTGTCCTCGATGGTGCCGCCGCCGCCCAAGCCTGAGCCGAGCGCGACCCCGGAAACGGCAGCGGCTCAGGCGACGCCGACCCATGGTGCGCCCGCTGCCACCGCGGCGAGCGGTCATGGCCCAGCGCCCGCCGCGCCGGCTGCTGGGCACGGCGCCGCGCCGGCGGCCGATCACGCGCCGGCCGCGAGTGGTCCGCACTGGGACTACGAGGGTCCGACTGGCCCACAGGCGTGGGGTGATCTCGACGCCGTGAGCGCAGTGTGCAAGCAGGGCGGCGCTCAGTCGCCGATCGACCTCGCCGATGGGCTGCGCGTACCCGCGCTGCCTGGGCTGCAAGTCGCATACGGCTCGACGAAGGTCAAGGTGACCAACAACGGCCACACCTTTCAGGTCAACGTCGACAAGGGCAGCTCGCTCACGGTCGACGGCAAGAAGTTCGAGCTGCTGCAGTTTCACTTTCATACGCCGAGCGAACACACGCTCGATGGCCGGAGCTACCCGCTCGAGCTGCACCTGGTCCACCAGGCAGCAGACAAGAACCTGGCGGTGATCGGCGTGCTGCTGGCCGAAGGCGCGCCGAACATGCTGCTCACCAAATTCTGGGAGCGCCTGCCGCACAACGCCGGCGAGGTCGACACGGGGCAGACCATTGATCTCAAAGAGCTGCTGCCGCGCAACATCGACGATTACCTCACGTACTCGGGCTCGTTGACGACGCCGCCGTGCACCGAAAGCGTGCGCTGGATCGTGCTGCGCCGCGCCGTCGAGGTCTCGAAGGCCCAGATCGCCGCGTTCCGCGCCGTCTTCCCGGTGAACGCGCGCCCCACCCAACCCATCGGAGCCCGCCTGGTCCTATCGTCCTGACGCTCGGGACGACAATGCAATAGCCTTGCGCAGCGATGGGTGCACTGGATGGCCTGCGGGTGCTCGACCTGAGCCGGGTGCTGGCGGGGCCGTTGTGCTGCATGATGCTGGGCGATCACGGGGCGGACGTGATCAAGGTCGAGCCGCCTGAGGGCGACGAGACGCGCACCTGGGGGCCGCCGTTCGTCGACGGGCAGAGCACCTATTACCTCAATATCAACCGCAACAAGCGCGGCATCGCGCTCAACCTGGCCACGGTCGAGGGCCAGGAGGCAGCGCGACGGCTGGTGATGAGCAGCGACGTGCTGGTCGAGAACTTCAAGACCGGCACCATGGAGCGCTGGGGCCTCGACTACGCCAAGCTCCGAGAGCTGAACCCACGTTTGATCTTCGCCAGCATCTCAGGCTTTGGACGCGACGGGCCGTACGCGCACGTCGCCGGCTATGACGCCGTCGCGCAAGCTATGGGCGGCTTCATGAGCATCAATGGCGAAGCCGATGGCCAACCACTCAAGGCTGGAGTGGCCATCGTCGATATCGCCACATCGCTGTACCTGTGCCAGGCAATCCTGCTGGCGCTGTATCACCGCGAACGGACGGGCCTGGGACAGCAGGTCGAGGCATCGCTGCTCGAATCGGCGGTGAACCTGCTGCATCCGCACAACAGCAGCTACCTCAACGGCGGCGTCACGGCCCAGCCGCATGGCAACAGCTACCCGATGATCTCGCCGTACGATCTGCTCCACGCCGCGGACCGCGCCGTCTACCTGCCGGGCGGCAACGATGGCCAGGTGAAACGTCTGCTGGCAGCCATAGGTCGGCCCGAGCTCTTCGAAGATCCTCGGTTTCGGACCAACCAGGCGCGCATCAAGCATCGTGCCGAGTTCCTGGCGTTGGTCGGCGCCGAGCTGCAGCAGCGGACCGCGCTCGAGTGGTGTCGCATCCTATGGGCCGAGAGCGTGCCGTTCGGCCCTGTCAATACCATCGCCGAAGTGTTCGAAGATCCTCAGGTGCGGCATCGTCAGCTGGTTATCGAGACGCCGCATCCGGGCCTCGCGAGTGGCGTGGTGCGGACCGTCAAGCCAGGCGCGACGCTGCATGCCACGCCGGCCGAGGTGCGGCGCCATCCGCCGCTGCTTGGCGAACACACGGCTGAGGTGCTGGCCGAAATCGGCCTGACGTCTCAAGAGGTGGCTCCCCGCGGCAGATAGTCGAGCAACGGGCGCGTATCGCGAGCCCGGGCGCATAATGGCGCGGTGCCGCGCCGGCTGACCAACGATCTACTGCTGGCGCTTGTCCTGGCACTGGTACTGTCGGGCGTCTTCGGTTGGGCGCTGCCGGTCGAGATCGCTCAGCCGCTGTACGACCTGCACCGGGCGTTGGGCGCCGCCGTGCTGATCGTATTAGTGGTGTGGAAGCAGGCGGTCATCCGGGCATCGCTTGCGCGCCGCCTTCGGCGCAAGACATTCGATCGATCGTTGATCTGGGGCGCCGTTGGCGTGATCGGCCTGATCGCGGGCGTTGCGCTGGGCGTGGCCTGGACGCTGAACCTCATCACTTTCGATACGTTGTGGGGCTACTCGCCGCTCAACATCCACGTGTTTCTGGGCATTGGCCTGCTGGCGTTCGTGGGCGTGCATGCCTGGGTGAGACGCAAGTCGAACAAGGCCAGTGCAGCGGTGGTATCGCGCCGCGCCGCCCTGCGTCTGGGCGGCCTTGGTGTAGTGGCCCTGGCGAGCTGGCAATTTGTGCCACGCCTGGCCAGCCTGGTCACGCTGCCTGGCGTGCGCCGCGAGACCGGCTCGAAGTTCGCCGCGGCGCTCTCGGGCAACGCTTACCCGGCCGAGATCTGGCTCTTCGATCGGGTTCCGACGATCGACCCGAGTACCTGGCAGCTGCAACTCACTGGCCTTGCACCGCGCACACTCACCCTGGCCGATCTCCAAGGCGCGCCCCAGCAGCAGGTGCAGGCCGTGCTCGACTGCACTGGTGGCTGGTGGACAGAGCAGGTCTGGCGTGGCATGCCAATGTCGGCGCTGCTGCCCGCTAACGCTTCCAGAGTGACTGTCGAATCGACGACAGGCCATCACATCGAGTTCAACGCACAAGACCTGAACCAGGCGATCCTTGCGACCCACGTCGGCGACGAGCCGCTGTCACCAGCCCATGGCTTCCCCGTACGGCTGGCCGTGCCAGGCAGGCGAGGCTACCAGTGGGTCAAGTGGGTGGCCCGCATCGACGCCACCTGAGCTGCCGCGTCGCTAACGGAGCTCTTACACCGCGTTAGCGGTCGTCTTACACGCTGCCAACCGTGCTCTAACGCAGCCATCGGCATCATGAAGGCTACAAGACACGCACATCCGAGGAGGAGGACAAGGCAATGGCAATTGATCTGTGGCGCACTCGCCCGTACGCCGTGAGCTCCACGCCCATGCGACAGTGGGTTGACCGCGTTTTCGATGAGGCTTTCGGGCCGACATACCAGCAGGCGAATGGCAACGGCCAAGCCGGCTTCCAGTCAATGCCGGTGAATGTCTGGGAGACGCCCGAGGGCTACCAGGCAGCACTGCTGGCGCCGGGTCTGGACGAGCAGACGCTCAACGTGACCGTCCATGACGACACGCTGGCCATCGAGGGCGAGCTGAGCTTCCAGGTTCCCGAGGGTGCCAAACCGATCTGGCAGGAGTTTGGTCAAGCCAAGTTCCGCCGTTCACTGCGCTTGGGCGCCGCCGTCGACGCCTCGCGCGTCGAGGCGATCCTACGCAACGGTCTGTTGCTGGTGACCATGCCCAAGGCGGAGCACGCCAAGCCGCGCCAGATCCAGGTCCAGGTCGGCACCGAACCAGGCAAGAACTAGGCTACGGCCGCTAGACAGCTTTGAGAGGCGCCGGCCGGTCCGGCTCTCGTTCGATCTGATCACCCGTCGCGATCGAGCGGAGCCGAGACCGGCCGGCCCTTTCGCTTTAACGGCACACTCCAAGGCGTGCCGCCGCGCAACCGCATCGCGACTGGCAATCCGACGAGCCGCGTGGTCGTCGGTCTCGGCAACGCCGAACGCCAGTACACTCGCACTCGCCACAACATCGGCGCGCGGGCTGTTCACGAGGCGATCGACAGGCTCGGTCTGCGAGCCGCGTCGGGCCTGGTGCCGATGCCAATGAGTCGCTCGGGCTTCGTCCTGCCCGAGGGCTTCATGAACGACAGCGGCGCGGTGGTCTTCAAAGCCGTCGAACGCTGGCGCCCGACCGCCGAGGGACTGCTCGTCGTCCACGACGATATGGACCTGGCCGTTGGTGAGGTGCGTGAGAAGGAGGGCGGTGGCCACGGCGGACACAACGGGCTGCGCGACGTCATCGCGCGCCTCGGCAGCAGTGACTTTCGCCGACTGCGCATCGGCATCGGTCGGCCGCGCGATGGCGCGGATCCGGCTGACTACGTTCTGGCCACGTTCCGCCCTGAAGAGCGCGAGCCGCTGGATCGTGCGCTGCAGGACGCGGCCGAGATTATTCTGAGATTTGTTCGGAAGGAGACGTGAACGCCTTGGCCGTGGTCGGCCGGTAGATCCAACGCGCGATCAGGATGACTGCGACCGTCACGATCGCGTCGACGGTCCACCGGGCCACGTCAGGCAAGACGACGAATTGAGTCACCAGCGCGTCCTCCTGGACCATATCTGCGCCCGTCCAGGCGATCACCGCCGCGCCCAGGTAGGCGAGCCACCACGCGCGATCGAGCAGCTCGGCGAAGACGCTGCCGCCAACCATCAGGATGGCCATGCTGAATGCAAGGCCGAAGATCAGCAGGACCACATCGCCATGCGAGGCGGCCGCGACGCCGAGAACGTTGTCCAGGCTCATAATGAAATCCGCCAGCAGGATCGTGACGATCGCGCCAGCGAGCGTGGAGGCGGCGCGGCGTTCATCGCCTTCGTCCGTGCTGGGTTCGAGCAGGCGGATGCCGATCCACAACAAGACGAGACCGCCGATGGCCTTGAGTGCGGGCAGGCCGAGCAACAGTGCCGCCACGCTGGTCAAGGTGATGCGCAGGACGATCGCGGCCCCGCCGCCGAAGATGATCGCAATCCGCCGTGGGCGGGGCAGCAGCGGCCGAGCGGCCATGCCGATCACGACAGCGTTGTCGCCGCTCAGCACCAGGTCGATCAGGATGATCTGCAGGATGCGCGAGATGAGCTCGGCCGAGAACTCCGGCACGACGAAAGTCTACGGCCGCCGCCGATAGAGTTCGTCGAGAAGCGGCATTTCGACGCGCTTGTCCTCGGGCAGCCGGTCCCACAGCACACCATTTGGCCGGGGCCCCCGAGCGTGCGGTCTGATCACCTGGGATGGCGTGCACACCAGGTCCAGGGTGACGTCGAAGTCCTCGCGCGGAATCGCCGCGACGACCTGCGCGTCGTGCACCGTGGTCGCGATGACGACGTCGTCCGGTACCACATCGAGCGTGCGCAGCACTGCGAACTCCAATTCGGCATAGCCTTCGCCCTTGCCAACGCGGTCGCCGTCAGGCGACACGGCGACCGAGCCGAAGACGAGCAAGTCGATCCTGGGCAGGTCGTCGAGCCCGATGGGCCGCCCGACGGCGAATGCGCCTTTAATGCTCGAAGCAGCGAACAGCCGATTCGGCGCCAGCCGCGCCGGGTCGAGCAAGAGAAAGCCTTCGCGCAGCCGAGGGCTGGGCATCAGCAGTGTCTTGCCGTGCACCAACGCGCGGTGGCGGACTCCGCGCTGCGGTGCGTCCGGGTTGACCTTGACGACGCGCGCTCTCTGCCACTCGGGCGTAGCGGCCAACTGCTCGGCCGCGGCGTCAGCGTCGCGCACGTTGGGAATGCGACCGCGCACAGGGCGCGGGAAGGTGCTGATGCGCTCGGCGTCCAGACGCCGCCAGACGGCCTCACGGATGCGCTGCTTTTCGGCAGCCGCGTCCATGAGACCGTCCGTGCTGTGCCCGAGTTAGTCGGCGACTGAAGCCGCGCCGGCTGCGCCGACGGACCGCTCCTCGATGGAGTGGACCTCTTCCCAGATCTTGCGGTCCTTGGTCTCGGGGATGAACAGGCCACCCACGATGACCGTGACCACCGCGACCGTGATCGTGTAGATCAGGCCCGCGTAGAGTTGCCCATTCGGATCGCCCCCTGGATTCAGGAAGCGGAGGTCGAAGACGCCAAACCAGGGCACGAAGCCCGCGCCGACGACGGTCGCCGCCACGATGCCGGTCTGGATGAACGGCAGCCAGCCGCCGAACTCGCCGTTGCCCAGGTGATACGGGATTGACAACGACGTGTAACGGATCCGGGCGGGGAAGTACTCGACCAGGAACGCCGCGATTGGCCCGTAGACCATGGTGACGTACACGATCTGGATCCAGACCAGCGCAATCATGACCGGCATGTTCGGGTTGGCGCTGGCGATCTTGCCCGCCTGGTCCAGGGTGACATTGGCGTTGGCGAACATGGCCTGATAGATCGGCACATACGTGATCGCGGCGATGGCGCAGCCACCCAGGATGATCACCTTGCGCCCGATCTTGTCGGAGAGCCAGCCGAAGACGATGAAGAACGGCGTGGCCAGCGCGATCGCGATCAGCAGAATGGTGTACGCGGGCACGAACGACACCTTGAGCAGCGTGGTTAGGAAGAACAGCGCCTGGAACTGGCCCTGGTACCACACCACGGCCTGCCCCGCGGTCATGCCGATCAGGACGAGCAGGATGATGCCGACCTTGTTGCCGCCGAAGCTGTCTTTGGCCCAGCCTGAGGTGTTGGTTGCGGTGCGGCCGCGGTTCTTGAGCAGCTGGAACAGCGGTGTTTCCTGCAGGCGCAAGCGGATGTACAGCGCGCCCCCGACCAGGATGATCGAGATCAGGAACGGCACGCGCCAGCCCCACGCCGCGTAGGTTTGGTCGCCGAAGCCCAGGCGCGTGACCAGGATCAGGCCGAGCGCCGCGAACATGCCCACGGTCGCGGTGGTCTGGATCCATGAGGTGTAGAGGCCGCGCTTGCCATCGGGGGCGTGTTCGGCCACGTAGATGGCCGCACCGCCGTATTCGCCGCCGAGCGCCAGGCCTTGGAGGAGTCGGAGCAACACCAGGATGGCCGGGGCCAGGATGCCGATCTGCGCGTAGGTCGGCAGCAAGCCGACGATAAAGGTGGCGCCGCCCATGATCGACACCGTCAACAGGAAGGCGTATTTGCGGCCGATCACGTCCCCGATTCGCCCAAAGACAAGCGCGCCAAAGGGCCTGACCGCGAACCCCGCGCCATAGACCGCGAAACCACTCAGTAGCGAGGTGGTCGGGTTCTCGGCCGGGAAGAACAACGGGGCGAGAAACGGCGTGAGCAACGCGTACAGATAGAAGTCGTACCACTCGATAACCGTGCCCGCCGAGGACGCACCGATCACAAACGGAATCGATACGCCTGGGGTATCGGCACGGCCGACGGCGGCCGTGGTGGAAATGCTGGCCACAGCGGTTACGTGATCCCCCTTACCCAAACGACCTGCGGAGTCGCGCCTCCGTACGTTGAACGGTACCGGCCGGGGGTAGGCCAATCAACCGTTGGTTTTCGCGTAGCTGAAAAATTCCCTGTTAAAGGCGTAAGGCTGGAGCAGCACCCCCGCACGGTGCACGCTCCAGCCTCATCAGCCAGCGCTGGGGCTTAGGGGAGTTGGAGGCATTCACCCCCGCGCTGACGCTGGCTCGTCAAGGGATCCCCCGGACTAGCCAACAGGATTGTGCGAACTCGGAGACCGCCGAAAGGTGAAAACTATCTTAAAGCTCGGTAAAAGGCAGCTAAAGATTGAGCGACGACTCGTCGCTAGACTGTTCCCGAAGTCGCACCCAATGCATAACCACACACGCCGCAGAATTTATCGTGCTGGGGCACCGCCGCCCGACAATTGGGGCACGTGCGCGTGGCTACGACGCTCGGAGCCGTTGCGGGTCGACTACTATCGCCCACGTCAGCGCCCTTCTTGAATTCCTTCAGGCCACCACCCAGTGCCTTACCGATGTCGCCCAGCTTACGTGGACCGAAGATCAGCAGCACGATCGCCAGGATGACGATGAGATGCCCAGGTTGAAGTGCGCCCAAACCCATACTGCGTGGCTCCGATGAGCGACCTGCATGATACGGCCCCTGCTTCGGGGCGAGTGGTCGTCGTCGAAGACGATCCACTTCAGGCGGAGTCGCTGGCGTTCATCCTGCGCCAGGAGGGGTACGTGGTCGAGCTGGCCGCGACGGGCGCCGAAGCGCTGGCCATCGCGCGCACTCAGCCCGCGCCCGACACGGTGCTGCTGGATGTGGCACTACCTGACCTGAGCGGCATCGAAGTCGCGCGCCGGCTGCGGGCCGGTTCGAACGTGCCGATCATCATGCTGACCGCGCGTCGCAACGAGATCGACAAGATCACCGGCCTTGATGCTGGCGCCGACGACTATGTGACCAAGCCGTTTAGCCACGGCGAGCTGCTGGCGCGGATCCGCGCCCATATTCGGCGCAGCCCATCAGGCGCGGCGCCTGCCGACATCACGCACGGCGTGTACTCGATCGGCGGCCTCCGCCTCGACACGGGGATGCGCCGCCTGACGCGCGACGGCCGCGTGATCGAAGTCTCGGCGCGGGAGTTCGACATCCTGCGCCTGTTGGCCGAGGCCGCGGGCCGAGTCGTCGAACGGCAGCAGCTGTTCGCGAGTGTCTGGGGTCCATCGTTCTTTGGCGATGAGCGCGCACTCGATGTCTACATTCGCATGATCCGCAAGAAGGTCGAGCCGGATCCCAGCCGCCCGATGTACCTGCACACGGTGCGCGGGGTAGGCTACCGCCTGGCTGAGGAGCGAAGCGCCGAAGAGTGCTGACCAACCCATTCCGCACGCTTCGTGGTCGGCTGGCGACGACGTACGCCTGCCTGGCCTTGCTTGGCGTCGCGGCATCGGCGCTGTACACCGCGAGCACGCTGCGCACTGGGCTGCGCGATCGGGTCGAATTGGATCTGGCCGATGAGGCGCGGCTGCTCGCCGCCGCGGTTGGCGGGCCACTGCTGAGCGGCGACAACGACTCGGTCCGCGATTACGTGCTGCAGATCGACGGCACGACGCGCGCGCGGTTTGCGGTGGTGGATCGCAACGGCACGGCCATTGTGGGTGACCGCGGCTACGCCGAACGTGGCGGCTTGGACATGGTCCGGGTCAG
>Ga0137369_10000881_pt1 | contig 28816 bp, 25 predicted proteins | sample SagtaG_12_FD_104918 | JGI IMG/M metagenome (GOLD analysis project Ga0137369, IMG submission 104918) | Vadose zone soil microbial communities from Sagehorn Ranch, Mendocino, California, USA - Sage1_L_113_16 metaG | ecosystem: Environmental > Terrestrial > Soil > Vadose zone | place: USA... | reverse complement strand
TCCTATGTGTCCCTCGCAGTACCGGCAAAAAATCGCGCGGCTGCCCGATGTCCGGTATCTCGTCGGCCCCGGCTACCGACGGCGGGCCGCATGAGAGCCCCCACTAACCTGACCAGCGCCCCTTCCCCCTTCAGCCTTCAGCCGCCGTTCTCCTCCCGATCAGCGGGGCACCTCCGACCGGCGTGGCCGGAACAGGATCACCCGAGGATCGCTTCCTTCCGAAGCCACTGGCCGTGCTCCTGAGGCCACGGATGGGCGGCCGGCGCCCTCGGCTCAGACCGCCGGGGGCGGCCTGGCGATTAAGGTTGCATGAAGATCGTGTCTTCCAATAAAGTGGGCCCGTGCACGGCTCGGACAAGGCGGTCAAGCGAGTGCTGATCGTCGAGGACGACGATCGTCTGCGCGAGGCGTTGCAGGAGTTGCTCACCGCCTCCGGCTACGAGACCATCTCGGCAGAGGACGGGATCGAGGGGCTCGACTGGCTCGCTCGGCTACCCATGGATCTCATCATTGTCGACCTCCTCATGCCCCGCATGGGTGGGCATCAGCTCATCAAGCGTATCCGTGAGAGCGTCGAGTGGGCGACGACCCCGATCCTTCTCTTGTCCGGTTACGCAGACGTCGCCTCCTACCGGCGGCTGCCCGTCGACAGCGTTCTGTTGAAGCCCTTCCGCCTTCCCGATCTGTTGGAAAAGGTTCAGGAGATGATCGGATCGGGAGGAGGCCCAGCGGATGACGCCGGCGCGAGCCCAGCTTCGCCCGACGACGCCCTCTGATATCCTTACCAGACGTGAAGCGCGCCTCCGGCGCGCCGGATCCCGAGGGGAAGGCCGATGGTGGGTGCTGAAGGTCTGCGGGTAGCGGTGGTCATCCCGGCCTATCGGGCAGTCGATACCATCGAGAAGGTGCTCGGCGGGATCCCGGCGTGGGTGGACGCCGTCTACGTCGTCGACGACGCCAGCCCCGATGAGATGGGAACGAGAGTGCGGGCCGTGGCGGACCGGCGCGTGCGCCTCTTGGTCCACGATGTCAACCGCGGCGTCGGCGGGGCGATGGTCACGGGATATCGCCAGGCCCTGCGCGACGGGACGGACATCTGCGTCAAGATGGATGCCGACGATCAGATGGACCCCGCTTGTCTCTCGCGGCTGGTCGAACCGCTGGTCTCGGGCCGCGCGGATTACGCCAAGGGCAACCGGTTCCACGATACCGAAGCCCTGCGGCAGATGCCGCTCGTCCGGAAGGTGGGAAACGCCGGGCTCTCATTCCTCATCAAGGCTTCGAGCGGCCAGTGGCACATCTTCGATCCAACCAACGGTTACACTGCGATCCATCGCGCGGCGCTGGCCGCCCTCGACCTGGGAAAGGTCCATCCACGCTACTTCTTCGAAAGCTCGATGCTGATCCTGCTTCGGCGGGTTCGCGCTGTGGTCGAGGACGTGCCGATCCCCGCGCGGTACGGCGACGAGCCCAGCCACCTGAGCATCGGCCGCACCCTGATTGAATTCCCCTGGCTCCTGGTGCGACAGGGAGCACGCCGCATCCTGTGGGAGTATTTCCTCGCCGATTTCAACGCCGTGTCGCTCTTCCTGGTCTCCGGAACTCCCCTGATCATCTTCGGCCTGGTCTTCGGGCTCTATCACTGGATCGACAGCCACCGCCGAGGCATCCTGACCCCCAGCGGCACCGTGATGCTCGCCGTGCTGCCGCTGATCTTGGGGTTTCAGCTCCTGCTCCAGGCGCTGGTGCTGGACGTACAGAATGCGCCGCGCCGGCCATTGCAAGCGCACATACGCGAGATCACGCCCTGAACACTTCCGCGACGCCGGATCGGCTTCCTGGCGCTCCCCACGCGTGTTGCCAATGACCATCGGATGGAAGCCTTTCGGCACGATGGAGGTCGCCGGCCACCGGATCATCGCGGGCCGGCGTGACTTCGCACCAGCCGTGCCCAGTGTCTCGCCCATCTGTTACTAATTTGTGGCACCTTCCAGGCGGCCTTGGTCCATCCCAGCCGAGAACGCCGCCTTCGCCGATCTTCTGCTGAGATCTCCGTCAGCGATCTAACGCCGCAATCTGGAAGCACTTTCCAGCCGACTCCACTCGAGACGTGAAACTGGCACGTTGGCTGCAGCTTGGTGGATTCAGAAGCGAAGGAAGACCCTTCCCGACAAAGGCAAACCCGCCGCGAGGCGGAGGCGCAAAGCCACGGGTCAGGTCGACACCTGATAGCCGGGTTACCGAAGGAAGGGAGAAGAGCTCCCGGGGATGTTGGTCTTCCGCGCAAATTGTTCGCGCACAGGAGGACCATATGTTCCACCGGTCGGCTCTCAGCATCAGATGGCTCACTCTGATCGTCGCGGTCGTTGCCTCGGCGTTTCCGGCGGCCGCTCTCGCCGCCGCGCCGCAGCCTCCCTCTCTCTACATCGATACGGACGAGGTCACACCCACCGGAACGATCATTCACGTGCCGGCGAGTGGAAGTCTCCAAGCGGCCCTCGACACGGCCCAATTGGGAGACGTGATCGAACTCCAGGCCGGTGCGAGCTGGCGCGGGACGTTCCACTTGCGAAACCGGACGACTGGGAGCGGATGGATCACGATTCGCTCGTCACGGTTTGCCGAATTGCCGCCGCCGGGCACGCGGGTGACTCCCGCTGATGCGCCGCTGATGGCGAGGTTGGTTGCGCCCGGCTCCGCGTGGGCCCTGTCCACCGACGAGGCGGCCCATCACTATCGGTTCGTCGGCATCGAGATCACGGGCGAGGCTATCGCCTCAACGGTGCAGAACTACAACTTCGTGCAGTTGGACGGGCAGCACTATGTTGGCAGCACGAAGATCTACCAGACGAGCTACGATCAGGTCCCCCATCATTTCATTTTTGACCGCTGTTACGTCCACGCCGGGCCGGAGGGCGGCGGGGAGTACCTCCGGGGCTTCGTCTGGAACAGTGCCTATACCGCACTCGTCGACTCCCACGTGTCGGGCTTCAAGAGCCGCGGGGCTGACACCCAGGCGGTGTCGAGCGACAACGGCCCCGGCCCCTTCAAGTTCGTCAATAACTACCTGGAGGCGGCGGGGGAGAACGTGATGTTCGCCGGGTCGCGGGCCTACATCCCCGGCCTCATCCCCTCGGACATCGAGATCCGGGGCAACCACTTCAAGAAGTTGCTGAGCTGGCGCCCCGGCGATCAGACCTTCGCCGGGATCACCTGGTCGGTGAAGAACCTCCTGGAGTTCAAGAGTGGGCAGCGGATCCTGGTCGAGGACAACCTCTTCGAGGACCACTGGGCGCAGAGTCAGGCCGGGTTTGCGATTGTGATGACGCCGCGGACCCAGTTCGGCGTGAACCCGCAGGGGATCGTGAGCGACGTGATGATCCGCAACAACATTCTCCGGCGGACGACAGCGGCCGTCACGTCGTCCGGGCACGACAACACGAGCTCCTGTCCCTGCCAGCAGTCTGCCCGGGTCGCCATCCTGAACAACCTCTTCGAGGACGTGGGGATCTACTCCGTCGCGGGCGCGTTCAATGGCGTGCTGCTGATGCTCACGGCTGGCATTCAGGATTTCACCTTCGAGCACAACACGGCCTTCAACACCGGCAACATCGTGATGTTCTCGCACCCACCGGCCGATGGGCTGGAGACGGGATTCGTCTTCCGCAACAACATCGTCCACGGTGGGGGGTATTTGATCGTCGGCGATGGGACCGGCTTCGGCGTCGCCGCGCTCAACGCGCAGGCGCCAGGTTGGATCTTTGACCATAACGTTGTGACCGGCCCCTGGCCGACCAGCGCGGGGATGAATCACACGGCGGCCAACATTCCGCAGGACAACTGGTTCCCCGCCTCCGTGACTGACGTGGGCTTCGTGGACCTCGCGGGGAAGGACTACCGGCTGGCCGCGACCAGCCTCTACTACGACGCAGGCAGCGACGGCAAAGATCCCGGCGCGGACATCGACACCCTTCTCGGGGACCCACCCCCACCTCCGCCAGCCCCGCTCCCGCCACCCCTGTCGGTGTCCATCACTTCCCCCACTCCCGGGGCCACGGTCTCCGGGGTGGTCACGGTCACCGTGTCAGCGGCGGACAGCGCGGCAGTGGCCTCTCTCAAGTACTATCTCGATGGGGTCCTGCTTGGCGTCACCCCGAGCTTCACTCTGTCGTGGGACTCCAACTCCACCCAGAACGGAGCGCATACGCTCGCGGTAACGGCGTCTGACGCGGCTGGAAATACCGCGCAGGCCTCGGTCTCATTCGCAGTCCTGAATGTGGTGCCCACGACCACGACGGTCAGCGCGCCGCCCGTGACGTACCCCTCCAACGCCGTGATCACGGTCACCGTAAGCTCCTCAGCGGGCACCCCCACCGGGGCTGTGTCGCTCCGGGTCGACAACGGAGCGGCGCTGACCGGGACGCTCTCGAACGGCCAGGCGCAGTTCACCTTGACCAGCCCGAGCGTGGGCACGCACACGCTCAGCGCCAGCTACGCGGCCCAGGCGGGCTTCGCCGCCAGCAGCACCACGGGCACCCTCTCCACGACGGGTGTAGTTACTAGCACGGACACAGACCCTCTCTACTTCAGCAGCGCAACCTATAGCGTTCGCGTCAGAAAGCCCAACGCCGTGATCACGGTCCTGCGGTCCGGTCCGCTTGACGCGACAGTCACAGTCCGCTACGCGACCAGCGATGGAACCGCGAAGGCCGGCGTCAACTACGTGGCCGCTTCCGGCACGCTCACCTTCGGTCCAGGGGTCACAAAGCAGACTTTCAAGGTCCAGATCAAGAAGGGTCCAGCGGGTCAAGGCCCGGTGACCGTGAACCTGACCCTGAGCAATCCCTCGGGCGCCCTGCTTGGCTCGCCGAGCAAGGCCGTGCTGACTATCACCCCATGAGGACGGCACGCATGCCGGGACACGACGCTCTCTGCCGCCGCGGGGGAACGAGGGATCCTCTAGGCTCCCGCTGAGGCGCTCGCGGGGCCCGGCCGGGCGGAGCGGTGGAATCGCCGCTCCGCCCGGACGACTTTCCGGGTAGGTCGCCGCCTCGGGTCTGCGCCGGCTCCACGTCAGATCCACCCCCGCACACGATCAACGGCCAACCCAAAGTATTCGTGAACTGCTTCCTTCGAGAGGCAGATCCGCCCGCTGGGACTCGAAACGACCCACGGATCTCGTGGCGATGCCAGGACCGGCTGCACAGGAGCGCCCGCCGCCCCAAACGCAAGCCTTGCCGAACTCGAGCAGGCCGGGAAAAAACTCCGCCAAGTCTTCGCGCCGCGCGCCACACCGTCAGGTGGGTGCGAGGAGTACAGGCCCCCGCCGCGCAGCAGCGCCCCCACCACGCCCAGCACCCGGGGTCTTACAGCCGCCGCCTCCCGGACGATCGCTGCACGCCATGGTGAACCGCCGCTGGCCTGCCTTCGCCACCATCTCTACCACCCCTACCTCCGGCTCGCCCAGTGGCCATCTCCGTGCCGCTCATCGGTCTCCGATCCTTGCTCGCCCTCGACATTTAACTCCCAGGGGTCACTGTCGCACCCATATTCACAAAGAGGCACCCCGCAGCCACGGCTTTTTACCCGGCGCGTATTCGGGATCCAGCACGGCCGCCCACCTGAGGCTCACAAACCGATCGGCGAAGCGCTGCGCCCGCGCATCGCGTCGACTGTTGCGCCCTTCGCACGGGTCTCGTCGTTTCGGCTCACAGGTTGACCGGCCCATCGCCGTCGCCCCGATTTAAGAAGATCTGATCGCGACTGGTACCGAACGGAGCCAGCACTTCGGCCAATGACTTGGATGCAGCAAAGATGTAGTTGGACTGCGCCCGGAAGAATCCGGCCGATCCCAGCGCGTCGCACCAGGCGGCGTGAGATTCGTTCGAGACAATCACGTCCACGCCGCAATCCTCAAGAAGCCGTGTTGCGGCCTGTATAACGGCAGCCGCGTTTTCTGGCGCAGCGAGACAATCGACAATAGATCCCACCCTAAGATTGCCGAAGTACTTGTTGTTGTGCATTTGCGTATCCAGCACCACGGCCCAGCCTACAACCCCCGATCCCACACTGATCTTAATGCAGAGAAACTTCTCGTCAGCGGGGTAGAGAACATTAAGCGTGTCGCGATCCCGAACCGCGATCATTCTGTAGTGTTCACGACACCGCCGCCACAAGTCATCGGCCCAGAGGCCGAACCCGTTGATCCGCTCCGCCGAAAGCCCACGCGGAGCAGAGCGGCTTCGCATAAAGTTGACTAACTTGATCCCCAGCCACCCCGTGCCCGTGTATGCGGCCAAGTCTGCCAGCCCCCGCCATCCTGCGCCCTGGCGCAGGGGCCCAATCTCCCCCAAAACGCGCGCCGGGTGATGAACCTTGAAGTAAAACGGCACGGCACAAAGACTCCAGCCCATCGCCTTTAGCATCTGTGGCAAAGGACGGTCGAACCCTCCCATACCAAGCGCGAACAACATTGGCTGCATTCTCAGCGCGCTACGCAGCAGATGGACACCCACACTCGCATAAGCCTTATTAACGATTCCCTCAGACACCGGCAGATGGTAGTAAACGACCGGACGCATCTCGCCATTCAGAAAAACATCCTGATACTTCAGAATGAACCCGCCGCGGACAAAGTCGCTATCGACCGCCAAATAGTACTCCTGATAGATGCGACGCCCATCCGCCTTACGAAGCCAGTACGGAATATTGCTCTCGGGAAAATGGAATTCGGGAGCAACACCGCCACATGCCAGGCGCCCATTAAACGCCTTTACAGCGGGGATCAGATCCTCCGTATAGGGCCTAATGGCAATCGCCATCGCCAGAGCGGCCCTCACGAGTGGTGATTAAGCTTGTGAGCGAGAACCGCAACGATTCGCTGGACACTGTTCATCTGATCGATTTCTTCGGGTTCGAATTGAACACCAAATTCTTGCTCGAACGCGAGAACGAGATTCAGATGATGAAGGGAATCCCACGTCTCCACGTTCTCTGTCGAGGACTGTGCCGTGATCTCGTTCCCAGACACCTGCAGGACATCGGCGGCAATGCCACGGACTCTCTCGAACAGCGGCGAGTTCATTCCCTATCTCCCTCTACAATGTCCAACCGAATCCACTCGGGGCAGGCGACCCGATCCTCCTCAAGGTCCAACGCCCACAGCGTGCCCTCCCCGCTCTTCTCCACGACCTGGAAGCCATGGTTGGGATAAAACTCGCCGGCCGGCGCGTTCTTTCTTGTGGGCAAGAACCAACCCCGAAGTTTGAAAGAGCCGTGCCGGCGCGCGTGATCGGCAAGGAACGAGAGAAAGGCGGTCTCCACGGTACGTCCGATAACACGACAACTCAGCAGCAGCGTATCGATCTCACAGATTGTGTCCTCCTCATGGGTTATCGCCACGCCCACAAGACCGTTGTCGCCAAAGCGGTCGCGAACAGAAAGCGAAAAACAGTGCCAGTTCGGAGAGGAAGCCAGCTCCGAAAGCTGTTGCTCAGTATAACGATGCGTCGTGAGGTTGAACTGGTTAGTTTTATTCGTGAGCTGGGCGACACGGGGAAGACTGGACTTATCCACCGGCGCGATTTCGATTTCCTGCCCCAAAGACCGGTAAAAGTCTTCTCGTGAAGAGACGGTTTGCTCCAGTTGCTCGCGCTCGCGTTGGATCTGATAATAGTGTCCCCGCTGTTGATCTTCGGTTGAGAGCGCTAAACGCTCGAAGCGTGGGCATTCGCGCAGCGCGCGGGCGAATCCCATGGGATCGTGAGGCAGTTCGATAACGAAGACTTCGGGAACCTGGGCGCGCACCTGCTGACGCTCAAACGGGTTGTCATCGAGGAAAACCAGCGAGTCCACGCCGATGTTCAACTCAGCCGCGATGTCGAGCAAATTCTGCGCTTTCTCGCCCCAATTGATTCGCATGGCCGCAAAGTGCGTCTGCTTGACCAGCATGCCCGGGTGGTTTTGCAGGGCTTCCATGGCATCCTCACGGTTGTTCTTGCTGCAGATCGCCAGCAGGATTCCTCGTTGATACAAACTCAGCATCGCGCGTTGTACCTCCTGGAAGGCAGCGCCAGGATATTCCGTCCCCAGGCGAATGCCAGCCATTCCATCCTCGCCAATCACTCCACCCCATAACGTGTTGTCGAGATCGACAACTAGCGCTTTGGCAACTTTGCCCGTGAGCGGGTGGAGGAAACGGAGCCATTCATTCACCAGATGATGCAGATTGTGCGCCGCGACAGGGAGTCGCACGGTGAGCCACTTGCCTTCATCGTGCCAGTTGGCGCGGCCGTAGCGCGCCACCAGAGCATCGTAATCGAGAACGTAGACGCCTGTGTGCTCGGCGGCCATCTGGCGAAGCTCACGGTTGATCTGCTGAATCGCGTGAGTCTGGTTATCAACCCGCTGGTCATCCAGCACGCCGCCGCCTGGTAATACCGGCTGCTCGAGGTTATGCACGACCAGGTGCGCCTGACTATGGCTGCGGAACACACCAGCCCAGTGACGAAACTCTGCTGTGACGCGCCCAACTGCTTGCGACTGTTCAGCAGAAGTGGAAAACCCGCGCCACAGACCTGGAACGACGTCGCGTGTCTGCACGGCAAGAATAGCGGCGTCTGGCGCAAATCTGTAGAGCGGACTGGCGGGATCCAACATCTCCTGCACGTGAGCATTGAACTCGGAAACGTATAGAGTGAGATCGATTCCGGCGGCGAAGGCGGCAGCGCGCAACAGGGGAACCATTGGCTCCACTGTGAACGAGCGCAGGATCGCTAAACGATAGGGAAGGAGGTTCAGTTTCGATCGCAGCTGCTGGTACCGGGAGATCAGGAATGACGCGGCGGACGAGGAACTTTCTTTCGCCCACAGTTCGGCGAGTAAGCGCGACGCGGCCCCAGTGTCGCTACTGGCAAGTAGCCGGTCAATTTCCTGGCGAAGATCCGAAGTGTTCACGCGACAATGTCCGACTCGCACTCACTGACGTTGGAGATATTCCACCAGAAGTTTCTCTGGCGTATAAACCCAAGCGATGCGACGGCCGCCAAACGCCACGGCCGGCAGCGGTTCTTTGACGATCAGGCAGCCTGCGGCCCGGCTCTGCTTTAGTTGCGCTTCCAGCGAATCCACCTCGTAGCAAACGTGATGCAACCCGCCGCCGCGGCTCAGAAACTTATGCAAAGGAGACTTCTCTCCCGCCGGTTCCACCAGTTCGACTGCCGGAGCACCCGGCCCGCCACAGCGTAGAAACGTTACCCGAGCTCCCTGTAGAGGATCGTGAATGATTTCACCATTCCACTCAGCGCCAAGCGAGTTAGCAAAACTGCAGCCGGTCTTATCAATCGAAGTTACCACGAAACCGACGTGATGGAAGCCGGCGGGCTTGGCCGCGAACACAATCCGCAAATCGCCTTGACCTTTGAGTTCCTCTGCCATATTCAGCCGCTTACCGCCGCCGCCTCTGGAGAAACCGTGCTCGAAATCGACGCTGCCCGGGTGGTTCCCCCGAAAACTTCCACGAACCGCTCGGTGATCACGGACCAATTCATACTTGCGCGCCTTGGTCGCAGCCGCGATTTCATAGCGACGCCGCATATCTTCATTACGCAGCAGCATGACAATTGCATCAGCAAACCTCCCGGATCATCCGCCAGCAGAATGTCGCGCTCGTGCTGGACATCCAGGCCTTCTGCGCCGACACCGGTCGAAACTGTCGCTTTGCCCATTGCCATGCCTTCGCAAATCTTGATCCTCATGCCCCCGCCAATACGCAACGGGACTACGATCACGGCTGCCTGATGATCAATTATTGCAGGAACAGTGCGGCTGACCTCCACCGTATCCGACGCCAGTGTCTTAACACGCGCATGCGGGTCGGGTCCAACGATCCGGAACCGCGCTTCCGGCGCCTGGGCCAACACGCGCGGCCAGATGCCCTTGAAAAAAACCGCTCTTCACCAGAATCTGTACGAACGCCTGTAGGGATGCGGGTGCGGAAAAGTGGGGCGCTCCCGGGATCGTGCGGGCAGGAGGCACGGGGCCGGCAATTCAGACGGTGGGTGATTCTTGACAGGATCGTTCTGGGACGGGAGGCCAGGCAACTTGGCTCGTCCAGGCTGGGTGGCCAGGGGGCCCTTCCGATCTTCGAGGAATGATATTGAAATCCGAATCGAACCTCGCTCCCGGAGGGCCACCGGCCGCGAACTGTCCATCGAGCGCCTGGGGTCGGGAGCGAGCCCGGCTGAAGACCGCCTAGAATGATGGGGAGCATCGGCTCCAAACCTGCTAAATCTCCTGACGTGACTCGCCATCACCGACAGGAGGGAGCCGATGCCCGAAGACATCGTAACACGTGTGCTGCACCTGCCCGGCTATGGGGTCTATCGCTGGGAAGCCGACGACGCGGTCAACACTCTGACCTTGTGGATCCGGCAGACGGCTCGGGAGCCGGACTACATCTGTGGGGGCTGCGGGATCGCCGGGGGCGAGATCCACAGCTGGTCGGAGCGGCGGCTCCGGGATCTGCCCTGGGGGACCTGGACGGTGTGGCTGCAGGTCGAGGTCCATCGCGTGCGCTGTCAGCGCTGTGGCGTGCGGACCGAATGGCTGCCCTTCGTCAACGGCAAGGCGCACTACACGGCGCGGCTGGAGGCGGCCGTGACCCAAGACTGTGAGGCCGCGCCGGTGAGCCGGGTCGCCCTGCACTGGAGGGTGCCGCCGGAGACGGTGCGGCGGATGGACAAGCGGGTGCTGCGGCGCTGGGCGGCCGCACGCCCCCGCAAGCCCCTGCACTACCTGGGCGTGGACGAGATCTTCCTGGGCAAGGGGGACAAGTTCCTGACGGTGGTGAGCGACCTGGAGACCGGGGAGCCGCTGTGGGTGGGGCGCGAGCGCAAGCGCGAGACCCTGGACCGGTTCTTCGCCGAGGTCTTGCCGCCGGCGCGGCGGCGAGCCGTCCGGGCCGTGTGCGTGGACATGTGGGAGCCCTTCCGGCTCAGCCTGAAGGAGCACCTGCCCCACGCCAAGATCGTCTACGACAAGTTTCACGTCTTACGCCATGCCAGTGAGGCCCTGGATGAGACCCGCCGCGCGGAGTTCTTCCGGCAGGGCGCGGAGGCTCGCGGGCTCATTCGCGGCAAGCGCTGGCTGCTGCTCCGGCGCTGGGCGAATCTCGACTGGGAGGAGCGCGAAACGCTCCGCGACCTCTTCGCCCTCAACCGCCGGTTGGCTAAAGCCCATCTCCTCAAGGAGCAGCTGGCCCAGCTGTGGACGTACCCCTACGAGGCGGCGGCCCGCCGCTTCCTCACCAACTGGCTCCTGGCTCTTCGCTGGCAGCGGTTGCCGGCCTTCCAAAAGCTCGCCCGCCTGTTGATGCAGCATCTCGACGGCATCCTGAACTACTGCCACGAGAAGGTCCCCTTCGGGAAAGTGGAAGCGATCAACGGCAACATTCGGGCGATGCTGCGCCGGGGCCGGGGCTACCGGGACCACGAGTATCTCCTGCTCAAGGTGCAGAAAGCCACCGCGACGCGCCGGCTGCGGCGAACCGCATGAACACAGGCTCGGTTACAGATTCTGGTGAAGAGCGAAAAAACAAACAGGCGACACCGTCAACATTAGCTTCCCAGTCCGCTGGCGTGCCCGCGCTGTGGCGGCTGTCTGCGCCTCATCGCTACCGTGCAAGACCCCGCTGTCGTGCGCGCGATCCTCGCCTGCGGGTTCCGGAAATTCTGTCGCGTGATTTCCGGGAATTTTGGTAGATACCGAGGATGATGGCTCCCGCTCCTGGGTCAGGTCAAGTCTCGCATGCCGGGCTGCTGTCGGTCTACAAAAATGTCACCCCCTTACTCGCTGCCAACTGTCCGCCCAGGGTATCCGCTCCACCCGCAGCCCGCAAAGCTGGTACCAAACTCGGTGAGGCGCGTATACCAGCTGCACCAGGTGTTCGCGCATCGCCAGATCGCGCCACCGCCGCTCCGGGCGGCGCGTTCCCGCCGCGCGCCGCGCCGGAAGCCCGCATACCCGCACCGCAGGCGCCGCTCGCCTAGGCGGTCCAGATGCACCGTCAGTTCGCCGGCGCCCTCATCCGCCTCGACTTGGGCCACTCGATGGGCTTTCAACCGCAGAGCTTTCCTGACAAATGCTTCCATGCGCATCGGTTCTTTGGCCTCCTGTCCTCGAGCTTGGTCGCCCGAGCAGGACACCCCAGGTTGCCCGCCCGATGCGCACTGTCTTCGGAACCTTACGCCATGTGACACTTTTCGGATAAGAACCCCGAATTTTATTGTCCTCGGGAGCAAAATTTGCCAAAATAAGGCGCAGCCTTTTAAAGGGGGAATTGCTTCGTGAAACGACCTGTTGCTCGCCGCTCTCTCTTCGCCCAATTCATAACCTTCGCCGCTCTCTACTACCTTCTTGTCCCGTCTGCCGCTCAGGCCTATATCGACCCAGGGACGGGCAGCCTGGTCATCCAGATGATCGTGGCTGGAGTGGTCGCCGCCGGCTTCGCAGTGAAGGCTTTCTGGCACAACATCAAGAGCTTCGCCCTCAAACTCTTTCGCAAATCGCGCTAAACCAGCTCCGTGACGTTCTCGAGAGTCCCCGCGTCATTCCGGGATCGGACGGGAGCGGTCTACGAGACAGAGGAGGGGATCTATCGCGGTATCCACCCCTCCTACCGCGAGCACTACGACCTGCTGCACACCTCCGGGCTCTATGCTGAGCTGACGCACGCTGGGCTCCTCATCCCGCACCATGAAACCAGCCTCACCATCCCCGATACCCAGTTTGACCTGGTCATCCAACCCGAGCGAGTAGAGTACATCTCCTATCCTTACGAGTGGAGTTTCAGCCAGCTCCAAGACGCCGCCATCACGACCCTGGAAATCCAGCGGCGCGCCCTGGAGCGAGGCCTCACCTTGAAGGACGCGAGCGCGTACAACATCCAGTTTCATCGCGGCCGGCCGCTCCTGATCGACACCCTCTCCCTCGAGCGGTACGAGGAGGGGAGCCCGTGGGTTGGCTACCGGCAGTTCTGCCAGCACTTCCTGGCTCCCCTCGCCCTCATGAGTCAGGCGGATGCCCGACTCGGCCAACTCCTGCGGATCTACATCGACGGCGTCCCTCTCGATCTAGCTGCTCGCCTCCTACCTGGCCGCACCCGACTCCGTCTCGGACTCTTGCTCCATCTCTACCTCCATGCTCGCGGCCAGCGCCGCTACGCCGACCGACCCTCCGCCGCCCGCGCAGCCAAGATGAGCCGCTCCCGTCTCCAGGCCCTCGTCTCAAGCCTTGCGTCGACCGTCCGCCGGCTCACGTGGAAGCCGGAGGGGACTGAGTGGGGTGAGTACTACCAGTTCACCAACTACGAGGGCCGCGCCTTGCACACCAAGCGCGAACTGGTCTCCTCCTTCCTCGATCGGACCAAGCCCCGCTCTGTCTGGGATCTCGGTGCCAATACCGGCGTCTTCAGTCGGATCTCGAGCGACCGGGGGATACCTACCGTCGCCTACGACATCGACCCGGCCGCCGTAGAGAAGAACTACCGCGAGGTCCGATCCCGTGGCGAGACTGCTCTCCTACCGCTCGTCATGGACCTCACCAACCCGAGCCCGGCCCTCGGCTGGGCTCTCACTGAGCGCGCGTCGCTCCTCGACCGAGGGCCCACCGACCTCATCCTCTTTCTCGCCATGATCCACCACCTCGCGATCGGCAATAACGTTCCGCTCACCGAGGTGGCCCGCTTTCTGCATGGCCTCACGCGCCATCTCGCGATCGAGTTCATACCCAAGACAGACTCGCAGGTCCGACGGATGCTCCAGACCCGCCGCGATGTCTTCCCCGACTACCATGAACAGGGCTTCCAAGCCGCCTTCGGCGACTACTTCAAGATACGCGAGAGCCAAGAGGTGACCGGCAGCGAGCGCACCCTCTATCTCATGGAGGCGAGATGAAGCAGCTCGGGGCTTGGCGCCGCAGAGTCCAGCCCTGGTTCATCGCCCTCACCTCCACCTCAGTGCCCGTCCTCTTCTACTACGTGAAAAACGTCGCCGAGATCTCGATCGTGAGTCTCCCCGGGATGCTCACGTTGAGTCTCGTCGGTGGAGTGATCTTTCTGGCTGTCGCCTTCGCCCTTCTCCGGGACTGGGCTAAGGCCGCCGTCTGGGCGGCGGCCTTCGGGACCTGCTTCTTCTACTACAACGGGCTTCTCACCCACTTCGAAAGGCTCGTCCCCGGCCACCGGCAGCGGGTCTTCCTCCTGGTCACAGCCCTGATTCTGGGCGCCCTCGGCCTCCTACTGGCCCGCGCCAAGAGGGGATGGCCCGCAGGAGTCTCCAACTACCTGGCCGTTGTCGGGCTCATCCTTCTCGGGATCAACGCCTTTAATATCCTCCAGCACGAGTTCAAAAACCTCGGTGTCGGAATCGATCTAGCCAATCAAGATCTGGCCCGAGCCAAGATTACCAAGATGAACGATAAGCGCGATGTCTACTACTTCATCTTTGATCGCTACACCGGTCCGGTCGGCCTCCAGGTGGGGTACGCGTACGATGACAGGGCCTTCCTCGAAGAGCTTCGGAGGCGCGGCTTCTACGTGGCAGATCGAAGCTTCGCCAACTACCCCGTCACTCCCTCCTCGCTTGCCTCCTCCCTCAATGCCAGCTACCTCACCCCCCACGGCGACGCGAAGGAGGCGACCACCCGGCTACCACTCTACCAGCGGTTCCAGGAGGCCGAGGTCCCCCGCTTCCTGCAGAAGCAAGGCTACCGGTATGTCCAGCTCGGCTCCTGGTGGTGGCCTACCCAGCGCATCCCGCAAGCCGACCAGTCCATCCCCTACGCCTGGCGGATCACCGTGCTCGGCCAGACATTTCACCTGCGGGAGTTTACGGCCCTGGTAGTCGCTAAGACACCGCTCTGTCCGCTGCTCGCGAAGAACTTCAAGATAGGGGGCTTCACACTCACCGACTGGAGAGGATTCGAGAAGCACGGCCAGTACTTTCACGATCAGATGAAGGATCTACGGAAGATGCCAGAAGAGAAGGGCCCGAAGTTTATCTTCGCCCATATCCTCATGCCGCACCCCCCCTACGTCTTCGACCGGGATGGGAGCCCTCTCCCATCGGGGCTACCTCTCCAGGAGGGCTACCTCCGCCAGCTCGAATACACCAACCAAGAGATCCTGAAACTCATGGACCGGCTGATCCACGCAAAGTCTCAGCCGATCATCATCCTCTCAGCCGACGAGGGGGAGTACCCCCCAGAGTTTTCATATGCCCAAGACTTTCCAGCCGACGCGACCGATGCCCAGCTCCTCCAGAAGCTCAATATTTTAAACGCCTACCACCTCCCCGACAGCGACTACTCGGAGCTGTATCCTACGATCTCACCGGTCAACTCCTTCCGGATCATCCTGAACCGGTACTTCGGCACCCATCTCTCCCTCCTTCCCGATCGAAGCTACACCGTTGCCACCTCGGCCAAGCACATGCTGAACTGGACCGACGTCACCGATCGTCTACGCAAGGCCGCTCCCGAGTAGGGGGCGGGGATCTACCTCGGTCGGCACCTCAAGACCGGCCATACGTGGACAGGCCAAAACCGGCCAAAGGAGTGAGCCCTCAAGGCCGCATGTGTTGTAGCGCGTTCTTGCCGGGAGGGCAAGCGGGATGAGAGGCGCCGGCGATTGCCGGCGATTCGCCGCAAGGATCTCCAGCTGGAACGGGTGCAGCGGACGGTAGCGGCCATCAAGGGCGGCGGTACGCTGCCACGAACTGCCGCCACGGCGCAGCTGACTCGAGAATTCAACCGCATAGCGAGGTGGGCATCATGGCGCTGACTCGGTGGCGCCGACGAGGACGAGCGCCCGGCCTTGCGTCATGAACCGCTCATTGAGAATAGCGGAGGAAGACCTGGCGATTGAGCTCGAGGCAGGCGGAAATCGAAGTCGTCCAGTGCTTTCTCGAAGGGGAACGCCGCGTCCTTGAGCCAGCGGCGGAGCTGGGTTGTCCTCGCAGGCGAGGAGTTCTTCCTGCAACAGGCCGCGGAGGAAGCCCGACTACGCCATCTGGGTCTCCGCGGCGCGATCGAAGCCAGTCCTGATGGATCTCGCGGATGCGGGCGAGCTTGGAGCTTGGTCAGCATCTGGTGCATGGCCAGCCCTCCTCAGCGCCCGACGAAGGCTTCGCAGACCGCGAGGTCGCGGTCCACGGTGGCCTGGTCTGGACAAATCGGGGACGACCAGCGGCGGCTCGGCGCCGGCGAGCAGGAGCAGATACTCGGCGCCGCAGGTGCCGCGGGTCAAGCACGCGGCCGCCGCCCGGTGCAAGACCGTCCGCGCCGAGTTGGGCTTCGAGGGTCGTGCACGCGCCAGCTCCTCCGCCAGCACCCGTCGACGGCGCTGACTGATCACGGTCACCTCGGGGCCGAGGGCGCATACCCGCTCCGGCTCCAGGACCAAGCGAGCGCGGGGGCGCCCGCCAGCCCTGGTATTTGGTCGTCCCGCCGGGCTCGGCGCCAGCGCTGCCCACGGCGCAGGTCGTCGCGCTCTATCGCCGGCGCATGCACATCGAGCAGGGCTTTCGCGACTTCAAGACTGACCTCGGGGTCCGGGGGCTCCAGCTGCAGGTGCGCATCAGCGAACGGGTGGAACGCTTGCTCATGGCCTTCACGCTCGCCTACGCGTTGGTCGTCGCGTTGGGTGTGAGCCGGCTCGCCGAGGAGGCCCGGGAGCGCTTGGACGACCGTCGTCCGGCCGAGCGCCATCGCACCGGCTGCATTCTATCCGCGCGGACGGTCGCCGCCCTCCCCCTGGGCTACCTGTGCGCCAAACTCCTCGCGCGCCTCGCGGCGACGATCGAACACCTGCCGACCCGCACGCTCGCCGCTCGCGGCCTCTATCACATCGCCCGCCACCCTCTGAGCAGCCGCGCGCTTACCCGGGCGCCGTGCCGCTGGGCACGCGCTTCTGCCCTGGACCCTCCCTCCCCGACACCCGCGGTTCGCATCACGGCCCTGCCATCGCGTCTCTCGCTTACATCCCCCGCACCCAGTCCTCCCACCGCCTCATCGCCTATCGCCCGTTCCACCTTAACGCTGTCGGCCGTCCCGCCGACTCACCAGCCTCCGCTGCCAGCTCGGAAAACTGGGTGGTGGCAACGCTCTATCCCCTTGCAAGGAGGGCGTACACAGGAGACAATCGGGTGGCGTCGCTGCACTCCGACGAGCGCTCATGATCAGCGGAACACATGATCACGACCGGCCGGACTGAGCGATCATGACGGTCGGAATACGCACGATATCGGCGGAACTCCCGAACTCGTCATGGACGGGTATACGGGCTTCGTCGTTCAGCCGTGAGATGCTGCGGCAATGGCCGATCGTATTGGCAAACTCTGCGTGAATCGGCAGCGTCGTCCCAAGAGCGTCGTCGCAATATGGAGGAGGCCGGAGGGTTTACCGTCGAGAAGATGGCGGAACAGTTCGAGGCCCTGTATCTCAAGCTGCTGAGTAAGCGTGGAACCTACTGATGAACTTGAACGCTGATCGTGACTGTCTGAGACTTCGGGAAGGGATCTGATCTCATGTGCGGTATTGCAGGTCAATTCGCCTTCAATCAGCGAGAGACAGTATCCAGAGAAGCGCTGGAACGCATGTGCGATTCGATCGTTCACCGTGGGCCCGATGACGATGGGTATTACGTGAATGGCCAGATAGGGCTGGGGCATCGCCGGCTATCCATCATTGATCTCGACTCTGGCAGACAGCCCATCGCCAATGAGGACCAGACCATCTGGATCGTGCTTAACGGTGAAATCTACAATTATGTCGAGCTACGCGAGTTCCTGATCGGTCGCGGGCATACCTTTTCGACCGCCACGGACACGGAAGTAATCATCCACCTTTACGAAGAACAGGGCGAGGAGTTTCTTGCATCGCTCCGAGGCATGTTTGCCTTTGCTATCTGGGACGAACGCAAGCGGATCTTGCTGCTCGCACGGGATCGCCTCGGCAAGAAGCCGTTGTTTTATTCCATCATTCCTGGGAAAAAACTTCTCTTCGGCTCCGAGATCAAGGCCATTCTGCAAGACCCTGATGTAAAACGCGCGCTCAATGTCGAGGCACTCGATGCCTATCTGAGCCTGTTATATGTACCGGCGCCGATGACGATGTTTCAGTGCATTCAGAAGCTTCCGGCCGGTCATCTGCTGACCTGTTCCCAGGAGAAGGTGGAGATCAAGGAGTTCTGGGACCTCCATTATGAACCGACGATTTCACGAGGGGAGGATCTGGCCGAGGAGCTGGAAGAGATTTTTCGCGAATCAGTCAGAATACGGCTTCGCAGCGATGTGCCGATCGGCGCGTTTTTGAGCGGCGGGGTGGATTCCAGCAGCGTAGTGGCGGTCATGGCGGATCTGCTCGACCGCCCCGTGGTGACGTGTGCGGTTGGATTTCAGGAAGAAGAGCACAATGAGCTTCCGTATGCCAGGCAAGTCGCCGAGAGCTTTGCCTGTGTTCACCATGAGCATCTCATTCACCCTGACGTGGAGGATCTAGTGCCTCGCCTCGTCAGGTTCTTTGATGAACCGTTCGGTGATTCGTCTGCCGTCCCGACCTATTATGTCTCCCAGATGGCGCGGCAACATGTCACGGTCGCCCTCTCCGGAGACGGCGGGGATGAGATCTTGGCCGGCTATTCGCGTCATTACCTTCAGCGACTCGAGCATCGTTTGCGGGCTCTGCTCCTTGGGACGGTAGGGACGGGGTTCGCCTCGTCAATCGGTGCTTGGCTCCCTCCCGTCAAAGGCAAAGAGACACTCAAGAAACTTGGGATGACACCGGATCGCGCCTACGCCTACAAGCATTCCAGCTTCTTATTCACGCCTGAATACAAGCGAGCCCTGTACTCTGCCGATCTTTATGCGTCCTGCGAAACCTTCGACCCTTCAATGTCGTTTCGGCTTTATTACAACCGTTGCGAATCTCTTGATCCGCTTGATAAGGCGCTGTATGTGGACCTCAAAACGTATCTTGCCGACGACATTTTGGTGAAGGTGGACCGCATGAGCATGGCGCATGCGCTTGAAGTGAGGGCCCCGTTACTTGATCACAAGCTGCTGGAATTCACGGCCACCATCCCGTCCTCGCTCAAGCTAAAAGGTCATACGACCAAATACTTGCTCAAGGAAGTCATGCGAAAGTACCTGCCGTCCCGTGTCTTTACTCGTCCCAAGCACGGCTTTACGATGCCTGTTGGTGAGTGGCTGAAAGGACCTTTGCGGGTGATGGTAGAGGAATGCTTATTCAGCCCACGTGCGCGGCAACGGGGCTTGTTTCATCCTAAAGCCGTTCAGAGTCTCTGGTCCAGCCACCTCTCGGGAAAACAGGATTCGTCTCATAATTTGTGGATGTTGCTGATGCTTGAGCTGTGGCAGCGAGAGTATCTCGAAGCCCATGTCCCGCACTAAGGTGCTGTTGGTGGGGCCCTATCCGCCGCCCTATGGCGGGCTCGCCGTTCAGCTCTGCGAGTGGCAGCGTTACCTGGCACAACAAGCCGACTATGAATGTCTGATTGTCAATATCGGAGAATCTCGTGGCGGCAAGATTCCAGGTTGCATATCCATTTCCGGTTACTGCGATTTTCTCAGGACGTTGCATGGCTTTGTCCAACGCGGATACCTCATTCATCTGTTGACAAATGGGCATAACGCGAAGAGTTGGTTATGCAGTCTTGCCTGTGCGCTTGTGGGAGTGCGTAATCATCGCCGGACCGTGTTGGTGTTTGGATCGGGAAATGCTCCGGACTACATGAAGCATGCCGGCCCAGTCGTACGTCTTCTTATTCGATGGGTGATATGTCTCGGGGGGCGGTTGGTTTGTCGGAACGAGCAGATGCGCCAAACTTTGATCGCATGCGGGGCGGCTCCGGAAAAGATTGCAATTATCCCTGGATTTCTCGGTCTTGAGCCGCCGGCTCCTGAGGCCCTGCCATCCCGCCTGCAGGAAATTTTCACCAGGCACTCTCCGGTTCTCGGTGCGACAGCAAACCTTGATCCAGAATATGGAATCCCTTTGATGTTGCAGGCTGTCAAAGAACTGCAAAAGATGTTTCCTCGTATCGGGCTGGTCATCATCGGGCCCGGTGAGGAGGCGAAAAGTCAGATATTCGAGTCTGAAATTCCTGATCATGCGTACTTTACGGGCCCATTGCCACACGACGTAGTCCTCGCGGTCATCAAGCGGCTCACGCTCTTTCTTCGCCCTACGTATTTCGATGGAGACTCGCTCTCGGTGCGGGAAGCGCTGGCGCTCGGGGTGCCCGTTATCGCCAGCGACACGGATTATCGGCCGGAAGGAGTAGTTCTGTTTAGAAGGGGCCAGATCAATGAATTTGTGGACAAGATTGGGGGCGTATTGAGCAAGAACGTTCCGGTATCCGACCATGTCCCTCTGCAATCATCATCCAGAAGCGCTGAACTGTTGCTGAGCATATACCGGGAGCTTGCCGGTGAAGGTGAGGGCGCTAGATTCTCATGAAAGTCCTGGGCATTAATGACGGGCATAACGCGGCGGCGTGTCTCTATGAGGAGGGCAACATTGTGGCTGCCGTCCAAGAGGAGCGCCTGCGCCGGATAAAAAACTGGGCCGGCATGCCGATTCAAGCCATCGGATTCGTGCTGAACACCGCAGGAGTGACACCCGCTCAGGTGGACTGGGTTGCCATGAACGGCTATCACGCGGCCAATGTCATGACCCGCGAAGAACTGATGGAAGATTACCGGCGCATCAATGACTTGGACGTCACCGTGAAACGAAGAACACGCCGTGCTGCGCGAAAGCTCGCCGGGGTGGTCGGGGTCTTGGACTCGGTTCGGCAACGGCATCGAGACGTCCGTGTTCAGGCGCTAACGGAAATGGGTATTCCCCGGAATCGGATTGTGTTTGTCGAACACCATACGGCCCACGCGGCGGCCGCCTATTACGGCTGGGCAGACTTCACGGAGGACATCTTGGTGCTGACCGCAGACGGCTCCGGGGACGGGGTGTGCGCCACGGTCAGCGTCGGAAGACGGGGACGATTGGAGCGTCTCCATCAGGTTCCCATGGCCCACTCGATTGGAAACATCTATGCGATGATCACCTTCCTAATGGGGATGGTGCCGTTGGAGCATGAATATAAGTTGATGGGTCTGGCTCCCTATGCCGACCCGAAGGGGACTGAGCGAGTCTGTCAGAAGTTCATGAAGCTCATCCGCTTTGAACCCGGGCAACCCTTGGGATGGGAAAAGGCCAAAGACTGCCCGGAGACATATTGCTCCTACCGGTTTTTCCGCAATCTCCTGGAACGGGAGCGATTCGACTGGATCGCAGGGGGGTTGCAGCGGTTTACCGAACTCGTCCTGACACAATGGGTGAGAAATTGCATTAAAGAGACTGGGATTAATCGGGTGGCCCTCGGCGGAGGAATATTCATGAACGTCAAGGCCAACAAGCTCATAATGGAACTGTCGGAGGTACGGGACATCTTCATCTTTCCCTCTTGCGGGGATGAAACCAATGCCATGGGCGCGGCCTACTCGGTCTATGCCGAAAAATCCGGTCTCGAAACTATGACTCGGTTACGGGATGTGTATTGGGGCCAGCGATTTTCAGATGCCGAAGTGGAAGAGGCCCTTCGGAATTTTCAATTTCATTCCTCTGTGCGCTTCACTCGCGTGAACAACATCGAAAGCCGAATCGCGGATCTCTTGGCACAAGGACGGGTGGTGGCGCGCCATAATGGGCGAGAGGAGTTCGGCGCGCGGGCCCTGGGAAACCGCTCGATCCTCGCGAACCCCAAGGATCCCAAGGTGGTCCGCGTGATCAACGAAGCCATTAAGGCCAGGGATTTTTGGATGCCCTTCGCAACTTCAATGTTGAGCGAGCGGGCCGGTGATTACCTGGTGAATCCCAAACGAATCGCCTCTCCGTACATGATTCTGACGTTTGATACCACGGACCGGCATCGCGAGATCGCCGCCGGCCTACATCCCTTCGATCTTACGGTCCGGCCTCAGGTCGTCGAACAGGACTGGAACCCCGCTTACCATGCGGTGTTGCGTGAATTCGAACGTCGCACGGGCATCGGAGGCGTCCTGAATACCTCCTTTAATCTCCACGGGTTTCCTATTGCCAGCAGCCCATGGGATTCCCTCGATGTGTTGGACCGGTCCGGCCTATCGGTCCTGGCGATTGAGAACTGGCTTGTGGAAAAGGTATGAGCCGTTCTCCGTTTGGGACACTCGACTCGCCGGGGAACGGATGGGTGCCTTTTCACAATAGCATCTTGGAGTCTGTTCGATGGATCGCGCGGGCGCTCTGGACGGAGGTCTTCGGCTTCCGTTTCGGCTACCCGATCGAGCTCGCTCCCGAGGCCGGTCCTCGACACTCCCTGCACTACTACGTCTCCTCGGAGCGGCTGTTCTTCGACGTTATGCACTTGGATGAGGATGGCGTGCCGGTTCAGCGTTCGCGGATGTTGGGCGCCTTCTACAATCCCGCCTATGTAGCGTGGTACGGTCTGATGGCGTTGGAGCAGTCGCTGCGGAAAGGCGAAAAGTGCGACAAGAGGTTTCAAATCCAAGTGGATTGGCTGTTGAACAACGCCGTGCGTTGCAACGACGGCTCTGCCGTTTGGCCATTTCCAGTGGACGTGAAGGAGGGCCAATGCTTTCTGAAGGCGCCATGGGTATCCGCCATGAGCCAAGGCTTGGCTTTGAGCGTGTTGGTTCGCGCCCATCGTGTGGGTATAGGCGGAGATTCCATCCTGGAATTGGGGCGAGCGGCGCTGAGGGTTTTCTGCCAGAAGGTTGAGGAGGGAGGGATCCGAACGGTGGAGGAGGGGCGGGTCTTCTATGAAGAATATCCTGGCTATCCTCTTCCACGAGTCCTGGACGGTTTCCTGTTCAGCTTATTGGGGCTGTATGACCTTTGGGTAGAGACGGAAGATCCGTTGGCCCGGCAATTGTTCGAGGAAGGCATTGGGGGATTGGTGCATAAGATTCATTCGTGGAACTACAAGGACCGATGGACATGGTATGGTTCCCATGGCTACCTGTGTCCGCCCCATTACCACGCGCTGAACCGGATGCTAGTTGCCGCTCTGGGCGATGTCTCGGGGGAAAACGTTTTGGCATCGATGGCCCAGTTATGGGATCCCGTCCGGTTGCCCGTTATGAAGCGATGTGGGTTGTATGCCACCTTTGTATTTCTCAAGCAGAGGACGAGGGCCAGGAACTTGGGAGGGGCTATTGGATGAGGCATAGAGTTCGTCAGGTGTTGCGGTGTCCCGCATGTGAAGGACTTCTAACGGAAACCACAGGGGGCAAAGATGAGAAGAAACCGGACGGGTTTCATTGTTCGAAATGTGACCGTGCCTTTCCTGTCAAAGAGGAAGTTCCGCGGATGTTATTGGCTCCGGCAGAGTACACCCCTGCCGCCCAGAGTTTTGGATTTCAGTGGAAAACGAGGGAAAGAGGTGGATTTGAGGCAGACACCCTCTATGGGCTGACCGAGGAAGAGGAACATGCTGCCCTGGTGAATGCATATGGAGTCCGAGCCGACGATTTCCAAGGGAAACTGTTTCTGGATGTCGGCTGTGGAGACGGTGCGTCGTTGGAGTTGGTCGGCCGGGATGGGGCGGAGGTGGTTGGGATGGATATCAACACCTCTATCACCGTTTCGCATCGCCGGTGTAAAGTCCTCGAAAATGTAACCGTTCTGCAGGTGGATATGTTTCATCCGTGTTTTGCGCCCGCTTCCTTCGATTTTGTGTGGTGCGAAGGGGTAGTCGTAGCTACGAGTGAGCCGTTCAAAGCCTTTCAGTCCATTTGCAGGTTAGTGAAGCCGGGAGGGCAACTATACCTATGGGTATATCCCTCAGAACGTCCGAGCATTTATCAATCCATCCGGGATCTGCTGGTCGCACCATATATCCTTCCCCGTCCTATTCTGTATCGTCTTTCCTATTGTCTCGCGCTCTGCCTTTTGCCATTGTTTCGTCTGACCGGCCGGAAACGGACGTTGAGAACCGCGGCGTTTGATTTGTTTGATAATTTGTCACCCCGCTACCAGTGGCGGTATACGGAGAATGAAATTCGTAAGTGGTTTACAGACGCTGGTTTCGTGGATTTGAGAGTGACTGGGCGTATAGGCATGAGCGGGAGGCTGGCGAGAGGCTAGCAGATGTGCGGCATTGCCTGTGGTGGCCGGCTGCGCGTCATCGCCGTCGTCCAGGACCCACGCGCCGTGTCAGGCCATCCTCGCCCACCTCGGCCGTTCGCTGTGCGTATTCCCGCGCCATCGTGATGGATCGGAACAGGCGATCAGGATGCATCGGAATACGCACGAAAGCCGGTAGAGCCTGTTCTATTTGCTGGTTTCCCTGATGGCACCCGAGGTGATTGACCTGGGGAGGTTCTGCAGCTCTCACCATTACTGTCCATTTAGGACGGCACCTCTGGCCGGCGCACTCCACGCGCTGACGCTTATGAGAGTGATCACGGTTTTCGATGGGCTGCTGGTCGCACAAATTGAGGGACGTGATGGGACAGGCCATAAGGCCGTCCCGGACATGGTCGGTGGAAAGTGCCGGGCCGGTGGACGGGCGCCCCGTCCACCGGCCCTTGGACATCGCCGAGCGATGCCCACACTTCCCACCGACCCGGCGACGATGAGGGATGTGTGGTGCGGGGCTGACTACACTGAGGTCGAGAGCGACCGCGCGGACAGCTGGGAGCCGTTTCCCGTTTCCGCTTCCCGCCGGGTGTAGAGGGCGGCCGCGGCGGGAAGCGCGACCGCGGCGGCGGCGTCACCGGACCAGCTCATAGCCCCCGGGGGTCTGGCGACTCCGATCGGCCTGCGTGAGCGTGTCGAGCAGCGTGCACAGCGTGGCCATGCGCATGCGGCACGTACGGCGGAGCACGGCGAGTGAGACGGGCGTCGGCGCGTCAGCCAGGGCCTGGGCGACTCGCTCAGCGCCGGACATCGACACCGGCGCGGACGACGCGGGCATCGGAGGGTCCAGGACCGTGAGGGCGAGGGCGTTGGCGTTGGCGTGCAGGCTGAGCGGGATCCCGGTGCGCGACGGCGCCGCCCGGTGCTCGACCGAGAGCGTGAGCTGGTCGTGATGCCGGCGCAGGTAGAGGTTCGAGTCGCCCCACGCGTGAAACTCCGAGCTCCCGCGCAGGGCCTGGCCCTCCCGCAGGCGGGCGCCACCCTTGCGGGCGTGATGGACGACGACGACGGCGAGCTGGTAGCGGCGCTGGAGCTCCCGCAGGTACGCCAAGAGGGGCGCGACCTCGGCGCTGGCGTTCTCGTCGATGCGATGCAGCCGCACGAAAGGATCGAGGATCAGGAGCGTGGGCTGCAGGGCGGCGATGGTCCCCGTCAGGCGCTCCTGATCGGCCGCGAGGTCCAGGCGCAGACTGGGCGTCGTGATCACCTGCACGTCGAGGTCGGCGAGGCGGACGCCGGCGGCGCGGCCGATGCCGTCGAGCCGGGCCCGCACGATGGGCAGCGCATCCTCGGCGGCGAAGAGCAGGACGCGTCCGGGGCGCCCGACGGGGAACCGCCGCAAGCATGGCACGCCGGCGGCGACCGCCACGGCCATGTCGAGCGCGAGAAAGGACTTGCAGCATTTGGGTTCCCCGCCGACGATCCCGACCGCCTGGTCGCCCCAGAGGCCGTCGATGAGCCAGCGCCCGGCCTCGGCGCGCTCGGGCAGCGCGTGGGCCGGCTGCACGGGCAAGAGCGTCATCGGGGCCGGCCCGCGCGGGCCGGCGTGGTGGGGACGCGGGCTTTGTCGGTCGGCGGGGCGAAGACCTCGAGGTAGAGCTTTTCGTCCAGTTGCTTGACCTCCCGCTGGGCGCCCGCGGCGAGGAGATCGGCGGCCAAGCCGTGGAGGATGCGGAGGTTACCGGCGGCGTGCTCGGCGAGGGTGGTGATGAGCTCCGGGGTCATGAGCCGCGCGTTGCCCGCCGTGGTGCAGGCCTGGCGGAGCACGTCGGCCAGCTCCGGCGGGGCGGCGCGCTCGAGGAGAAGGCGGACACGAATGCGGCTGGCCAGGGGCTGCAGATCGTCGGCGTGGAAGCGCGCGGTGAGCCGGCCATCGCCGGCCAGCACCACCGTGAGCAACGCGCGCGAGTCGAAGTGCGCGCTGGCCAGCAGGCGCAGCTCGGCCAGCACCGCCGTGGGCATCTCCTGCGCCTCGTCGATGACGAGCACCGGGCGCAGCAGCGTGGCGTCGAGGTGGGCGTGCCACTTGTCGCGCAGGGCCTTGAAGCTGCCCCAGCGATTGCGCGGCGCGAGCGAGACGCCGAAGAGATGGCCGAGTTCGCGGTAGAAGTCGGACACGCCGCTCTGCGGGTGCTCGATGACCCCGACCACGACGTCGCGGAGCCCGGCGAGGCGCGCGGCGATGACCCGCAGCGCCGCGGACTTGCCCGTGCCGGGGTCGCCGGTGATGAGGGCGAAGCCGCCCTCGCGCACCAGGTGTTCCAGCCGCCAGCCGAAGTGCTCGAGCCGGGGCGAGACGACGAGCGCCTCCGTGGGGACCTCGGGCGAAAACGGGTTCCACTTGAGCCCGTACAGGGGCAGGAGCGATCGGTTCATCAGGCGTCCTCCGTAGGGAGATAGGCGGGGGGCAGGCCGGTGGCGGCGTACTCGGCCATGAGTTTGCGTAGCAACGGCGCGATCCCGCTGGGCGCGGGCTCGGCGGGCGCGGCGTCGAGCGCGATCGGCTGGCGCGGGCGCCGGCGCCCGTCGGCATTCTTCGCGCGGTCCAGTGGATACAGCGGGCTCAGGGCGGCGCCGGTAGGCTCGTCGACCAGCGTGACGTGCCCGAGGTCCCAGCTCGCGTAGCGCACCGTGACGCGCGTGAGCTGGCGGTAGCGGTCGGGGATCTCGAAGCGGTGGCCGTCGAGACTGATGGTGCCGTCCGAGCGGCGCTGGGTGCGCGGCACGTCCCGGCGGAAGGCGTCCCGCAACACCGACGACGACGGACACGGACGGCCCACGCTCGGCCCGGCGAGGAAGCGCGCGAGCGGCGTCTGGCCCGTCTCGGCGTGCACGGCGCGGTGGTACTCCATCTCGACCCACGCCTGGGTCGCCTCGTTCAAGAGCGGCAGCGCCAGCTCGTCGACGCCCTCGAGCATCGCCAGCAGCCGGCCTTCGGCCTGCGCCCAGAACACCTCCTGCTTGGCGTTCTGGTAGGGGCTATACGGCAGCGTGGTGGCCTGGTGCACGCCGAGGCGCAGCAGGCCCTCGCGTGTTTCGGCCGCGAGCATCGGCGCGCCGTTGTCCATCAGGGCGGCGCGCGGCAGGCCGCGCTTCTGGAACGCCTGCGCCAGCCCGTGCACGAGCGTCTCGGCCGTCTCGGCCACGTACCACTGGGCGTGGCAGCACAGGCGCGAGCGATCGTCGAGCACGCCGAGCAGGAGCGGGGTCACCCGCGTGCCATCGGCCCGGAGCACGGGCCGCGAGCCATGGTGGAAGTCGAGGTGCCACAGGCCGTGGACGTATTCGGCCTCGTAGCTGCGCACCTCCCGGTGCTCGAAGCGCGCCTCGGCGCGCGCGGCCCCCGGCGCGCCGCGCGGCCCCCAGCGCCGCCGGCGCACCAGCCCGTGGGTGCGCAGGACGCGGCGGACCGTCGAGTACGACGGCCGCGGGCCGAGGGACGGGTCCTGGTCGACGCGCACCGCCACATTGTCGGCGTGGAGCTGGGCGCTCCAACTCGGGTGCTCGGCATACTGCGCGCGGAGCACGCTCGTGAGGCGGTCGCTGATGGCCCGCCGCCGGCCGCGGTCCTTGCGGACCCGGCGCCGCAGGACGCCGACCGGGTCGGCGCGTTCGCGCTTGGCCTGGTACAGCCAGCGCTCGATGGTGGAAAAGGCGAAGCGCGTCGGCGCCCCGGTGATGGGGTGCCGCCACTGCTGATCGGCCAGCGCGGTGAGTGCCGCCGTGAGCGCCCCAGGGGCGGGCGGTGCGGCCAAGAGCGGCCCGACGATCGCAAAGCGCAGCTGCGCCCAGCGATCCGGACTCCGCCCCTGGCCCTGATCGTCGGTCATGGCCGTCCTCCGTGTCGCGGCGGCATCCAGGCCGCCGCGAGCTGTCGGCGACAGGTCTACATGACGGACGGGGTGACGCTCAACGCGCATCCTCTGCGGGCCGGCGCCGACCCTCGAAGAGCCCGGCGCCGGCTGACCCGGTAGTCGTCGGCGCCAGGAACCGCAAGAGCGCGACGAGCGGCTCCCACCGGTCGCCGGCAAAGCGCTCCAGCAACGCGCCCGGCAGCGCGGCGGGCGGCACGGGCGGCACGAAGCGCCCACGCATCGCCGTCCACCACGGGCTCTCGGCGAAGATGTCGCGCCACCACTGCCGCCACCGTCCGAGCGTCCGGGCGTCGACCCCAAGCCACTCGCGCAGGGACGCCGCGCGCGTGGGCGTCAGCCCGTGACGCAGCGCGGTCGCCAGGACGACGACGGCGCCGAGGTAGACCTTGCGGCCGAGAAAGCGCACCGAGGCCGGGGTCCACCGCTTCCGGCAGCCGTCGACGGCGCAGCAGAAGCTGTGGCGCCGGTCGTACGCCGCCGGCAGGACGGCGGGGCCCCCGCGGGGCTTGCGCGGGAACGGGGCGCGGTGCAGCACCGCGCCGCAGTGTCACGGCCGGAGGACTTCCCACCATTTGTCAAGCTGCTTTTGGGCAGCGCCGCTCGGGGTCGTAGAGGGTGCGGCTGGTGAGCATGGCCATGAGGACGTCGAGGGATCGATCAGCGACTCC
>Ga0137369_10000880_pt1 | contig 28834 bp, 26 predicted proteins | sample SagtaG_12_FD_104918 | JGI IMG/M metagenome (GOLD analysis project Ga0137369, IMG submission 104918) | Vadose zone soil microbial communities from Sagehorn Ranch, Mendocino, California, USA - Sage1_L_113_16 metaG | ecosystem: Environmental > Terrestrial > Soil > Vadose zone | place: USA... | reverse complement strand
TGCAGTGCGCAGGCCACCTGACCGAACCGCCGAAGTCCGTGCCGAGCCCGAGCGCCGAGCACCGCGTCGCGATGGCGGCGGCTTCGCCTCCGCTCGAGCCACCCACGGTCACCGGCCCGATGGGATTTCGGGTCTCCCCGAAAAGCGAGTTCCTCGTGTACCCGAACATGGCGAACTCCGGGCAGTTCGTCTTGCCGAGCAGGATCGCGCCGGCTTCGCGCAAACGGACCACGGCCGTCGCGTCGACCTGAGGGACGAAGTCCTGGAGGAACGGCGTGCCCCCGGTCATGCGCACGCCGCCGGCTGCGATCACGTCCTTGACGGTGAAGGGGACACCGGCCAGCGGGAGATCGGCTCCGTCCCCAACCGCCCGATCGATCCGGACAGCCTCTTCGGTCGCTCCGTCCCGCAGCGTGACGATCGCATTCAGTTCGGCGTTGACCTGGGCGATCCGCTCGAGATGGGCTTCCACGACATCTCGCGCGGCCACCTCACCGTCGCGCACGAGCCGTGCCAACTCGCTGGCAGAGTGCTCGATGAGGTCGGCTGCGATCGTGCTCCCCCTGGGACGCCGGCGACCGCATCCTAGCGAGTCGATCGTGGGCGCTGCTTCTACAGCTTCAGCGCACGGATCGGAGCCAGCACGGCGTGAGGGTCCTCCCGCCAGACCTCCGGCTGCACGTCGATATACAGCTCGATCTCGTTGCCGTCCGGATCGCTGATGTACAGGCTGTGCGTCACCCCGTGGTCGGCCGACCCGACGATGTTCGCCCCCGCTTCGTCCAGGGCCCGATACGCCTCCCGCAGCTCGTCGTCGGTGGTCCCCACCTTCAACCCGAAGTGGTACAAGCCAACCCTCCGTCCGGACGGAATAGGCGTGGCGTCTGGGCCCACCTCGATCAACAGCAGTTCGTGATGGGTTCGGCCAGACGAGAACATCGCCATCTGGCGCTCGATGCCGGCGATCTCCTTCCATCCGAGCACGTCTCGATAGAAGCGGCGCGAGACCTCCAGATCTCGCACGTACAACACTATGTGGCCGAGCTCCTTGACCTCCATGGCGACTCCCTCCTAGGACCTGCGCAAGACCTTTCGGCGTTCCTCCGCTTCCACCGCCCAGACGGCGCAAACCTACCGACTTCCCCATTCATTCCGAAACGCCGAGGGGTTCCGTTGACGCGTCAGGTGTCAGAGGCTCCTATATGAGGCATCCTAAGGAACCAGACGCATGTTGCTTCCTTCGCTCGCGGATCCCACAGAGGACGAAGCCCTTCGGGCGGGTGGGCGGTCGCTTTCGTACCGCGAACTGAAGGCGTCGGCGTCGGCGCTCGCCGCGCGAGTCGGAAGTGCCGAACGGGTGGCGGTGTGGGCGTCGCCCACACTCGAGACCTGCGTCGCCGTGGTAGGCGTGTTGCTGTCAGGGGCTGCGGTCGTACCCATCAACCCCAAGACGGGGCCCCGGGAGCTCGAGCATGTTCTTCGCGATAGCGGCCCTGGCCTCCTGGTCGCGTCCAATGAGGAGGACCTCCCGGATGCTCCAGGGTCGCTGCCTCGGATCGCCGTGGACCTGGAAGCTAGGGAGGCGTCTCTCCCACACGAGCCTGGGGGGGAAGCCCCGGCCTTCGTCTTCTACACCTCTGGGACGACCGGGCCGCCCAAGGGGGTGGTTCTGCCGAGGCGAGCCGTCACCTCGAACCTCGACGCCCTGGCGAGGGTGTGGGAGTGGACCCCGGATGACGTGCTCACGCACGGCCTCCCGCTCTTCCACGTTCACGGCCTGATCCTTGGCGTGCTGGGGCCCCTTCGGACCGGCGGGTCGCTTCGGTACGCGGGACGGTTCTCGCCACAGGCGGTGGGGCGAGAGCTGGCCGAGGGGGCGACGATGCTGTTCGGGGTCCCGACGATGTATCACGCCCTCGCCGAGGCCGCAGAGCGTGAGCCCGAGACAGCCAAGGCAATGGCAGGCGCCCGCCTTCTGGTTTCCGGCTCCGCGCCGCTTCCCGTGCGCGAGTTCCACCGGATCGAACGAGCCACTGGACAGCAGATCGTGGAGCGGTACGGCCTCACCGAGACCATCATGAACTGCGCGGTGCACGCGGACGCCGAGCGACGCCCCGGATACGTAGGTCCGCCGTTGCCGGGAGTCGAGTTGCGACTGGTCGACGACGAAGGCAATGCACTCCACACTCGTGACGACGAGACCATCGGGGAAGTCAGCCTCCGTGGCCCGAACCTCTTCCTCGGCTACCTCAATCGCCCGGACGCCACGGCCGAAGTGATGCGGGATGGCTGGTTCCACACCGGCGACCTTGCCACCGTGGCCACCGACGGCTATGTGCGCATCGTGGGGCGGCGGGCTACCGACCTCATCAAGACAGGCGGGTTCAAGGTGGGGGCGGGAGAGGTGGAGGCCGCTCTCCTGGACCATCCAGGCGTGGCGGAGGCAGCGGTGACGGGAGAACCGGATGAGCGGCTCGGCGAGCGGATCGTGGCGTGGGTCGTGCTCACTCCAGGAGAAGAAACCGGCTCCAAGGACCTGGAGGAGCACGTGGCCGGCCTCCTGGCGCCCCACAAGCGGCCGAGAGAGGTTCGCTTCCTCGACGCACTTCCCCGCAACGAGATGGGAAAGATCAGGAAGAACCTTCTGAAGGGCTAGAGGAAGACCTCTCAGAAAATCGTAAGGTTGGGTTGATGGTTCTCTCAGCTTCGGTGGGGAAGATGGGCCACATCAATCGTGGCGTCGCGTGCGGCGCCCCTGCCGTGAAGCGAGGTGCAGGATCTCCGTCATGGACGAGCATCCGATGACCCCAGGGGACAAGGAACCCGCCGATCCAGAGAACGCTCCGCTGGCTGAGGGCACGACGTCGCCCGATCCGGTGACTGAAGAGACGAGCCCCACCCAGCCCGTGACCTGGCCGGAGCTCCCGCCGCCTCCCGGCGGCCAGGACCCCTGGTGGGCCGAACCGGCCCCCTCCCAGCCCACCGCCTGGGCGGCAGGGCTTCCGGCGACCGCGGCGGCACCACCACCTCGGCGAGGCCGCGCCTGGATCGCCGCGCTGATCGCCGCGCTGGTCCTCCTGAGCGGCGGGATCGGCATCGGATGGGTCCTCACCAAGGGCGGCACCAGCACCCCTTCGACCGGGACCGAAGCTCCGCTCAAGACGGTTCCTCCCGCGGGCTCGTCAAATGGACAGTCCACCAGGGAGTTGAGCCAGCAGGCCATCGCCAATCTCGTGGATCCGGCGGTCGTCGACGTCAACACCGTCATCGGCGGCTTCAGCAACACGGGATCGGCCGGGCGGGGAGCCGGGACGGGGATGATCCTGACGGCCTCCGGCCAGGCCCTCACGAACAACCACGTCATCGCCGGGGCCACGAGCATCACGGTCACCATCCAGGGGCGCCCAGGCAGCTACAAGGCCACGGTGGTCGGCGCTGACCCTACGGATGACGTTGCCCTCCTCCAGATCCAGGGGGCGTCCGGTCTTCCCACCGTCAGCCTGGGGGACTCATCTTCGCTGTCGCTGGGACAGAGGGTCGTGGCCATCGGGAACGCTCTTGGGAAGGGCGGCACTCCGACCGCCACCAGCGGGTCGATCACGGCGCTGAACCGCACGATCACCGTTCGGGACGATAGCGGCAGCGTGGAGCAACTGAGCAACCTGATCCAGTCCAACGCCCCCATCAGTCCGGGCGACTCTGGCGGGCCGCTGGTGAACGGGTCAGGGCAGGTTGTCGGCATCATCACGGCCGCGGCGAGGGGTGCGCCCTTCGACCGGGTATCCAACGTGGGCTTCGCCATCCCGATCAACACCGCGGTCGGCATCGCCAACCAGATCCGGTCGGGCCACGCGACGTCGGACATCATCATCGGCCAGCCCGGATTCCTTGGGGTCCAAGTGAGGAACTTGGAGGCCGGCGAAGCCTCACAGTTGGGATTGAACGTCGATTCGGGCGCGCTGGTTGTGGGCGTGATCCCGGGGCTGCCGGCAGCGAAGGCGGGCATCCGGTCTCCCTCGGTGATCACCGCGGTCGCCGGCCACGAGGTCGATTCGGCCGACAACCTCGGGCCGATCATCTACCAGTACAAGCCGGGCCAGCAGGTCTCGGTGACGTGGGTGGACACGGACGGGACCCACACGGCCACCGTCGAGCTGGCCTCCGGCCCCGCGGTCTGAGCGAACCTCGCCGGCCGTCCCTCACCTGGGCGACCCGCGGCCCCAGCAGAGTGCTAGGGCGAAAGCCCGATCCTTCGTCCCGCTACGCTCGAGCGGTCAGGGGGGGTGAAACGTTCTCGCCCGTGGGTCGATGTTGTGGGCATGAAAACCCACCATCCGTTCGTGCGTGCACTTCTCTTGAGCGTGCTCATGGGCATGCTCGTGGCCTCCGCCGCGTTGGCGAAGACGGGGGGCCTCGGCTTCATCCGGCTCTCGGCTGGGAACGAGACCAGTACACCGTGTCCTTCCCCTAGCCCGTCACCGACCGAGAGTCCCTCCCCGAGTCCGTCGCCGAGCGAGAGTCCCTCCCCGAGCGAGAGCTCTTCAGACGTCCAGGAAGGGTCCGACGAGCAAGAGTCGGACGACGGCACCCCGGACGAGCAAGCGTCGGGCGACGATGGCACCCCGGACGAGCAAGCGTCGGGCGACGACGGCACCCCGGACGACCAAGAGTCGGACGACTGCCAGGACTCCCACAAGAAGCCCAAGCCGCGTCCCAGCCCCTCGGCCGACCGTGTGAAGGCCTGCATGGAAGCCGCCGGTATGACCGAGGAAGGCGATGGCGGCAGCGAGGACGAGGGCAAGGCGACCGGGCTCGACAATGCGATCGAGAGGGTTCTGGCCAACTGCATCAAGAACCCCCAGGCTCCCGGCCTGCTGAACGCCCTGCAGCATCTGGCGGACAACCGCGAGGCCCACGCAGCCCACGAGGCGGAGAAGGCTGACCGTCGAGCTGCCCACGACGCGGCCAAGGCCGAGCGGCAAGCCGCCAAGGCTGCCAAGGGTCACGGCCACTAGAACTACCGACCGGAGCGCCCCGCACCATCGAGCACCCCCCGGCGACGGGGGGTGCTTGTTTTCCTGATCAGACCACCCTCCAGACTCAGTTATTGCGCGAGGCCCGTTGCTCAACTCGCGGTCTCCGCCTAGGATGGCCCACCTTGCCGGCCACGCCATCCGAGGAGGGCGGAGTCATGCGCACCCGTACGCTGCGGATATTCACCAGCTCATCGTTGTCCCTGGCTCTGGTCTTCGCGCTCGGCGCGCCTGGCGGAGCGGCGACGCAGATCCCGACGAACCTCAACGTCAGCGCCCTGGAGGGGAACGACGCCGAGGACGCCATCGCCATCAACCCGACGAACCCTTCGAACATCGTCGCCATGTCGACCCTTCCTGTTGGGGTCGTAGGGCTATTCGAGGGAGTGTCGTTCGATGGCGGCGCGACCTGGACCGGGCAGGTCATCGGCGCAGGCGATCAATTGGGCGAGATCTGCTGCGACCAGCAACTCGCATGGGATTCCTTCGGCAACCTGTGGATGACGTACCTGTTCACCACGGGCGGCAACGTGCCCATCGCCCTGTCCACGGACGGCGGGCTGACCTTCGAGAAGGTGGCAGAGATCGTTCCGGTCAAACCCAGGGGGCACTCGCCGAAGAACTCGGGCTCCAAGGGGAATGGGTTCACTCGCAGAGGCACCGCCGGGGCCGATCAGCCTTCCATCTCGGCGGGAGCCGGCAGCGTGTGGGTGAGTTATACGGTCTATCCGTCGACAACCGTGCAGGCGACCGGAGCGCCGGTCACCGGTCTCGGGCAGCACGGGGATTTCGGCACGCCTGAGAGCGTCCCCACGTCCTTCGGTAAGGGCAACTACGGCGACACCGCTGTGGGCCCCGACGGTCACGTCATGGTGATCTACCAGGATCAGACGAACGGGCAGGGAGGGTCGAGGGTCTACACGGCGGTGGAGCCCGATGGTTTGGGTGAGGCCGGCTTCGACAACCCTCGGTTCTTCGCTCGCAGCAGGGTCGGAGGCTTCGACTACCTTCCCGTGCAGCCGGATCGATCCGTCGACGCCGAGGCCAACCTCGGCTGGGATCGCAGCGGCGGCCCCCACGACGGTCGGGTCTACGCGATCTGGACGCAGGAGGTCAAGAACGAGAGCGACAATATGGACATCATGTTCCAGTACTCCGACGACAACGGCACGACGTGGAGCCCTGCCGTGGGGCTGAACGACGACACGGGAACGAACAGCCAGGTCAACCCGGCGATCGCGGTCGACCAGGCCACCGGATCCGTCGGGGTGTCGTGGTATGACGCCCGCAACGATCAGGGCAACGGCGGGTTCGGCGACACTAATGGGATCCCGAACGACGACGTTCAGATCTGGGCGACGTTCTCGACGGACGGTGGGGTGACATTCGTCCCGAACTTCCAGGTGAGCGCGGGGACGTCGAACTCAGCGGACACCGAGAGCTCGTTCGACTTCGGGGACTACACGCACGCGGCGTTCCAGTCCGGCAGTTTCTATCCGGCGTGGTCGGACAACTCGAACAGCACAGGGGACAACCCGGACGGCACGCTACACCAGCTGGATCTGTACACGGCGAAGATCACGGTTCCCTGACCGGATAAGGGAGCCGAACCGTTCCAGTCGGGCCTGATCCGAGGCAGGCCCAGCGTGTCGTTTTGGCGGTTCACGGCGCGGCACCGGAATGCCGCACCGTGAACCTCCAGTCGGCGTTGCTACGGCCTTACTTGCAGAGGCAGCCGTCGCTGATGGTCAGCACGGCATTCTCACCGACCGAGCCGGCCGTGATGTCGGCGTAGACAGAAGCGTTCTTCAGCTTGGCAAACGTGAACGTGTGTGGCGGGTAGATAGTCAGCTGGAGCGCTCCCTGCTCTCCCACCGGCGTCATCGTGCCCACATCCTTGCCATTGATGAACAATTCGGCGGTGGTGCCCTCGACGGGGGCCTCGCCTGGGGTCAGCACCCAATGCAGATACATGGTCCCACCCAGCTCGCACTTGACGACCGAGTCGAGCCCGTTGCCGGTCCAGGTCACGATCTCGTCAGCACGAGCTGACGTTGCCCCGAACAACGTCACGAAAAAGAATGCTGCCAACGTCAAACCGATGAAGCTCCTCTTCATTTCCTTCTCCTTTTCTCGGCCCCTCGGCCGTTTGGGGGATGGGACTATACCCTATTGTTCCTAGTCCATGCATCAATAGCCGGAGAGATCACGAGGGCGATCGACAGAGTGACAAAAATCCGGGGATCTAGGCCCAGGGTGTCGAGGTTGCAGCCCCCGGTTCGTCGCTAATGGGACCCGACGGCATGCGTAGGGCATGCTGTGCCCGAGCCGCCGGCGGGTAAGCACTGTGAGTCGCTGAGCTTCGAGCTCTAGGGCTAGAGCGTGCGCCCGCCGGTCGGTGAGGGGAAGCTGACGGCTGGTGGGATGGCGTGCCTCGAGCACTGATCCATTAGCGCGCCGCGCGTCCCCTCCGGGCTCATCGGTCGACCGAGAGGAGGGGGCGAGTGATCTTCGTGGGAATCGACTGGGCCGAGGCCCACCATGACGTTTGCGTGCTGGACGAAGTGGGTGTGGTGCAGGCCAAGGGGCGGGTGCCCGACGGGGTGGAGGGCGTGGCCCGCCTGCACGCCATGGTGGCTGATCACGCCGAGGACGCGGCCGAGGTCCTGGTGGGGATCGAGACCGACCGAGGCCTGCTGGTGGGAGCGTTGGTGGCCGCAGGGTACCGGGTCTACGCGGTGAACCCCTTCGCGGTCTCCCGCTACCGGGACCGTCACGGTACCTCGGGGGCCAAGTCCGACCCGGGGGACGCCAAGGTCTTGGCCAACCTGGTCCGGACCGACAGACACAACCACCGGGAGGTGGCAGGGGACTCCGAGTTGGCCGAGGCGGTGAAGGTCCTGGCCCGGGCCCACCAGTCCCTGATCTGGACAAGGCAGCGCCAGGTGAGCGCGCTGCGCAGCGCCCTCCGCGAGTTCTACCCGGCGGCGCTTCGAGCCCTCCCCGAGCTGGGCACGGTGGAGGCGTGCAGCATCCTGGGGATGGCCCCAACCCCGGAGCGGGGTCGCCGGCTCACCCTGGCCAAGGTCCGCCGCTCCCTGGCCGCCTCGGGCAGGACCCGGAACCTGGACCGGCGGGCCGCGGAGATCCTGGAGGCCCTACTCGCTCCCCAGCTGGAAGCGCCGCCGATCCTGTCGGAGGCCTACGGCTCGGTGGTGGGATCGCTGGTCGTGGTGATCGACGGGCTCCTCCACCAGATCGCCCGACTGGAGACCGAGCTGGCGGAGCGTTTTGAGAGACACCCGGACGCCGAGATCCTGCGCAGTCTTCCCGGACTCGGCCTGGTCCTCGGCGCCCGGGTCCTGGCGGAGTTCGGGGATGACCCGGCCCGCTACGCCGATCCTAAGGCCCGCAAGAACTACGCGGGGACGTCCCCCATCACCAGGGCCTCGGGCAAGCGGATGGTGGTCCTGGCCCGGGTGGCCCACAACCGGCGGTTGGCCGACGCGTGCTACTTGTGGGCGTTCGCCTCGCTCAACGCTTCCCCTGGAGCCCGTCGGTACTACGACGCCCGCCGGACTGCCGGCAAGACCCAACACCAGGCGCTCAGGGCACTCGCCAACAGGCTGGTTGGGATCTTTCATGGGTGCCTCCACCATCGCCAGCTCCACCGGGAAGAGGTGGCGTGGCCCACGGGGCTTGATGCTGTGGCTTGACAGCTTCCAGCCGTGGGATGTCTAGGTCCTACCCTCAGTCACACTCTGGAGGGAGGCGACTGCTATGGCGCGGGACAACCGGGCGACGGTTCGGGCCATCGAAGAGGCCTGGGACCGTGGCAAGCTGGACCAGCTCGACCGGTATTTCGCCGAGGACTTCGACAATTCACGCTCAGCGACCCGCTGGGCTTCCGGCCGGACCGAAGGGAGCGAAGATGGCCCACCAGGGCGTCATGCAGTCGTTCCCCGACCGCAAGGTCGAGATCCTGGGTCTGATCACAGAAGGAGACAAGGTCTTCGTCCGGGTCCGGGTCACCGGCACCAACCGGGGCGGTTTCCCGGCCTTCCGGGTGCCCGCCAACGACCGGCCGTTCGACACCGAGGCGTGGAGCGTCTATCGACTCAAGGACGGAAAGGTCGTCGAGCACCAAGGGATGAACGACGCGCTTTCTCTCCTGATGCAACTCGGGGGCGATCCCTTCGCCGTCCTAAGAGCGGGCGCCCTTTCCGTTAATCTTGCTGGCCGGAGGCGGATTGCCCCGCCCGCTCTTCCCATTCGCGTCGGCGGCCCTCCGGGCCCATCTCGAAGAGACGCTTGCACTGGGGGCAAACGGGGAAGCGCTGCGGATCGCGCGAGGGCACCCAGACCTTGCCGCACAATGCGATGACCGGCGTCCCGTTGATGAGGGCCTCGGTCAGCTTTCCCTTCTCGACGTAGTGCGAGAAGCGGTCGTGGTCGCCCTCGTCCAGGCGAACGTCGGTTCGCTCCTCCTGGGTCGTCTTCGTCCCGCTTCCTCGCTTCACAGAGCAATCGCCTTCCTCGTCCAGCTGGTGCCCCCTGATGAGACCTTACTCGAACCCCTCGGTGCAAGAGGAGATCGAACGGCTCGATGAACTAGTCAAGCGGCATCGTCGGGGTAGCCGTGTTCACACCCACAGCGTTACGCTGAGAGCATGACCGAGGGGATCACGCCGCAGCAGTTCCACGAGGCCGCCGGCATCGAGGACTGGCGGGTAGTGACGAACGTCGCGTGTGCGCACTTCCGCACTGGATCCTTCGCGACGGGCGTCGGGCTCATTGACGTGATCGGCAAACTGGCCGACGCGGCGAACCACCACCCCGACGTCGACCTGCGGTCCGAAGGCGTGACCGTGCGGCTGACCACGACCACGCCCGACCACTTCTTCTGGCTGAGCGAGCGCGACGTCGAGCTGGCCCGGGAGATCTCGGCGGCGGCCCGCGAGCTGGGCGTCCCCGCCGACCCGACCGCCGTGCAGGACGTCCAAGTCACGATCGACGCGCTCGTCCATCCCGAGGTGATGCCGTTCTGGCGCGCCGTCCTCGGGTACCGGCAGGTCGGTGACGAGGACCTGCTCGACCCACACTCCCACGGGCCGGCGTTCTGGTTCCAGCAGATGGACGCGCCGCGCCCGCAGCGCAACCGGATCCACATCGACGTCTGGGTGCCGCACGACCAGGCCGAGGCGCGCGTCGCGGCGGCGATCGCCGCCGGCGGCCACCTGGTCAGCGACGAGCACGCGCCCGCGTGGTGGACCCTGGCCGACGCCGAGGGCAACGAGGCCGACGTGGCCAGCTGGATGGGCCGCGACTGAGCGTCTCTTCCCCTGCAACGGTCAGTCTCAAGTCAGGGTCCTCGAGCGATTTCGTCGGGCGGGCTCTTGCCCGGCCCAAGACTCGCCGCTGAAGCGGAGGCCGACCGTCGGGCCCTGCGCCATCGCCTGCGCATACGATCCGCCGTCGTGGGGCCCCACCGACCGGGTTCTCCTACGTAGATGCCTGGGCGAGCGCGGCAGTCAAGCGAGGCCACTACCTGCGATTCAACAGCCGGCTGCACCACATCGGTCTGGGACGCCGCCACGCCGGGGTCCGCGTCCTCGCCCTGGTTGCCGATCTGGACGTCCGGGTGCCCACCGAGGACGGGGAGCTCCTGCGGGCTCTTCGGCTCGATCCGAGCCGCGACCAACAGGCCCAGGCTGCCCCGTAACGTGCAACGATGTCTCGAGACATCACATCTGTGCGCCCGGAGGGACTCGAACCCCCAACCTTCTGGTCCGTAGCCAGACGCTCTGTCCAGATTGAGCTACGGGCGCGGCGCGGAGAGGGGGGGATTCGAACCCCCGAGGGCCTCAACGGCCCAACCGGTTTAGCAAACCGGCGCCATAGACCGGACTAGGCGACCTCTCCCCGCCGAGTCTATCGAATCGATCCATCGCGCTCACGAGTTCGGGGCCGGGCGGAGCAGGTAAGCCCAGAAGTCCGGTTGGACCACCAAGGGAGGCAACCACAGGTCCAAAGCCCTAAGCCGAACGCTCGGGATGAGCCTACCTGACATCGGGCAGCCAACGGTACCTGGGCGAAGACCGCCGTTCGAAAGTAGCGGCCGGAACCGACCTTCGGCGCATCAATCAAGCTTCCAGTTATCCCGTTGACAGTTATGTGACCAAGCAAGGATGGGCTCCTGCACAGCCGGAAGTCTCGGCCGACGTCCTGTCCGTCCGGGCCCCTTACAACCTGACCCTTCCGTTCCAATTCCGCAGCGTGTGGATCGGCCTACAGGTCACCCTGCTCGGGCCACTCGCCGCAACCTCGATCTTTGTGCTCGCCGGTTTCACGGCGGCCTGGATGCACCCCTATGCTGCCGGGTTCGCCACGGTTGCCATGGCGGCAGCCATCGTCACCATGCTCCCCTGGCCGCGATCGGCGTGGGGATTGCGGCTGGGCTATGCGTGGCTGGCCGTGGATATCCTGCTGTTCACCGTCGGATGGGCCCCGAGCGGGCGAACCGGCTTGCTGTTCATCTATGCGGTGACCACGGCCTTCTTTGCCATCTCCTTCCCGCCGCGAGCTCAAGTGTTCCTTCTGTCATCCACGATCGTCAGCTTCGGCTTGGTCCACCGCATCACCAAGTCGGACCTGCTGCCGATCGTCACGCTGGCGATCCTCGCCTACCTGGCGAACTTCCTGTCCCGCGAACTTCGGGAGCAGATGGCCGCCTACCGCCAGGCCCACTTCGAGTCGGAGCGCCGGTGGACCCTCGCCGCGACGGTCTCCGCCGCTGCGCGAAACATGACCGCGGCAGATCCGCGGGGCGTCCTCACCGCTGTCGTCGACTCGATCGTCCACCTCGGCTATCAGAGCGCGCGCATCTACGTCAGACACGAACCGGACACGAACTGGGAGATCCTCCTTCCCGGAGGCCGCTCCGACGAGTGCCCCGCGGAGGCGCAGTGCCTGCCACCGAGCGTTCATCGCGCCGTGCTCGGAGAAGGCAAGGCGCTGATCGTTCGGCGAGAGGATCGAGACCCGGAAGCAGGTCGAGTGCTGGACGAACTGGGCTTCCAGACGATGGTGGCGGTGCCGATCCTGGCTCAAGACCGGACTGAGGCGGTCATGATCGTGGGCGCCAATGATCCTTGGGACCCCTCCATGCAGGATCTGGAGGTCTTTCGGATGCTCGCAGCGCAGGCAGGGCTCGCCCTCGAGAACGCGCACCGGTTCGAGGACCAAGGGCGGACCGTGGAGCGCATGGCGGAGCTGGATCGGCTGAAGCGGGACTTCCTGTCGACGGTGTCGCATGAGCTCCGGACCCCGCTCACGGTGATCAGTGGGATGGGGCTGACCCTGGAACGACAGTGGACCGCACTCGATGAGGAAGTGCGTCTCGAGCTTCTGGCCCGGCTCAACGCGAACGCCCAGACACTCGAGGGAATCATCACGCGGCTCCTGGACTTCTCCCGCCTCGAAGCCGGCCGACTCGATGTCCAGGCGGAACAGATCGATCTCGGCGCGCTGATCGAAAGCATCGTGACGCGTCTGGAGGCGCTGACCTCGGGCCATGCCCTCTTCGTCGAGCTGGAACTCGGCCTGTCGGTCAGGGCCGACCCTGTTCTCTTGGAGCGGATCTTCGAGAACCTTCTGTCGAATGCGGTCAAGTACACACCGAGGGGCAGCCACATCCGGATCTCGGCCTTCACCGAGGGCGACGAAGCGGTCCTCGCGGTCAGCGACGACGGCCCCGGGATCCCAGAGGATGAGTTGCCCCATCTCGGCGAACAGTTCTTCCGAGGCGGCGATCCGCAAACACGAGCGACCCGAGGCACGGGCCTTGGGCTCTCTCTCGTGTCTGAGATCCTCCGGCTGCACGGGAGCAAACTCCACATCGAGAGCCGCGTCGGCGCGGGAGCGACCTTCTCGTTCCGACTCCCCGACGCAACCGGCCGGGTGGCGAAGCATGGAGAGAAGGCGTCGCCCCCGCTTGAGTCCGGGGACCAGGCAGCCTCCCTGGAATCCACCCAGAGCTTCGATTCGGCCAACGACGTCATCCAGGGGGAGCGCTTCGCGACCGTGCTGGCGGCCGCCCAGATGGGGACGGAGTGGGCGATCGCGACGCTGTATCGGGAGTTGAACCCTCGGATCCTGCGGTATCTCAAGGCGTTCGGGGTCAGGAACGCCAACGGGATCGCCGCCGAGGTGTGGCGCGAGATGACCTTGAACGTCGGCCGATTCGATGGCGACCTCCGAAGCTTTCGCCGGTGGCTCTTCTCGGTTGCTCGCCGAAGGCTGCTCGAGTCCCGCCGCCAATCAGGAGAGAGGTTCGCTCAGGACGACACTCCCGTCGACCTCTCGGCCCTGGAAGCGGACCAGGAGCCCTCGATGGAGCCCGGTCTTGCGGCGTCCCTGGCCCGGATCTCTTCCCTCCCGGAGGACCAAGCAGAGATCGTGTTGCTCAGGGTCGTCGGAGACCTCACTCCCTTCGAGGTCGCGGACATCCTGGGGAGGCGGCCCGCGACGGTCCGGTCCCTGGAACAGCAGGGGCTGGAAGGATTGCGTCGGGCAACGCCACTGGCTTCCGTCGAGCCCGGCGAGCTGGGAGGGGCGTGATGGGGTCGGGTCACGCCCTCGCCATCGACATCGACGGGCTCCTGAGAGAGCAGCGGGGTTTCGGCCCTCCCCGCTCGGACTGGTCGAGCGTGGCCCGGCTGCTGGAACCGCTTCGGGCGGACCCCACTCCGAATGAGCTCGCCGGCGAAGAGCAGGCCATCCTCGCCATCGCGGCCTTGATTCGTGCCCATCCGGTCACCTCCGCGTCGAGTCTGGCGAACGTGCGCACGCCGGCGAATCACGGCGCTCGTTCCCTGACCGAGAAGATCGCCGTATCGCTCATCGCCGCCGCACTGGCGGGGACGACCAGCCTCGTCGTGGTCGGCGCCCTCCCTCATTCGGCTGGACGGGCGGCCTCCGGTCTGCCCACGACCATCGGAGTCCACAGCCCCGCTGGCATCAGCGAAGCGACTCGGTCGCACGGACCGGTCATCGCTCGCGGTTCCGGCGAACGGTTGAGGGTGTCGGTCGTTCCGAAATCCTCACCTGCCAAGCGAGGTAGCGTCGGCCAGGTCACCGGCAAACCCCGGCCGGTGAGGAGCGGGGCCAACGGCCAGGGCTCGGGATCCGGTCAGGGCTCGGGATCCGGTCAGGGCTCGGGATCCGGTCAGGGCTCGGGATCCGGTCAGGGCCCGGGGTCCGGTCAGGGCCCGGGGTCAGGGTCCGGTCAGGGTGGGGACCGCACCCAGGGCGGGGACCGGGGCCAGGGGAAGGACCGCGGCTGGGGCAACGACGACCGCCAAGTAGGCGGCGGGGGTCACGCGAAGCGCAAGATCAGCCAACCCAAGGGCGGCAGCCGCCGCAAGTAAGGGCCCCGTTCCTCCGGCCCGACCGACCTTTTGATCGCGGGTCCTGTTAGCGTTCGGCCCGGTGATTCCGCCACCAACGGAGAATCCGCTGTGGGGATCCGACTGGCCGGAGGTCCGGGCGATGTGGGCCGTGGACCCCGCCATCGCGCACCTCAACCACGGTTCGTTCGGGGCCGCGCCAGTTCCGGTCATCGAGGAACAGGACGTCTGGCGACGGCAGATGGAATCGGATCCCACCGGCTTCTTCTGGTGGGTGCTGCCGGACGCCCTGGAGGAAGCCCGACGCGCCACCGCCGGATTCCTGGCGGCAGACCCCGACGGGTTCGTGTTCGTGGCCAACGCAACGACCGCGGTCAACACCGTGTTGCGCTCGGTCGGACTTCGCCGGGGCGACCAGGTCCTGCTCAGCGACCACTGCTACGGGGCAGCGCGTCTGGCAGCCGAAGCAGCATGCGGGCTGACGGGCGCCGAAGTGGTCGTGCAGCCGGTCCCGCTCCCCAGCGAAGGGCCGAACGAGCTGGCCGAGGTTTTCCTGGCCGGCGTCACCAAGCGGACCCGCATCGCCGTGGTCGACCACATCGCGTCCCCGACGGCCATGGTGTTCCCCGTCGGCGACATGGTGCGGCGTCTGCGTGAAGTCGGCGTCCTCTCGTTCGTGGACGCCGCTCACGCACCGGGGATGGTGGACGTGAACCTGGGGTCGCTCGCACCGGACTTCTGGACGGGGAACTTCCACAAGTGGTGCTGCGCGCCGAGAGGAGCGGCCGGGATGTACGTGGCCCCCGAGCACCGGGAGCGGATCGTCCCCCTGGTGACCTCGTGGAACGCAGCCGAAGGGTTCGTCTCCTCGTTCAGCTACCTCGGCACCGACGACTACACGCCCTACCTCACAGTGCCCACTGCCATCGAGTTCATGGGCACGCTGGGGTGGGAGCGGGTCCGCACCCACAATCGCGCCTTGGCGCGGATGGGTCGAGGCATCGTGCGCGAAGCGATCGGCAGCAAGCCGGAGTGGTCGGAGGACGAGCGCCTGTTCGAAGCCATGACGCTCGTGGCCCTGCCGCGACCTGCGGTGCGGACCATGGATGAGGGCAAGGACGTGTCGAGGAGGCTGGCCGAGGGATTCGGGATCGAGGCGGCCGTCTTCCCCTGGCGGGAGCGAGGGTTCCTGCGGCTGTCGGCGCAGGCCTACAACGCTCCCGCAGAATACGAACGCCTGGCCCACGCGCTGCGGGAGGTGCTTCCCGGCAGCTAGCGGTTTATCGCTGCCAGCCCGTCGAGCTGGGTGGCGTGGTCCTCGAGGTGTCCCACCAGGAACGCGTCGACGATCCGCGGAAGGTCCATCGCCCCCAGCGTCGAATGCTCACCCTGCTTCCCCCACGCGTCGGCTGGAATCTCCTCCAGGAACCTCCGAAGCTCGCCGAGCTGCCCCTGCAGCCGAGACCACATCTCGGAGGTCGGACGATTCCGATCTCGCTCGATGGCCTCCACCCTCCCCGGATCCGTCTTCGTCCTCCCGAAGGGGACCGGGCCTGGACCGGTAGCCTCGAGGATCAGCCGCATCTGCGAGGTCCAGTACGGGACGAACTCCGCGAGGTGCGCCCACGCCTGTCCCCAATCCCATCGCTCGCCGCCGGGCTCATCGGGGTCGGTGAGGCCGGAGGCGGGCTGAGCCGCGGCGTGCCGCTGCAGCCGCATGGCCACGTACTCCAGACGGGTCACGAACGCATCGAGCTCATCGCCTTCGGTGCTCATCGTGTCTTCCCGCCGACCACGCGGTTCACCACCCGGCCGAGGTGCTCCACCTCGAGCGCCACCTCGTCGCCCGGCCTGAGCCACGGGTACGCCTCTTCGCCATGGACCAGGGCCAGCTCCAGGATGCATCCCGTCCCGCAGGTACCCGAGCCGATCACGTCACCCGGCACGACCCGCGTCCCGCGCGAGGCGTAGGCGAGCATCTCTCCGAAGCTCCAGTGGATGTCTGCGAGCGACGCCCGGCTGTACTCCCTTCCGTTCACCGTCGCGGTCATCGCCAGGTCGTACGCCTTCCCCTTTCGGTACGGCTCGAGCTCGTCCGGGGTCACCAAGAAGGGGCCGAGGGTGGTTGCGAAGTCTTTCCCCTTCGCTGGTCCCAGGGACAGGCGCATCTCGCGGCGCTGGAGGTCCCGGGCACTCCAGTCGTTCATGACGCAGAACCCGGCGATGTGGCGTTCGGCCTGGTCCGGATCGAGGTCGGCGCTGCCCATCCCCACCACCGCCGCCACCTCCAGCTCGTAATCGAGCTGCTCGGTCCCCGGGGGAACGGCCACGTCGTCGAAGGGCCCGACGATGGCGGCAGGGTTCGTGAAGTAGAACACGGGAAGCTCGTACCAATCGGGGTCCATCTCCAGTCCTCGTCGCTGCCGGGCCGTCCGGACGTGCTGCTCGAACGCGTAGAAGTCACGGACTGATGGGGGGGAGGGGATGGGTGCGCCCAGTCGGAGGGATGAGATTTCGAAGACCTCAACGGGATTGGCACGAGACCGCTGGCCGGCCTCTTCCAGCCGCTGACCCTCGTCGCCCAGCAGGTCCACCAATCGCACCCCGGGCTCGAGCGCGTGCAAGGCCTCACCCACGGCGAGCCCGACTCGCTCCCGCCCTTGCCGGTCAGCGAACGTCGCCCATCGCATCGGCCGGAGTGTAGCGGTGCGTCCTTCTCGGAGATCCGCCAGCTCGACGGTCAGCTGGCCCGCCGGAGCCCCTGCCTGCGGAAGCGTCCGCGCTTTCGCGTTCGGAGCCGCTCCAACTCTTTGTCCAAGCGATCTCGTTCCAGCCGGTCCCGCAACACCCGAACCTCCCGCCACGCCGCCTCGGCCGCGGCCATGTCGGGAGTCGCCGGTGCGGGCGATGACAACGGGTGGGGCGCCGGCCGCGTCAGGCTCGATGCTTCCTGGGGGCGTGCTGCCAGGACCTCGATCACGGTGGCTGGGTCACGTCCTACGCTTTGGGGGGCGTCATCGGCGGATTCCGTTGGGGCGGTTCGCTCGAGATACTGCATCCAAGCCTGCGGCAGGCCCTGGAGCGCCGCCACGAGGTCCTCGTTGCGCTGCTCCCGCTCGGCGGCCAAGGTCTCCGCCGCCGACAGCTGCGCTCGGAGGCGTTCGTTCTCGGCTCGCATCCGCTCGAACTGGGCGGAACCGGGCGGGGCCATCGGGGAAGGATCTGAGTTAGCTATCCCCGGGACCTCCGCCAGGGGAGCCAGCTCTTTCGCCGGCCGCTGACACTCATCGGCGGACCGTAGAACCGTGGCTCGGGGTCGGCCGGTTCATCGGCGGGTAGAGGCTCTTCGGCTTCGTCTCGAGGCAGCGACCAACCTCCGGGCGTCCAGATCGATCCGCGATCGTTCTCCGGGCCTCGGAGGGGACTCGCCATGGGCACCGGGCGAGCTTCGGGCGCATCGGGAAGCCAGATGACCGGATCAGACTCCGCCCCTTCCGTTTGAGCGGGGGCGGCTTCGGGCGACACTTTCCCTGCAATGAGGCCCGCCGGGCTCGGACCCCGCCTGGCCCCGAGCCGCGCCCTGCTCAGCGAAGAGGCCGCGAGGGCAGGGGAGGGCAGCATCCGAAGGATCAGCCGGAGGTCGTCGATCCGCTTCTCCCGCTCCATGGCGATCAGCTCGGCGGCGCGGAGGCGCTCTCGGAGCACCGCTACTTCGGTCCGGAGGAGGTCCACCTTGCCGGTCGCCATGGGATCCTCGGAAGCCCGGCCAAGGTCGGGGTGGAGGCCGATCCACTCGAGGTCCTCCACGGGGATGCGCCACATCTCGTCCTGGTCCTTGAAGGCCCCGGGGAAGTCACCGGCCTGACGGTGGTGGCGAATGGTTCGCCGGTTCACGTCGCAGGCGCGGGCAGCCTCGGAGATGGTGAGGGTCACCGCTGCGGGCTTGGGGGCCGGCTTCTCCGCGGGCGCCTTCGACGGTGACGAAGTCGTCGGAGATGGAGCGGCGGCCGGGGGGATCGTGTGGGCGGGCGTCGTTGACGCCTCGGTCGCGGTCGCGGCCGTGCCGGTGGTCGGGGTGGGGGCTCCAGTCGGTTCCAACATCTGGCACCGTCCCTTCGCGCGACGGCACGGGGAAGGCACCGTTATCATCCCCGTTTCCGGCGCAGGGGGCAAGGCGCGCGCCGCGCGGCGCCAAAGGGGGACCCATGATCGTCGCCAGGATCGTCGTGTTCATCGCCGGGGCCGCGGCCGTGTACGCGACGTTCGGGTCCGCCGTCCGCACCGTGATCCTGCCCCGAGCCGTCCCGGCCAAGCTCGGCCGGCTGGTCTTCCTTCGCATGCGGGACCTGTTCCGGCTTTGGGCCGGGCCTGGGGCGACCTACGAGCGTCGCGATCGCGTCATGGCCCTGTACGCGCCGGTCAGCCTCCTCGTCTTGCTGGGAGTGTGGGTGACCCTGGTCATCGTCGGCTACACGGGGATGTTCTGGGGCTTGGGGGGTCGTTCGGTTCGCACGGCGTTCAGGCTCTCCGGGTCCTCGGTTCTCACCCTGGGGTTCGAGCGGCCCGTCGACCTCCCGGCGACCGTGCTCAGCTTCACGGAGGCCGGGGTGGGCCTGGTCCTCCTGGCCATGCTGATCACCTACCTCCCCTCGATCTACGCCTCGTTCTCGAGGCGGGAGAACGCCGTCACCGCGCTGGAGATCCGGGCGGGCTCCCCGCCGTCGGGCGTGGAGATGATCGAGCGCTACTGGATCCTCGGCCGAGTCGATCGCCTGGAGGAGGTGTGGCGCGATTGGGAGACGTGGTTCGTACAGGTCGAGGAGAGTCTCTCCTCGTTCCCCGCGCTGGTGTTCTTCCGCTCCCCGCAGCCCGATCACTCGTGGGTCACCGCATCCGGTGCCGTGCTCGACGCGGCCTCGCTGGTCTCCTCGACCGTCGACGTCCCGCGAAACGTCCAGGCCGAGTTCTGCATCCGCGCCGGCTATCTCGCTCTTCGGAGGATCGCCGATTTCTTCGGCATCCCCTACGACCCCGATCCGAAGAAGGGCGATCCGATCACGATCGGCCGCGACGAGTTCGACGAGGCGTATGACCGGCTGGCCCGGGCCGGCGCCCCCCTCAAGCCGGACCGGGACGAATGCTGGCTGAACTTCGCCGGTTGGCGCGTGAACTACGACACGGTGCTCGTGGCGCTGGCGGGGTTGACCATGGCCCCCTACGCGCCGTGGTCATCGGACCGGTCCATCCGGACGTGGCGGCCGCGCCTGTTCCAGCGGCGAGCCAAAGTCGTGCGACCGCCAGGCTGACCCGCAACCTCCCGAGTCGGTTCGGGTTACGTGGCGAGCGTCCGGTAGATCACGTGGCCCGGATTGGCGATCGTGCCCGTGTAGTTCGTCCCCTCCCCCCAGATCATCACGGCCTTGGTCTTCGGCCCGGCCGTCCTGAGGTCGATGCCCTCGTAGTCCCCGTAGGGGAACTTGAACCCGTTGGGCTGCGACTCGGGCCGGCTCGGGTCGTACTGCGAGACCCGAGTGCTCGATCCGCTCCACGTGGCCCCTCCGGTGGCCGATGTCCGGTACCAGACGTTCCACCCGTTGGTGTGGTCGACCGGGCGGCCCTTGCGGTCGTCCATCCACATCACACCGATCTGGTTCGCCGCGCCGCCCTCGATCCGAGGAAACAGTGCGTAGCAGGCGGAGTCGGCGCAGCCGCTCGCGTTCTTGTCGTCCGCCCGGCCCACGTAGGACCAGCTCGACGGGTTCGTGCAGTCCGAACCCGCCAGGCATCGGGAGAGCTGCACGATGGGCGGGCTCCCCGCCTTGGTGTGGTCCTGTCCGTCCTGCCACACCATGTAGAAGTTGCCGGCCGCGTCGATGGCAACGTCGTTTTGGATGCCGAAGTAGGCGAACCCGCAGTTCGGAGCGTAGGGGCACTTCGGCCCGGCGGGAGCGCTTGCCACCAGCGCGAAGGCCGTGGTGGAGGTGCCGGCCAGGGTCCTCGACACCCGGTAGTTGCCGGCCGTGTTGCCATTGCAGCTCGAGGTCTTGCAGTCGCCCCACGCGAACCAGGCGTTGCCGGCGGCGTCCAGAACGGCTCCCTCCGGGAACGCCACCGTGTCCTCCCGGAGAACGTTGCTCTCCGTCCAGGTGAGGCCACCATTTGAGGAGTGCGAGAGATAGTGGTTCTTCCCGTGCGCGTAGGCCGTATAGACGTCGTTGCCGTGCGCGATCGTCCACGGGTGGTCGCAGTTCTTGCACTCGGGACCATTCACCTTCACCGCGGTGAACGTGGCTCCATGATCGGTCGACTTGGCCACGGCCACGTCGGTCTGCACGCCCTGCAGGCCGTAGATGAGGAAGCTCACGTAGACGGCGCCGGTCACCGGGTCGACGCTCACCACGCAGTCCACCTGGCTGGGATAGTCGGCTCCCCCGATGGTGTCGGCCACGACGTGCTGCGGTCCGAACGTCTTCCCTCCATCGCTGGAAACCTGGATGTAGACCCGGTTCGGATTGCCGGAGGAGGGATCGCAGGTCGGATCGCCGGGATAGTGGGCCAGGACCACGTAGACGTAGGAGCCGGCGGGGTCGGCGGCGATCTCCGGCTCCCAGTCGTCTCCGCCGCAGAACCCGAGGCGGGTGGCTCCGGCCAGGGCACTCGCTCCACCGCCGGGTAGGTGCACGCTCGACGGACGGGCCGTGGACGTCTTGACCTTCGGAGGAAGCGTGGTGCTCTGACTCGTTCCCGCCGAGCCGGCGGAGCCGGTGAACGCCACGAGGGCCATGGTCAATCCAAGGACGAGCATGCTTCCGATGGTGGTGGACCTGGAACGCAGACGCATCAGCCCCTCCTCCGGACCCGGGTTGGGGCCGGAGACTAGCCGTCACCCAACGACCTGTGCAAGAGCGTTCCGGCGGCCCGTTCGCCACACGCCGTGACGTTTCGGCCAGCGCTCGGCCAGGGGCTGGCTAGTTCGAATAGGCCAGGCCGAAGGTCCCCCTCCTTGCCCACACCAGGCGGACGTAGACTTCCCCACCCCCGACGACGAACGGGGGCCCCGAACATGACCGGCGTCCCCCTGGTTCAGCCCGGCGTCCTCGAGGTCGTCACCGACCACGTCAACTCGGCCTGGGCGAGGAAAGTTGGAGGCATCCTCCTGGGCCGTCCCATCGACGACGTGACGCGCGTCGAGGCGGCGCTCCCCGCCCGCCAGACCGACGAGTACGCGGGCGAGATCGCTTTTCCCCCACCGGTGTGGGAGGAGGCTTACGCGAAGCTCGACGAGCACCCCGGTTCGACGATCGTCGGGTGGTACCACTCGCACCCCGGGTCGGGCGTGGCCATGTCCGACTACGATCGCCGCCTCCACAAGGTCCTGTTCGGAGAACCCTTCAGTGTTGCCCTGGTCCTCGACCCCGTGGCCGATCGGATGGCGTGGTTCGGGTGGGACATCGGGCAGGTCTGGCCGCTCCTGGGCGAAGAACCGGCGCCGGCCGCCACCCCCGTTCCCGTGGCCGTGCCGGGTCGGGGGGTGCGGGCCTCGGTGGCGGCGCTCGTCGCCCTCGGCATCTTGGCCGGCGGAGCTGGAGGCTACTGGCTCGACCGGGAGCTCCGGCCACACCCCGATCGGGAGACCGTTCGCCAGCTGAGGCGCCGGGTGCAGGCCGAAAGCTCGCAGCTCGGCCGGTTGCGCGGTGACCTCGACCGAGCGAGGAGGGATCTCGCCGCGGAGCAGGATCGTCTGCGGTCGGCCGCCTCCGATCTCGAAGCCACCCGCCGAGCCCTGGCCGAGGCGCGGAGGAAGCTGGCCGAGGCCCGACAGGCCGAGACGCTGCGCTACCGGATCCGGCCCGGCGACACGCTCTGGGACCTGGCTCGGACCTTCCTCGGCGACGCGCGAAAGTGGCCGGAGATCGCTCTGGCCAACCAGTCCCGGATCACCGATCCCGATCATTTGCTGATCGGGCAGGTCATCGACATCCCTCTCGGTTCAGGCCGCTAGCCCGAACCCCCTCATAATGGCCGCCGATGCCTCGGCGCAGCTTCGATCGAACCGCGGCCATCTTCGGTGTTCTGCGGAACAGGGACCTCCGATCCCTCTGGTTCTCCGACTGGATCTCGGACGTCGGCAACTTCATCACGGCGATCGCCCTTGCCGTCTACGTCAACAATCTCACCGGCACGGCCACCGGGGTCGGCGTGGCCCTCGCCCTTCACTCTGTGCCCTGGTTCACCATCGGACCGTTCGCGGGCGTCCTCGTCGACCGGCTGGACCGCAGGTCCGTGATGATCACCAGCTGCCTCTGTCGAGCTGTTCTCGTGGGCATCCTGCCGTTCACACACGCCGCGTGGCAGGCCTATGCGCTCTCCTTTGCCGTGGCGCTGTTCGGGCCGCTCTTCCAACCGGCCCGGTCTGCCTTACTCGCCCAAGTGGCACCCGAGGGCCGGCTCGTCCCCGCGCTTGCGGTGACGGAGACGACCCACCAGGTGCTGCACATGGTGGGTCCGGCGATCGGAGGACTGGCCGTGTTGCTCGTCGGCGCTCGACAGGCGTTCTTCCTGGACGCGGCGTCGTTCGTGATGGCGGCAGCCTTCCTGGTGACCATCCGGTCGCGCGGAAGGCCGGTGCGGGAACGCGGGACCACCCTCGGTGACCTTCGAGCCGGCTTCCGTGCCATCGTTCGTGCCCCCGCCGTTCGAACGTACGCGTTCCTGAACGCAGCCCTCAGCCTGGGGTTTGCCGGGGTCATCGCCCTCCTGGTGGTCTACGTCCGTGACGTCCTCGGGCGACCCGGGGGTCAATTCGGGCTCGTCCTCTCGGTCGCCGGCCTGGGGACGGTGGTGACCAGTCTCGTCATCGCGGCCCGCGATGATCGCCACTCCCGAACCCCATGGGTGGTCGCCTCGGTCGCCGGCGTCGGGACCTTCGCGCTGGCGTGGTTCGAGCCCTCCTTCCTCCTCCTCATGCCGATCGCCTTCGCGGCCGGGCTGGCGGACTCCGGCGCGGGGATCCCCATGTCCGCGACGATCGCGGAGCAGCTCCAGGACGAGGTCCGGGGCCGCGCCAACAGCGTGGTCGACGGGCTCTACGAGCTGGCAACGGCCATCGGCAGCCTCGCGTTCGCTTGGCTCGGCGAACCGGGCCGGCTGGGACCGGCCAAGGCGATGGCGGCGTCGGCGGTGACCGGATCCGGCCTCGGCGTGCTGGTGTTGCTGCTCGGCGGGGCGGCCGCGATCGCCCGGCATGAGCAGGGACGGCTGGCGGCTCGCCCGGCCGCCGACCGAGATCGGGCGAGCTAGGCGCTAAAGTGCGATTCGATCCGTCATGGCTGGAGCCGTTCGATCTGCCACGCTCCGCCGCTTTGCCGAACGTACCGAAACCGGTCGTGCAGCCGGCTCGGTTGTCCCTGCCAGAACTCGAAGGTGTCTGGCGACAGCCGCAGGCCTCCCCAGTCCTCGGGGAGCGGCACGTCGGTCCCCGCGTGGCGGGCCTCCGCCCTTTCGAATTGCCGCTCCAGCTCCTCCCTGCCCGCGATCGGGCGGCTCTGATGTGAAGCCAGCGCGCTGATCTGGGCATCTCGAGGGCGAGTGCGGAAATAGCGCTCGGATTCCTCGCGCGAAAGGCGCTGCACGCTCCCCGTGATCCGAACCTGGCGGTGCAGCTCGGGCCAATACAGCGCCGCGGCCGCCAGCGGGTTGGCCTCGAGTTCCCGGCCCTTCTGGCTCCCGTAGTTGGTGTAGAAGACGAACCCACGCCCGTCGAACCCCTTCAGCAGCACCAGGCGAAGGGATGGCCGCCCGTCCGGCGTCGCCGTGCCGAGCGCCATCGCCTCGGGCTGGAGGTTCCCGCTTGATCGCGCATCGGCGAACCACCGGGCGAACTGACGGAACGGGTTCGGGTCCAGGTCTGGGGCGTCCAGATTCTCCATGGGCTTCCATGGTCGCACCCCCGTCGATGGCCTACGCTCTCGCCTATGGCCGAGACCGCGTCCGCTCCAACCACCCGTGCCAACCGCGTGGCCCCGGACTGGTCGGGGCAGGTCGTCGGCATCTTCATCTCTCCGAAGGGCGGGGCGGGCATGAGCTCTCTGGGTGAGGTCCGCGCCGTGCAGGGAAAAGGCCTCGAGGGCGATCGGTACTTCGAGCGAGTCGGCACGTATTCGGACCGGCCGGGGACCGGACGCGAGGTCACTTTGATCGAGTCCGAAGCGGTGGAGGCGGCGGACCGAGACTACGGATTGCGCCTCGGCCCCGGAGATCCTCGGAGGAACGTGGTCACGGCCGGCGTGTCTCTCAACCACCTCGTCGGCCGGGAGTTCATGGTGGGAGAGGTTCGGCTCCGGGGGATGCGGCTGTGCGAGCCTTGCGATCACCTCGCCGAGCTTACGGGCCAGCCCGTGGTGAAAGCGCTGATCCATCGAGGAGGGCTGCGGGCTGAGATCGTCTCCGGGGGGATCATCCGGGTCGGCGACCCGGTCCTGCCGGCAAGCGCCGGCTAGCGGTCGGGGGAAGCCGGCCGGAGCCAGGCCACGCCCACCACGCCGGGACCGGTGTGGATCCCCATCGAGGGACTGAACTCCGTCACGTAATCGGACCCACCGACCAGCTCTCGGAGCTCCTCGGCACCGTCGGGGTTCGCAGCGTGGAACACGACCCTCACGCCCGCCCGGTCCAGTCCTCGGGCCATGGCCTCCCGACGAATCCGTCTGAGGGCGGCCGGTGCGCTCCGGGGAACTCCGAGTCGTTCCACTGCGCCGCCGTTGAGGCGGAACACCGGGCGGATCCCGAGCTGGCGGGCGAGGTCCAGGGCCACCGACGGAACCCGGCCGCTCTTCTTCAGATGCTCCACGTCGGCCAGGGCCGCAACCAGCTCGGCCCGTCGGCCCGCGTCCTCGGCGGCGCGAACGACGGCCTCGGCCCCGCCCCCCGCGGCGGCGACTTCGGCCGCGGCCAGTACCACCAGGCCGTGGGCCGCTGCGGCGGTTCGCGAGTCCACCACGGCGACCGGACGCGCCGAGATCTCCGCCGCCACGGCGGCATTTCGGTACATAGCGGTGAATTCAGCAGCGGGAGTGACCACCACGGGGTCCCCGTCGGTTCCCTCCATGGCGGCGAGGTATTCGAGCGTCGACGGTGCGCTCGACTTGACGGACTCGCCTCTGGCCAGCGAGCGGTAGACGACCGCTCCCGCCTCCTGCATCCCGTCCCGGATGTCGCCGGAGGGCAGGTGGATCACGATCGGCAGCACCGAGATGCCGAATCGCCGAGCCGCTTCGGGCAGCAGGCAGGCGCTGGAATCGGAGATGAGGGAGGTGGGCGGCATCCTTTCCCGCACCATAGCCGATGCGGTCCGGCCGTGTGGAACAATCGACCGCGTGGTCCCCCTCCGGGTCCCCGAGCGATTCTCCATCGGCGAGCTGGTGGCTCGGAGCGGCGTGCCGGCCGCCACCATCCACCATTACCTGCGGCTCGGCCTGCTCCCTTCGGCCCGGAGGATCGCGCCCAACCGTTTCCTCTACGACGAACGGCACGTGCAGGCGCTCCGGTTGATCCGCGTTCTCCGGGAACGCCGCGGCCTTCCCCTTCCGGTGATCCGCGGGGTCCTCCCCGACCTCCTCGGGCTCGAGCAGGACCAGGCCTTCCGTCCGGAGATGTGGGATCGGGCCGTCGGCATCCACGCCGGCCGGGGCGGCCGGAGAACGCCCGCCGCGCGTCTCCTGGACGCGGCCGTCGATGCCTTCTCGCGCCGCGGCTACGCGGACGTGAACGTGGACGAGATCTGCCGGGCCGCCCGGATCGCCAAGGGATCGTTCTACCGGCACTACCGCTCCAAGGAGGAGCTGTTCTTCGCCGCGGCCGACGCGGCGGTGGCCGAGATCGTTGAGTCCTTCGGGGGGGCGGTGGCCACCGGAGCACTCCCGGCCGATCGAGCGGCCGAAGTGCTGGCTCGGGCCATGGACCCGAAGCTTCCTCTGTTCATGGAGCTCTTCACGCGAGCCTTGCAGCGCCGGCCGGGATATGCGGCCGTGGCCCGCCGAACCTTCACCACGCTGGCCCACCAGGTCGGCGAGCTGCAGCGAGCCGAGAACGCGCTCATGGCCGGGGCGCTCCTGCTCCAGCAGGCCGCCGTGCTGGTCTTCCGCCGCACGCTCGAACCCTCGCCGCTGGCAGCTCTCGGGTTGGAGAACTCGGCGCCCGCCTGATCCAACGAATCTCCACAACCGCCAATCCGAGGTCAGGCGAGCCCCGAGCACGGCGGGCTGACTTGACATGCCCTTCCCGGCCCCCAGAAGATTCAAGCAAGAGACGTGACTGGGTAGTCACCCCAATTCCTTGTTCACGGGCACCAGGGGCGGCTCGCCGGGTTCTCGAGGAGCCCAGGGGAGGACGGCGATGAAGTTTCTGTTCGAGAACCACAGCTTCCGAACGACGGACTGCGGGCAGTTCGTGGACATGACCGACGACGTCCGGGAATTGGTGGCTCGTGCCGATGTGCGCAACGGCATGGCGCTGGTGTACTCGCCCCACACTACGTGCGCCGTCCTCATCAACGAGCGCGAGCGCGGGTTCATCGAGGACTTCGGCGGGCTCATGGAGAGTCTCGTCCCGATGAAGGGCATCTACCGGCACGATGACTTGGCCGCCCGCACCGAAAACCTCGACGAGGACCCGCACGACATCCCGAACGGGCACGCCCACTGCCGGCAGGCGCTGCTCGGATCGGCCTCGCAGGCTATCCCGATCGTGGAGGGCGAGCTCCAGCTGGGACGGTGGCAACGAGTGTTCTTCCTGGAGCTCGACCGGGCGCGCGACCGCAGGGTGCTCATCCAGGTCATGGGGGACTGATGCGGCCGGCCCCAGCCGCCCGCTCGGCCCCACCGTCTCCCGGGGCGGTCATGGCCAAAGCAGCCAGGGAGAACTTCCCCGTAGCGTCGCGGCTGCTGCCCCGCGACACCCGAGGGCATCTCCTCGCCATCTACGGCTTCGCGCGGCTCGTGGACGATATCGGGGACGAAGCCTCCGGCGACCGCGTCGCCCTGCTCGACTGGCTGGAGGGAGAGGTGGACCGCGTCGATGCCGGGACGCCGACCCACCCGCTGATGCGACGCCTGGTGCCGACCGTCCGCCGGTTCGAGATCCCTCGCGAACCGTTCCACCGTCTGATCGCCGCGAACCGGCAGGACCAGGAGGTGAGGCTGTACGCCACCTTCGACGACCTGGCTGCCTACTGCGAGCTCTCGGCAAATCCCGTGGGGCACCTCGTGCTGTACGTCCTGAGGGCGGCCACACCGGAGCGCATGGCGCTCTCCGACTCGGTGTGCACGGGACTGCAGCTCGTGGAGCACTGGCAGGACGTGGCCGAGGACCTGACGCGCGGACGGGTCTACCTGCCTCAGGATGACCTCACGCGGTTCGGATGCTCGCGTGAGGATCTCCGCGCGCCCCGGCCGAGCCGGGCGTTCCGCCGGTTGATGGCCTTCGAGGTGGGACGGGCTCGGTCGTTGTTGGAGGAGGGGGCGCCGCTGGCTCGAGAGCTGGGAGGTCGGGCCGGGTTCGCCGTGGCGGCGTTCGTGGCCGGCGGGAGAAGCGCGCTGGATGCGATCGCCCGTGCCGGCTACGACGTCCTTTCCGTTCGGCCTCGCCCGTCGCGCGCCTGGCGGGCGTGGACGCTGGTCCGAACCCTCCTGGAGCTTCGAAGCTCTCGTCGGCCGGCGTCTGCCACCGGGGGTTCGCGATGATGGCCACCGACCCCTACCGGCGCTGCGAGGAGATCACGCGGGCCAGGGCGGCGAACTTCTACTACGGCATCCGCTTGCTCCCGGTCCCGAAGCGCCGCGCGCTCTGCGCCATCTACGCGTTCGCCCGGCGCGTCGACGACGTCGGCGACGGATTGTTGACCCAGGCCGAGCAGGTGCATCTTCTGGAGCAGGCCAGGGCCGATCTCCGGAGGGTGACCAGCTCCTCCGACCCCGTGCTCTCGGCGGTCGGAGACACCGCCGCCCGATTCCCCATCCCGCTCTCCGCATTCGCGGACCTCATCGATGGAGTCGAGATGGACGTGCGAGGCCACGCGTATGCGACCTTCGACGCGCTCGAGGTGTATTGCCGGCGCGTGGCGGGATCGATCGGGCGATTGTCGGTGGGCGTGTTCGGATCGAGCCGCCCGGACACGGCCACGCGGCTGGCCGATGACCTCGGGGTGGCCATGCAGCTCACCAACGTCCTGCGGGACGTGCGCGAGGACCTCGGGAGGGGGCGGATGTACATCCCTCATGAAGACTTGGTCCGGTTCGGCTGCGGGCCCGATCTCGGGAACGCCCCGGCGGCGGCCGTGGCGGGGCTGGTCAGGTTCGAAGCGGCCCGAGCCAGGGACTGGTTCCGGCGGGGGCTTCG
>Ga0137369_10000868_pt1 | contig 28970 bp, 27 predicted proteins | sample SagtaG_12_FD_104918 | JGI IMG/M metagenome (GOLD analysis project Ga0137369, IMG submission 104918) | Vadose zone soil microbial communities from Sagehorn Ranch, Mendocino, California, USA - Sage1_L_113_16 metaG | ecosystem: Environmental > Terrestrial > Soil > Vadose zone | place: USA... | reverse complement strand
GACGAGATCGCCGATAAGCTCAATGGGCGGCCACGGGAAACGCTCGGATGGAAAACGCCGGCGGAGAAACTCGAAGAGCTGCTGAGAAATAGTGGTGATGCATTGACCACTTGATTCCGCCGATCCCAGCTACGGCGTGCCTGGATGACCTGGCCGATAGCGGAGTGCAGCTCCAGCACGATACGGACGTGTTCGGCGCTCCAGGGGTAGGGCTCAGGGCCCGTGCCGGGGTTCATGGGGATGTCGGAGTCGTCGAAGCGTCGCAGCGCGGCGTCCATGGCCCGTACCGCCGCGACGTAGGCACGGCGGGCCTCCTTGAGCGCGGAGACGGTTGGGCCGTACACGCCGCCTAGCCTATCGAACTTTCGTTCGAACGGCGGAAAGACTGCGCCCTTGACCTGCGGCTACGTTAGCGGCGTGGACCTAGACCCCGACTTAGCCACGGCGATCGCAAGCCGCAAGCACTGGCGGACGGCCGGTGTTGCGGCGATCTACAGCCCGCCGGGATCCTCCGCCGTTGTCCGAGTTCAGCCGAGGTTGCACCCGGCCGGTCGGGAACGCTACCGGGCCAGCATCATCCGCAACGGCAGAGCCGAACACAGCGTGCCCGCCTACACCGCTATCGAAGCCGTGGTTCTATAGCCGGTCAACAGTTGTTGCTGCTGGGCGGGCATTAGTTTCCGTGCGTGCGATACGCCTATGAGCCGGGCCGATGGATCGTGTTCCGGTACGATCTGGAGCGGCCCGGGGCCGCCGAGCGCATACGATGACCTCGAATCCAGATACCACGAGCTGCGCCGGCACTGCGCCGACCTGGAGACCCTGCTCCAGACCTACGCAACTGTGATCAACGAACTCGCCCGAGAGAATCAAGCCCTCCGGGGGCAACACCGCTCGGGCAAGATCATGCCTCTCACGCGCAAGAACCGATCGTAAATCGTTTCACATCTCCGACCACGCATGTACTACTTTCGCAAGAGGGCGCGTTTCATGGTCTGACTGAGCTGAGACTCATCCCTAAACTCGCGTTTCCCAATTCGCTTGGGCCCCACCGCCTGGACATAAGGGTCGAGGATCCGGCCGCGTGGATGCCGCGAACTGAGCGCAAACGGCGGGCATGAGAAGCCGTTCCGGAGGGCGCGAAGGACTCGTGGTCAGCGGCTCTGGATTACTTCCCTGACTCAGCCTCGGCCCGAGCTGGAGATAATTGCTGCCCAACATTTTCGTCGGCAGACTCTGCGAGGGCGCGCAACAAACCAATTGCTACACGAGACTGGGACACAAGACCGCCTATCGACGCGACTATCGTAAATGCGACTCCGATCGCCAATGCCTGGAACAGCCATCGAAAAGTCAATCCCCAACACGTTAACACTATGGCGCCGGAAGCCAGCGCCGAGTACAGATCGACTCGCTGACCCGCCTCGTAGACAGCTATCGTGGGTTGTGCGCCTGTTCGGCGCACGAACGCCGCATGCCAAATCGTGATCACAGCAACGACCGTAAAGGCGACGTATATCAGAAGCCAGTGGCGAAGGCTCTTCAGTTCCGCCGTAATCGTTTGCCAATGTTGATCCTCAACGTGGCTCGGCACGCGGGACAGTCCGCGCCCTCCGGCCCGTGCGAGACCGCGAAGGTCCAGAACGTAGTTCCCGGTACCCCGCAGCACGGCACGGTCACAACCCCGGCCAACGCCAGTAGCACAACCCGCCGCGGCGGGCGCTGGTCGACCAGCACCACCACGGCCACGCCGACCAGGACCAGGGCCAGCCACAGCGCGACCGCATACGCGACCACGGCCCGCAGGCCACCGGTTGGCGGCAGCAGCCAGCCCAACACCACAGCGACCGGCACGGTCACTAGACCGGCAACGATGGGGATCACGATCAGCCAGACCCAACGGCGGCGGGCAATCCCCCGCACCCGCACGCCAAGGTCATCGATACGGATCAGTCATCCAGGGTGACGCGCCGTCGGTGCCCCATTCCAACCATTTGTCGCGCACTGGTCTTACATGCCAGGTGTCCAGGTTCTGACGTGGCGGGTAGTAACCTGCAACAGAGGGAGGTTTGATCACGCCGATACGCGGCCCACGCGAGTCGGTCGCCCGCGCGTGCTCAAGGAAGCGGAACTCGGTGGAGCCTCGGTCCGAAAGCCCGTTCCGGGTGCTACGCATGGTGATGGGGACTAACGCGGTGATAAGTGCCGTCGCAGGGGTCATGTCAGGCCCTGTGATCACGCCGACTAGATCAGCTACACCGAGGTCGCATCAGTGTAGCTCCAGGCCATGCCTTCCCCGACAGCCAGGCCGCGCAATTCGTAGTCGAAGCCTCCGCGCAGTTCTAGGCTTAGAACTATCTCCTTAGCGATCGATATCTCCGCTGATAACTGAGTCTCGACCCCGAATGCGCCGACGCCAAGCTCTATTCTGCGCATGGCCGTAGTCTCGTAGCTTTCCTCGAATTTTGCGATTGCACCACTGGTATCCCCAGCTAGGGAAAAGCTTCTTATTAGGTCGCCCGCCGGTGGCTGCGCGCCCGGGGCCAGCAGTAGAAGCCCAGGAGCGCGGGCAGTAGATACTTCGGAGGCCGCCACCTGGTGGGTCGTTGCTACGACTCGCGTTCCTTCAAGGATGGTCACGGCTGCAGTTATGACCGTTACAGGGAGAAATACCAATTTTCTATCACCCGCTGCAGCTTCGAACCTCCATGTGGAAGTTACTCGGATGTCGGAACTTCCCCCTAAGCCACTTCCGAGCAGTTTGACGTTCCACGTCAAAGCGCGCCCCATCATCGCAGCGGTCGAGAATGTCGCGGAACATCCCTCGGGACTTGGGGCAGCCAACACGAAGAGCGGGAGCCGCACCTCACTTTGGGTCACATCGTCAACGCGAAACCGTCGGCGTGCCACGAGATTCTTGAAACGCTGAAGCAACGATTCCTTACGCTGAAGCAGGTCGTGAACTTCCTGCGGTGTCTCATGGTACGACGCGGACTCGTATATGCGCTCAATGCGTCCATCGATTGATGCGACTTCCTCGAAGATCAAGTTGCGCTCGTGCAGCGCCTTGGCTATTTCCGCATCCTCCAGCTGAAGGACCCTGAGGTCGCGCTCAAGAGAGGAGGCGTCGCTCAGCCCGGTGATAACCCAGGATCGACTTGACTCAACAGTCGCTCCACCGATGAGAGATTCCACAGTGCCGTGCATCCAGTCGTCGGCCATCACGTCACCTTCCTTCGCGTGGGCCCGTCCTGATGGTGCAATGCGTCCGCCTTGTTGTCATCCCGACAACTACAGGATCGCCTCTTGACAGGCGTTCCAGACATCTCACGTCACAGATCCACGATCTTCGAAACGGCGGGTCGTCTGACCGACATTCAAGATCAGGCCGTGTCCAGGCCGTCGGAGGAGGACTAGCGCTGACCGACGCTGACCACCAACGCCCCGAGATTGCCTAGGTCAGTTAGCGAGGCGAGAGTCCAGCCGGTCGCCAGGGCCGTAGCCGATCACTACATCAAGAAGAGGATGGGCCACAAAGCGGCTATAAGCATCCGATCATGCGGTGACGTTGAGTGCTAAGCCCGTCACTATCGTTGCGTGACGGATAGCCCTCAGCCCGACCCCGACAGTCCTCCGCCAGCACCGGGACCCTACGGGCAGGGGGCCTACGCGGCATCCGAGTCGTTGCCACAGCCTGCGAAACGCCGACCTGGGGTGAAGGCAGCGTTGATCCTCGGCGGGGGGTTGGCGGCGTTCCTGGTTTTCTGCTGCATCGGCACGTTGGCGATCGGTGCTATAACCGGACCGCAGAAACCGAAGGCTTCCCCAACCGCCGTCATACAGCCGGTTGCGCCCGCCTCACCGTCTCCGTCGGCTTCACCTAGCCCGACCGCACCCGCTGCGGCCCCGACCTCCGCACCGACAGTACCGGTACCCGCGCCGCCGGTGGCCACGACTACCAACGCGACGCCGCCACCACCGCCACCGACGGAAGTGCCGACGCATTCGGGGGCGATCAAGGGTGGAGCGTTCTGCAAGGTGGCTGAAGAGGGCTGGGTGGGCTTCGACGCCAGTGGCAGGAAGTACGTTTGCCGCGACGTCGACAACAACGGGCACCCGCACTGGGTACTGCCTTGAGAGTCGTACGGGGCGGCGGCCGGGCCGCCCTCTGCCCGCGTACCAGATCCGGCGGGGGCGTACCCAGGATGCCGGTCATGTGTCGCGTGCGGGTGTCCCGTCTGCCGCCTCCTACGCCCGCCGATTCGGCTGGTGCCTCAAGCGATTGCGCCCTCGCCGGGCGGGCAGGCTCCGGGATGGCAGAGCCCAGGCAGACGGGACGGCTCCGGGGCAGTCCGGTAAGTTCAGGTCATGCTCGAAGGAAGGGATTCCGCCCATCACGGCATCGTTCCCGTACCTTTTCGTCCCATTGCTGTTCGGTTAGTGGGCAATCAATAAGCTGCCAGAACTCCCTCAGCTGAAGACAGCATTGGTTAGCCATTAGCTTACCAAGGAAATCGTTTATCTCACCGCTACCATGCGACATGCGAGTAACGAGGGTCGTAACACCCTCGATCGTCTTTCGATACATATGATGATGGCTTTCGTCGCGGACCATTCCCTTTGCTGTCAACGCTGAAGCCACAACACTCGCTCTGGTAGTTCGGGGCACGGCGCCATCCGTTGGTTAGGAAGCTGTAAAGTAGGTACGAATCGTTTCTAGCTGGTACTGAAGGTCTTCGCTGAGCATAGGTTGCCGAGTTAGTACGTCTAAATGTTCCAGCAACGCCGTTCGGAAATCGATAGTTGCAGCGGCTAGTGTCTCCCCGATTCCGAATACGCCCGTCTTCGTGTCAATGATGGACGTATGTCCTTCTTCGTGCTGGATACGCACATGCACGGGCTTATTCGCGCCCTCGATCAGAAGCAAGGCGAGTCGCTCAGGGTTAGAAGGTGTGGCTGATGATGCTGAGGTAAAGCTCTCCGGCCAGGAATAGCGGTGCACGGCAGAAGATGTGACAACGTAAGAAGAGGCACCTAGATGGGCTGAATCCGTTGCGGGTCCACCTATGAACGTACTGACGGTCTGCCCTCCGACAGCCGGCTCGACAGTAATAGTCGCCGTCATTCTGCTAACTCTTGCAATGCATCTAGCCTACTCAGGGCGTTCCTGAGCGCAGTTTCAAGCTCCACCAGCGTTGCCCTAGAGATGCTTAACCGCACGATTGGCTGGACAACCACTCGCTCGATCCGTGACATCTGTTCGTGTTGCTCACTAGCGCCACCAACGAAAATTGGAGGCACTGCGTGGCCGGCAGTCAACAGAATCTCCTCGTGGGCCGTACCTGTGAGTTGAAGCGCAAACTGGTTTGCAGCCAATACAGGGAGATCTGAGACATCTCCCCACACAAGGGGCACCTGAACGCCTTCGAGCGTAGGATCGGTCACGATTCGATGATGCCATGAGGAGTCGTCCAGTAGGCCGGCTACCTAATAGCCGTCTCAACGCCTATCCCGAGCGCGCCCGGGGTGTCGGGCGACCAACCAGGCAGCCTCGACGAGCAGGGGGAGTCCAGGCACGCGGTCACCGTACACACGTACGAACGCGTACGCGAGCGTGGCAACCAAGATCAGGCCGTATCTAGGCCGTCAAACGACGACCGACGAGGACCAACGCTGACCATCGTAGACCGAGAGTGCCCATGTCAGAGACGGTCTCGTACCGGCGTGCCTGGTCAGAATCTTGCCCGATCAATCGCTGTTCGAGTGACAACCGGTACGCATGGGGCGGAACGTGCACGGACCTCGTGGCACTGTTCGCGCAGGTGGGCGCCCCGGGCTAGCCTGAACGGATTCGCTCAGTGCCCGCCGCCTCCGCCGCCGTACTCGCTTCCGCCCGAGCTCTCCGGAGGCGGGAGCGCAGGTTCGAATCCCGCCGTACGGGCACCCCCGACGGCGGGCCTCGTCGCCGTCGGGTGCCGGCTCATGCCCGGCGCCTGGAGCACTGTCCGCGGAGATTCGATCATGGTTACTAAAGTGACTCTTGACCCAGGGGGTGCTAGCGTCCAAGATCTCGCGCTGGCCCGGCAATCTGGTCGACCCCAGCGGTGGCGGGACCTACGCTCGCGGCTGTGAGCGGCGCACCCCGGGTGGCACGTTCGTTGGCGGGGCTGTTCGCCGCCGACGTCATCTCGACCACCGGGTCCGAGATGACCGCGGTGGCGCTGCCGTGGTTCGTGCTCGTCTCCACGCACTCGCCGGCGCGGATGGGCGCCGTGCTGGCGGCGGAGTTCGTCGGGATGTCGGTGCTCGGGCTGTGGGGTGGCCGGGTGGCGACGGTGCTCGGGCCCAGGCGCATGATGCTCGGCTCCGACCTGGCCCGGGCGGTATTGGTGGGGCTCGTGCCCGTCCTGTACCGGGTCGGCGTGCTGAACCTCGGGCTCCTGCTGGCGCTCGGGTTCCTGGTCGGCGCGTTCTTCCCCGCGTACTCCTCGTCGCAACGGCTCGTGCTCGCCGGGCTCGTCGGCGACGACGAGCTGCGGATCACCCGCGTCGGCGGGCTCATGGGTTCGGCGAACGAGACGGCGAGCTTCGTCGGGCCGGCGCTCGGCGGCGTGCTGGTCGCGCTGATCGGGCCGACCAACGTGCTCGTGCTGGACGCGGCGTCGTACCTGTGCGCGTTCCTGCTCGTCGCGACGCTGGTGCCGGCGGCGCGGCCGGCCGAGCCCGCCGAGCCGGGTGGCAACGGTGTCGGTGAAGGGTTGCGGTACCTGGTCCGGGACCGGCGGCTGCGGTACCAGGTGGTCGGGGTCGGGCTCATCGAGGTCGGTTGGACCGCGATGATGGCGACCCTGCCGGTCCTGGCCCTGCACGGCGGCGGCCCTTCGCTGGCCGGATGGCTGCTGGGCGCCTACGGGGCCGGGTCGGTCGCCGGCGGGCTGATCTCGTCGCGAGCCCGCCGCACGGGTGGGCGTACCGCCGCGTGGGCGCTGGCCGGCATCGCCGCGTCGGGGTGGCTGCTCCTGCTGCCGGTACCGGCCTGGGCGCTCACGGCGGTCGTGGCGGCCGACGGGGTGTGCTCGGGGCTGTTCTTCCCGCGCTTCTTCTCGGCGGTGACGACGCGTACCCCGCCGGCCCTGCGCGCCCGCGTGATGACCTCGGTGAACATCGCGATCTCGGCCCCTGGCCCCCTGGGCTTCCTCGGTGCCGGGCTCCTCGCGCAGCGCACCGGTTCGACGGCGCCGAGCCTGCTGCTCGTCGCCGTGGCGGCGTCGCTCGGCGCGCTGGTCACGGCTCGGGCGCCGGCGCCCGTGCCGGCGCCGGTCGAAGCGGTACCGGCGGATGGCTAGTCCACTGCGGATGGCGGCCACCGGGTACCGGCCGGCGGGCAGAATCGCCAGGTATGAAGGGCCGCGTGATGGGTAGGAGGCCGGGCGTGGTGGAGCTGGCGTGGCTGGGTGTCGTGCGGCACGGCGAGAGCGTCGCGAACGCGGCGGCCGACCGGGCCGAGGCGTCTGGGGCGGAGGTGATCCCGATCGAGCAGCGCGACGCCGACGTGCCGTTGTCGGCGACCGGTGAGGCACAGGCGCGGGCGCTCGGGCGGCTGCTGTCCGAACTGCGCCCCGACGTGGTGGTCAGCTCGCCGTACCGGCGCGCGGTGCAGACCGCGGAGCTGGCCGTCGTCGCCGCCGGCCCCCCGGATGGCGGCGGTGCCCCGATCCGGCTGGACGAGCGGGTCCGCGACCGGGAGCTGGGGATCATCGACCTGCTTACCCGGCACGGGGTCGCCGTGCGGTACCCGCAGGAGGCGGCCCGGCGGGCCCGGCTCGGCCCGTTCTACTACCGGCCGCCGGGCGGGGAGGCATGGACCGACGTGGCGCTGCGGCTGCGCTCGACGCTGCGCGACCTGCGCGAGGCGTACCCGGACGGGCGGGTCCTGCTGGTCGCGCACGAGGCGGTGGCGCTGCTGCTGCGGTACCTCGTCGAGGGGCTGACCGAGGCGGACCTGCTCCCGCTCGCCGCCGCCCGGCTGCACAACGCCTCGCTGACCAGCTGGGCGCGCGAGGACGGCCGGCTGCGCCTGGCCACCTTCAACGACACCGCGCACATCGAGCGGGCCGGGGTCGAGCCGACGCGGCAGGCTCATGTCTGAGCCGCGCGCGCTGACCCCGGGCCTCTTGCGGGACTGGCCGCTGCCCACGCCCGACGGTGGCAAGCACGCCCGGGGCACGGTCCTGGTGATCGGCGGCGCCCGGGCCACCGTCGGGGCGGTGCGGCTGGCCGGCGTCGCCGCGCTGCGGGCCGGCGCGGGTGTCCTGCAGCTGGCCGTCGCCGCGCCGGGCGCGGCGGCGCTGGGCGTGGCGGTACCGGAGGCGGCGGTGCTCGGGCTGCCCGAGCGGCAGGGCGCGATCCACGGGGCGGCGGCGGTCAAGGCGCTCGCGGACGCAGTGGCGGGTGCCGGGGTGGTGCTGTTCGGTCCAGGGCTCGATGAGGTGGCGCAGACCGGGACGATGCTGCGCGGGCTGGTACCCGAGCTGGGATCCGAGGCGGCGCTGGTCCTCGACGCGTACGCCCTGGGCGCGCTGGCCCGGGTACCGGCGCTGGGCGAGCGGGCCGCGGTGCTGACCCCGAACACCCGGGAAGGCGCCATCCTGCTCGGCCGGAAGCTGGCCGACCTGGGCGCCGACGCGGCCGAGATCGCCCGCCGGTACGGCGCGTGACCACCCTGTACGGGCAGGTCGCCACCCCGGACGGGCGGCGCTGGGTGGAGGAGGGCGGTGACACCGGCCTGGGTACCTCGGGCAGCGGCGACGTGCTCGCGGGCGTGGTCAGCGGACTGCTCGCCCGGGGCGCCACGCCGGAGCAGGCGGCGTGCTGGGCGACCTACGTCCACGCGGCCGCGGGGCAGCGGCTGGCCGCCCGGGTGGGCCGGGTCGGGTTCCTCGCGCGGGAACTGGTCGACGAAGTGCCCCGGGTCCTCTCCGAGCTGGCCTCCTGAGCCGGTTTTCGGCGGCCCACCCGGGGTAGCCCCCTGGGAAGACGAGGGGAGCCTGCGATGTCCGCACGATCACGATCCGCCCGGGGCGACCGCGACGCCGGAGACGTCCGCACCGAGCTGCCTCCAGCGCAGCCCACCGCGGAGGAGGGGCCGGACAAGCCGACCCAACTGAGCCGCCGCTCCTGGTGGGGTGTGCTCAAGCGGGTGGTCAAGGAGTACCGGCGCGACAACCTGTCCGACTGGGCCGCCGCACTGACCTACTACGCGATCCTGTCGCTCTTCCCCGGCCTGCTGGTGCTGGTCTCCGCGTTGCGCCTGATCAGCCGCTCGGCGGTGGACACCGTGGTGAACAACATCGCCCAGCTCGCCCCCGGCGCCACCCGCCAGATCCTCACCGGCGCGGTGAACAACATCCTCAACAGCAACCAGAACACCGCGAGCGTTCTGGCGATCGTCAGCCTCCTCGCGGCGCTGTGGTCGGCCTCGGGCTACGTGGCCGCGTTCATGCGCGCCAGCAACGCCATCTACGACGTGCCGGAGGGGCGGCCGATCTGGAAGAAGCTGCCGGTACGGCTGGGCGTCACGATCGTCACCGGCGTGCTGCTGGCCATCTCCGCGTTCGCCGTCGTGCTGACCGGCAAGCTCGCCGAGCAGGTCGGCAAGCTGCTCGGCGTGGGGAAGGTCGCCGCACAGGTGTGGGACATCGCCAAGTGGCCGGTGCTCGCGCTGATCATCAGCCTGGTGTTCGCCATCCTCTACTGGGCCGCGCCCAACGCCCGCCAGGGCGGCTTCCGCTGGGTCTCGCCCGGCGGGCTGGTGGCCGTGCTGATCTGGCTGCTCGGCTCGGCCGGGTTCGGGCTCTACGTGGCCAACTTCGGCTCGTACAACAAGACCTACGGGGCCCTTGCGGCGATCATCATCTTCCTCGTCTGGCTGTACCTCACCAACACCGCCGTGCTGCTCGGCGCCGAGCTCAACGCGGAGATGGAGCGCGGCCGGGCGCTGGAGGCCGGGCATCCGGCCGACACGGAGCCCTACACCGAGCTGCGCGACGACCGCAAGGTCGACCGCGAGCAGTCGTCCGACCTGAGCTGAGGAGAGACAGAGATGCGCTTCGTCGTGGTGGGAGCGTCGGGCAACGTGGGGACCGCGCTGCTGCGCCGGCTGGCCCGCGAGGATCAGGTGGACGCCGTGACGGGTGTGGCGCGGCGGGTACCCGGCCCGGACGCCGGGGCGCCGTACGACGGCGTGGACTGGCACGCGGTCGACGTGGGGGCGCCCGACGCGGTGTCCCGGCTGACCGACGTGTTCGCCGGGGCCGGCGTGGTGGTCCACCTCGCCTGGCAGATCCAGCCCAGCCATGACCGGCGGGCGATCCGGCGCACCAACGTGACCGGCACCGGGTACGTCGCCGAGGCCGCCGTGCGGGCCAGCGTACCGGCGCTGGTGGTGGCCTCCTCGGTGGGCGCGTACGCCCCGGGCCCCAAGGACGAGAAGGTCGGCGAGGAGTGGCCGGTGACCGGCGTGCCCGGCTCGACCTACAGCCGGGACAAGGCCGACGTCGAGGCACTGCTCGACGAGGTGGAGCTGGCCCACCCCGAGCTGCGGGTGGTGCGGGTCCGGCCGGCGCTGACCTTCCAGCGGTCGGCGGCCGCGGAGATCGCCCGGTACTTCATCGGGCCGCTGGCGCCGCTGCAGCTGCTGCGGCTGGGCCGCCTGCCGGTGGTGCCGTACGACCCGCGGTTGCGGGTACAGGCGGTGCACGCCGACGACGTCGCCGAGGCGTACACCCGGGCGGCGCTCGGGGACCTGCGCGGCCCGGTCAACATCGCCGCCGACCCGGTGCTCGACGGCGCGCGGGTCGCGGCGCGGTACCACGGCCGGGCGGTGCGGGTACCGGCGGCGGTGTTGCGGTTGGGCGCCGGCCTGACCTGGCACGCACGCCTGCAGCCCACCGAGCCCGGCTGGATACGCCTGGCGGCGCAGGCTCCGCTGCTGTCGACCGCGCGCGCCGAGAAGGAGCTGGGCTGGCGCCCCCGGATGGACGCGTTGGGCGCGCTGGAGGAGCTGCTGGACGGGATGGCCCGGGGTACCGGAGCCCCGGCCCCGCCGCTGCGCCCGCGCGGCCTGGCCGACGTGCGCCTGCCGGGGCACGGCAACCCGTACTGAGCCCGGCCGCGACCCCTCAGCGGCGGCCGGTGACCACCGTCGCCGGCAGGTCGTCGTCGTGGACCACGGTCGGGGTGAGTCCGGCCCGGGCCAACACGCCGACCGCCGTGCCGGCCTGCCCGGCCCCGGTCTCCACGAGCAGGTGACCGCCCGCGGCCAGCCAGTCGCAGGCGGGCCCGGCGATCCGGCGTACCATGTCCAGGCCGTCGGCCCCGCCGTCCAGCGCCACCCGCGGTTCGTGGATCCGCGCCTCGCGGGGCATCAGTTCCACCGCCTCGGTGGGGACGTACGGCACGTTGGCCACCAGCACGTCGACGTGGCCCCGGAGCCCCGCCGGGAGCGGGTCGTACAGGTCACCGGCGTACACCTGGCCGCCGACCGTGGCGAGGTTGCGCCGGGCGCACCGCACGGCGGCCGGCTCGATGTCCACCGCGTGCAGCGCGACACCCGCGACGAGCGCGGCCACCGCCCGGCCCACCGCCCCACAGCCGCACGCCAGGTCCACCACCGTGGCGCCCGGCGCGGCGAGCGCGGCGGCCCGGCGCACCAGCAGCTCGGTCCGCCGGCGGGGCACGAAGACGCCCGGGTCGACCGCGATCCGCAGGCCGCAGAAGTCGACCCAGCCCACCACGTGCTCCAGCGGTTCCCCGGCGACCCGCCGGTCGACCATGGCCAGCAGCGCGGCCGGCGTGGCGGCGCACTCGGCCAGCAGGCGCGCCTCGTCCTCGGCGAACACGCACCCGGCGGTGCGCAGCCGGTGGACGATGGCGGCCTGGCTCGGCGCCGGCGGAGGAAGGGCGGTCGACATGGGCGACCCGACCCTATCTCAGGGCCGGAAGCAGGTCCTCCCGTCGTAGAGCGGGCCCGGCGAGACCGGTAGGTTCGGTGGCGGGTCGACCAGCACGGTGCTCTGCCCGTCGCGGGTCAGCGAGTTCTCGCACCGGATGATGCCGTCGTCGGTGGCGGTGCCGGTCCACAGGTCGATGTGCGGGAACCGCGGGCCGCCGGCCGGCCCGCGGCCGCGCCACTCCTCCTCGCAGTCGGTGCAGCCGCCGACGAGGGCCCAGGCCGCAACCGCCACGCTCACCCCGGCCGCCACCGCGACGGCCGCGGTTTTCCACCGGAAGGTACGGGCGCTGGGACCCCGGTTCCTACCTGACGGGGGTACCGGCGACCGCGGTGCTCGGCGTCGAAGCTCCACTGTGGACGGAGACGATCCGGACGTCGGCCGACATCGAGTTCATGGCGTTCCCGCGCCTGCCGGCGATCGCCGAGCTGGGCTGGTCGCCGGCGGCGACGCACACCTGGTCGGCGTTCCGCATCCGGCTGGCCGCGCAGGGACCGCGCTGGAAGGTGCTCGGCGTGCACTACTACCATTCCACCCAGGTACCCTGGCCGGCCAGCGCGTGAGCCCGCCGTAGCGTACCCCTTGCCACCCTCGACCACCTCGGTGGCCGCAACGAGAAGGGCCACGATCGCCGCGCCGGCGGCGCGCGCCGGCTCAGGCGCCGGGGTCGACCAGCGGCCGGCTGGTCAGCACGATGCCGTTGCCGTCAGGGTCGGTGAACGTGACGAAGCGCCCCCATTCGGCGTCTTCCGGCCCGGTGAGGGCGACGCCGGCCGCGCGCAGCCGTTCGGCCTCCGCGTCGACGTCCGGGGTCTGCAGCACCAGCCCCTGGACGCTGCCCGGAGGCATGTTCTCGAACCAGGTGACGAGCGTCAGACCGGTCTGTCCGTCGTGCGGGGCGACCTGGACCCAGCGCTGGTCCGGGCCCATCGGGTTGTCGGCGACCAGGTCGAAGCCCAGCGTGTCGACATAGAAGTCCCGGGCCCGGTCCTGGTCGGTGACCGGCACGGACAGTACCGAGATATGGGTGATGGTCATGCCGCCCATGATTGACCCATGGGCAAGCGCTAGCCGAAGGCACCCAGCGCGGCGGCGGCCACGAGACCGATCAGCAGCGCGCCGAGGATCCCCTGCAGGACCAGCCCGGCGCCCAGGTGGGTCAGCAGGGTCGCCCGGCGGGGCCGCAGCACCCGGCTCGTGGTGAGGTTCTCGATGGGCCCGGCGAGCAGCGGCAGGTCGCCCTTCTGCCGGCGGGTGACCGTGCGGATGCGGTCCCGGCGGATCACCGCGCTGCCGTTGAGATGCCCGTGCACCTCGACCTCCACGAGCGAGTCGTCGGCGTCGCGGACCCAGATCGGCGTGACCATGAACTGCGGGCCCTTGCGCAGCGACTTGAGCGGCCGCCGGGCGGTGGGTACGCCGATCCGGAAGATCGCGCTGATCAGCAGGCCGACGAGGTCGACGGCGGCGGCGGCGATCAGCAGCGGGAAGAGCACCGCCGGGGGTACGGCGAGGTCGCGGGCGTAGGACTCCTCCACGTCGACGACCTGCCCCATGACCACGCGGCGACTGGGTACCTTGACGGGGGTTTGCAAGGGGCTGGGCATGGCGTCCCTCCTTTCATCCATGCTGGGCGATCCGTAGTTGCCCGACAACGGCGAGTAGGTGAGGGTGGCGATTCACTCATTTCGCTCACGGGCGCTGGCCCGCACCTGCGCGGCCGGCGCGCTCTTCGCGACCCTGCTCGCGTCCGCCGGCCTCGCCCTCGCCACCCGGGACGGGCCGGGCATCGCCGGGTACGTGAGCGAGTCGGGGGTGGCGGGCGCGCCGCACGCCCTGCTGTACCGGCTGGCCCTGCTCCTGCTCGGGGTCGCCGCCGCGGGTGCCGCCCTCGCGCTGCGTCCCGTCGCCGCCGCGGCCGCGCTCGCCCTGGGCCTCGCCGTGCCGTTCCTGCTGGTCTCCGGGGCCGTCCAGTGCAGCCCGGGCTGCCCGCTGCCGCCGTTCCAGCGCCCGACGGCCGGCGACCTGGTGCACGCCGGGGCGAGCATCGCCGCGGTGGCGCTGTGCGCGCTGGCCGTCCTGGCGGCGGCCGCGTGGGCGGCCGACCCGTGGGTACGCGTCGCGTCGCGATGGACCGCGGTGCTGCTGGTCCCCGCCGGTACCGCCACGTTCGCCGCGTTGCTGGTGTCCGGGCACACCGCGCTGACCGGTGTCCTGGAACGGATCTGCCTGGCCGGCTGCCTCGGCTGGGTGGCCGTGACCACCGCGCTGCGCACCCGTCCCGGATAGCGCCCGGCGATCCGCCACGCCTGTGCGGATGGTGGGTGCGCGGGTTCCCCGGTATGGTCCCGAGCATCCGGCACAGTCGATGGGGTCACGATGCGGGATCGGGTGGGGGACCTGGACGAGGCGGTGGCCGCCGCGCGCGCCGGCGACGAGCTCGGGTTCGCCCGGCTATGGCGGGCGCACCAGCCGGGGCTGCTGCGTTACCTGCGGGTCCTGGTCGGCGGCGCCGCCGAGGACGTCGCCTCGGAGACGTGGCTGCACGTGGCCCGGGACCTGTCCCGGTTCCGGGGGGACGCGGACGGGTTCGCGGTCTGGCTGCTGCGGGTGGCGCGGCACCGGGCCATCGACGATCGCCGGTGGGTCCGGCGCCGGCCCGAAGAGCTGGTCGAGCCGGCGGGGGTACCCGAGGTGGGTACCGCCGACGCGTGGGCGGAGGCGGCCGAGCACCTGGACACCGAGTGGGCGCTGGCCGTCATCGGTACCCTGCCGCGCAACCAGGCCGAGGCGGTGCTGTTGCGGGTCGTCGTCGGGCTCGACGTCGCGGGCACCGCGAAAGTGCTGGGCAAACGGCCGGGCGCGGTACGGGTGGCGGCGCTGCGCGGGCTGCGCCGGCTCGCCGAGCACGCCGAGGTACAGCGGCGCCGGACCTCCGCACCACCCGTGGGTGTAACGCCTACGGCGGCCGCGACGCCTAGGTCATTGCGATGCGAACTCCCCGGCCCCGTACCTCCCGGCGGTTAACCGCACGGGAGGCGGAACAGTTGCTCACCGGCCAGCCGGCCGCGCCCGATCGGCGCGGGCTGTCCCGGCTGCTGACCGCGGCCGCCGCTCCAGCACGCCCGGATGAGCTGGCCGGGGAGCGGGCCGCGGTCGACGGGTTCCGCAGGGTATACCGGCCCGAGGTCCCCCGGCGCCGCCGGATCGGGCCGGCTCTGCGGCGCACCGCGTTGGTCAAGGCGACCGCCGGCGCGGCGGTGGTGTTCCTCGGCGGCGCGGCGCTGGCCGCACAGACCGGCGCCCTACCGGAACCGGCCCAGCAGTCCGCGCACGACCTGCTGGGCGCCCCTGCGCCCCGCCACCGCGGCGGCGACGACGCCGGCGGTGGCGATCACGGCTCCACCCCACCCGGTGCGGTGCCAGCGGCACCGGGTCCCGCCGGTACGGCCACTCCGGACCGTCCCCCGACCGGTGCCCCACCGTCACCCACCCCGGCCCCACCGCCCGACCTCGCCCAGTTCTGCCACGCCTATCTGGAGGCCCAGTCCCACCATCAGGCTCCCGATCCGGAGGTGCGGGAGCGGCTCGCCGCCGCTGCCGGCGGCAGCCACAAGATCACCCCGTTCTGCGTGAAGCTCTCGCACGCCCACCCGTCGACCCCACCGTCTGACGGGGACGGCGACCCGGGCCACCGGCCCAAGGGGCGACCGACCGGCCCGCCCCCGCACTAGGCCTTTCCAGGCGTCGGTCCCGGCACGCCCCCACCCCACCCCGCCGGGACCGGCCCCGTGAGGGGCGGTACCGCCGGCTATCCAGCGGTACCGCCCCGTTGCGGATCCCCTGTCCGGATGCCTCTGTCAACTTATCGGGGCTCTGTCAACTTACTAGACAGGCCCGTATGCTCTACGGCGTCCGGTGGACGGCGGGGGCGCGCTCCGGGCCAAACGCGAGGCGGCATCCAAAGGCGGGCGATGGAGCTATCCGGCGGCGTACCCACCGGCATCGAGGTGACCCGGCCCGGCGCGGCCCGGGTCTTCGACTACTTCCTCGGCTTCCTCGGCGGAGCGCACCACGTTGCGGCCGTCCCGCACCCCGGACGGGTCGGCGCCTACGGCGGTGTGGCCAGTCGGTGACCGGACCGGGGCAGACCCAGGCAAGCGCGGCCGCGTACGCCCGCGTGTGGGCCGACGCGGCCGCCGGCGCCAACGGCTACCTGCCGATGAGCGCGGACGACGCGCACGCCCTGCTGTACGGGCTGACCCTGCGCCTCGCCGGCGCGCTGGGCGCCGCCGAGTTCAGCGTCAAGACCCCGTACGACGTCGGGGTGGCGCTGGTCGAGGCCCACCTGACCGACCCGAGCCTGCTCGACGGCACGCTGTGCCTGCTGGGTACCGAGTTCCCCCGGCACTTTCCGCCCCCGGAGCGCGACGGCGCCGGGCGGCTGGCCCGCCTCCAGAGCGCGCTCGCCGCCGGCTACGTCTCCGCTCTGCGCCAGCGGACCCTGGCCGAGCAGGAGCAGCTGAGCATGGCCGTGCTCGACGCGCGCAAGCAGGTCGAGCAGGCGCTGCGGGACAGCGAGAAGCGGTTCCGGGCGGTGTTCGCCGGGGCCGCCGTCGGGATCGGCATCGCCGCCGTCGACGGCCGGATCCTCGACGTCAACCAGGCGTTCTGCGACATGTTCGGGTACACCGCCGAGGAACTGCGCCGGATCAACGTCCGCGACCTGGTGATGCACCCGCAGGACAGCCCCGGAATGTGGGAGCTCTACGCCGACGTGGTCAACGGGGTCCGCGACCACGTGCGCGGGGAGAAGCGGTACTTCCGCAAGGACGGCGCGGTGATCCGCACCGATCTCGCGGTCACGCTGATCCGCGACCAGCTGGGCGCCCCGCAGTTCACGGTCGCGATGGTGGAGGACGTCACCGAGCGGTACGCGCTGGCCGACCGGCTGCGCTTTCAGGCCGAGCACGACCCGTTGACCGGGCTGCCCAACCGGGCGCTGTTCTTCGACCGGCTCACCGAGGTGCTGGCCGAGGCTGGGCCGGCGACCCGGGTCGGGCTGTGCTACCTCGACCTCGACGGGTTCAAGGTGGTCAACAACAGCCTCGGTCACGAGGTCGGCGACGAGCTGCTGGTGATCGTGGCGGAACGGCTGGCCAAGTGCGTGGCGCGGTGGAACCACCTGGTCGCCCGCACCGGCGGTGACGAGTTCGCGGTGCTGGTGGAGGACCCGGCGCGCGACGACGACGTGGTGGCGGTCGCCGAGGCGGTGCTCGCCGCGCTGGCCGAGCCGGTACAGCTGGCGGGTATCCCGCTGGTCGTCACGGCCAGCGTCGGGGTCCTCTGCGAACCGGCGGCGACCACCACCACCGCCGCCGAGCTGATGAAGGCTGCCGACGTCACGCTGTACTGGGCCAAGGACGACGGCCGGGCCCGCTGGGCGCGGTACGACCGGGACCGGTACGAGCGCGAGCAGGCCCGCCACGCGCTGGCCTCGGCGATGCCCGCCGCGCTGGCCCGGGGCGAGTTCGCCGTGGAGTACCAGCCGATGGTCCGGCTCACCGACGGGCGCCTTGCCGGAGTCGAGGCGCTGGTCCGGTGGCACCATCCGACGCTGGGTACCTTGCTGCCCAACGAATTCGTGGCCCTGGCCGAGGAGACCGGGCTGATCGTGCCGCTGGGCCGGTGGGTGCTGAGCGAGGCGTGCGCGCAGGCCGCCCTCTGGAACGGCACGTACCCGCAGGCCCGCCTGGTGCTCAGCGTCAACCTCGCCGCCCGGCAGGCCAGCGATGAGTCCATTGTGGACGATGTGGCCCGGGTCCTGGCACAGACCGGGCTGCCACCCGACCTGCTCCAGCTCGAACTGACCGAGAGCGCCGTGACGGACGCCGGGGACCGGCCGCTGCCGTCGCTGCGCCGGCTGGCCGCGCTGGGCGTGCGGATCGCCATCGACGACAACGCGCAGGGCTGGTACTACGCCCCAGCGGCGCCGGCCGCGCGGCTGCTGGAGATGCTCGCCGAACGGGCCGGCGGCCCGGGTTCCGGCTGACGCACGCGGCTCTCGGCTGGCGGGAGGCGGCGGCCACGGCCACCGTTGCGCGCCGGATCCGCCGGAACCCGTGCCGGCCTGGGCGGACGTGGGGTGGATCAGGCCCCCGACCAGGTCCGCTGTGGTCGGAACGTAGCGCAGGGTGTCATCAGTACGGTATAGATACCTGAGCCATACGCTCTGTTGACGGTACCCGGTGGGGAGTCCGCGTGACCTACGCCAACTACGGCAGCGTTCCCATGCAGCGCCGCCGCTGGAGCGAACCGGAAGCCGCCTACGGTCCACCCCCACCCCCACCGCCCCCACCCGGCAACTACGACGACAACGGCGGCCCGCCGCCCACCGAACGGCCGGTCGACCAGCAGGAGCGGGTGGCCGCCGAGATCCGCAACCTGGTTGTCGACCGGCTGTCCCAGATGAACGCCCAGCACGCGCTCAACGCCTGGGAGCACCGGCGCAAGACCCCGATCGGGCCGCACGCGCTGGCGTTCTTCTACCTGGAGGTGATCGAGCCGGGCAACCCGCCGCGTTACGCCACGCCGATCGCGGCGCGGCTGTTCCTCGACGGGGAGGACGTGTCGTTCCTGCCCGAGCTGCTGTACAAGATGGTCGGCATCGGGCGGCGGCGGCTGGCCCAGGGGGACGACTTCGACCCGTTGGTGACGATGGCTCGCAAACAGGATGAGATGTCGACGCGGACCCAGTACATCGGGGTGGGCGTGTCCTCGCTGGAGACGCCGACCCGCAGCTGGGCGGAGATCCAGGACAGCGCGTTCGGGCCGCTGGACATCCCCGGCCGGGGGCTGGCCGTGCTGACCGACGGCACCCGGCTTGTCCTGGAGCGCGGTGACCGCTCGCACGGGCCGACACATGTCCGCTCCTCCCACCAGCTCGACCTGGTACCCGGCATCCCGTCGCGCCGGTGGACCTGGCTGCGCGACCCGGTGGAGCCCAACGGCACCGAGTACTGGCTGCACGAGCTGCACCAGGCGGTCCTGGAGGGGCAGCGCCGGATGGAGGAGCGCGCGCGGCACCGTCGGCGGTAGCGTCCGCGGTGGGGCCGACCGTGATCGAGGGCGCTTGACCGGACCGGCTACCGTTACCGGACAGGTCTTCGAATACGGGAGCCGCGCATGAGGGCCGCCGCATGGCACTGTTGACCGCACCAGCACCCGCACCCGCGCCCGGTTCCCGACCGGACAACCGCGTCCGTCCCGTGGGGCGGCTCGCGGCCCGGGCCCGGAGCACGCCGGGCCGGTTGACCGGGCTGATGGTGTTGCTCGTGGCGCTCGGCCTGCTGGCCGGCACCGCCGCGGCGGTGGGCATCATGCAGCGCTCGGCGCTCGTCGACGGGGTGCGCCACGACACCGGGCCGCTCACCGTGCAGGCCCAGGAGCTCTACCGGTCGCTGTCCGACGCCGACGCGACCGCGGCCAGCGCCTTCCTGTCCAACGGGGTGGAGCCGGCGCCGCTGCGGCAGCGGTACCAGGACGACATCGCGGCGGCGAGCGCCGCGCTGGCCGCGGTGACCGCGGGCACCGGCACCGACCGCGCCCGAGTCGGGCGGATCGCCGCCCAGCTCCCGGTCTACACCGGCCTGGTGGACACCGCGCGCACCTACAACCGGCTGGGCATCCCGCTCGGCGCCGCCTACCTGCGCGAGGCCTCCGGCCTGATGCGCGCCGACCTGCTGCCGGCCGCGCAGGAGCTGTACAAGCAGGAAAGCGACCGGCTGGCCGGCGACCTGTCCGGGGGTGCCGGCTTCCCGTGGCTGGCCGTCCCGCTGCTGCTGATCACGATCGCCGCGCTGGTCCTGGCCGCCCGCTACCTGACCCGGCGCACCCAGCGCCTGCTCAACATCGGGCTCGTCGTGGCGACCGGGGCGGCGCTGCTGATGCTCGCCTGGACGACCGTGTCATGGCTCTCCGTCCAGGGCCATCTCAGCCGCGCCCAGCGGGCCGGCGCGGATGTGGTCGACGAGCTGGCCTCGGCCCGGATCGCCGCGCTGAACGCGCGCGCCGACGAGGCGCTGACCCTGGTGGCCCGGGGCAGCGGGGGCGAGTTCGACAAAGACTTCGGCGACAAGATGAACCAGCTCGGCGGCCGGCTCGGCGCGGCCCGCGCCGACGCCCCGGGCGCCACGGGTACGGCGGCGCTGACCGACGTCGGGAAGGCGATGAACGCGGCCGGGCAGGCGGTGGCCGATGCCCAGGAGCACGCGAAGACCTGGCGCGACGCCCACACCAAGGTGCGCGACCAGGACAACGCGGGCAACTACCCGGAGGCGGTACGGCTGGCCGTCGGCGACCAGTCCGGCGGCGCCGCCCAGGCGTTCGCGTCGCTCGACGACAACCTGGCGGGCGGCATCGTCGCCGCCAACCGGGTCTTCGACCTCGAGGCCCGGGCCGCCGCCGACGGCTTCACGCTGGCCGTGCCGGGCCTGGTCGTGCTCACCCTGCTCCTGCTCACCGGCATGGTGGCCGGCCTGCAGCAACGGATCGCGGAGTACCGATGACCACCTACCGTGCCCGCGCGCTCGGGTGTCTCGTCCTGGCCGCCATGATCGCCTTGGCCGGCTGTTCCACCGCGCGTACCCCGAGCCCCGGTGCGTCGGCGTTCCCGGCGGTCCGGCCGCTCGGGGTGCAGGACCCGGCGGTCATCCCCAGCTCCAGCGCCGGGCCGGCGCAGACCTGCGACCCGCGGGCCAGCCTGCGGCCGGCGGGCTCCCTGCCGGCGCCCGGCCAGATGCCGGCCGGCTCCACGATGGCCAGGATCCAGCAGTCCGGCCTGCTGCGGGTGGGCGTCGACCAGAACACCTTCCTGTTCGGCTACCGCAATCCCGCGACCGGGCAGATCGAGGGCTTCGACATCGACGTGGCCCGCGAGATCGCCAAGGCCATCTTCGGCACCCCCGAGCGGATCCGGCTCATCGCGATCACCTCGGCCCAGCGGATCCCCTACGTCCAGGAGAACAAGGTCGACCTGGTCGCCGACACGATGACCATCAACTGCGCCCGGCTGCAGCTGGTCAACTTCTCCAGCGTGTACTACGAGGCCGGGCAGCGGGTCCTGGTCAACAAGGGCTCGACCGCGCGCGGCATCGACGACCTGGGCGGCAAGAAGGTCTGCGCCGCGGCGGGCAGCACCTCCATCCAGAACATCGCCGCCCGCCCGTCCAAGCCGATCCCGGTGTCCGTGCTGGACTGGACCGACTGCGTGGTGCTGCTCCAGCAGGGGCAGGTCGACGCCATCTCCACCGACGACACGATCCTCGCCGGGATGGCCGAGCAGGACCCCAACCTGCAACTGGTCGGCCCGAAGTTCACCGAGGAGCCCTACGGCATGGCGATCTCGAAGGACTCGCCCGACCTGGTCCGGTTCGTCAACGGCGTGCTGGAGCGGATGCGCCGCGACGGTACCCTGCGCGCGATCAACGAACGCTGGCTCAAGGAGAACGCCCCACCGGTGCCCTCCGCCGCGTACCAGGATTAGAGCGTGTCCGCACCGATGCGTCGGGAGGCCGTTGACGAGACCCTGGCCGGGCTCGGGGCGGCTCATGACCGGATCGCCGCGGCGATGTTCGCCATCGACAACCACCCGGGGCTCGCCTACCTGCGCGGGGGCGGGCTGGGTGGGCTCACCAAGACCCGCTGGGCCACCCTGGGTCCCGAGGTGGACCTGCTGTGGGCCCACTTCGCGGTCCTCGGCGACCTGCTCGAACGGGCCCGGAGCATCCGGTCCCAGCGGCGCCCGGACGACGACGACTGGAACGCCCTGCGGCTGATCTGCAGCGAGCCGGTGGTCGGGCTGGACAAGGCCGGCCTGCCCGTCGAGAGCGCCCCGACCACCCGGGTACGGCTATGGGACCTGGCCGCCCAGCTCGAACGGCGGTGTGCCTCGGTCACCGGCCTGCTGTCCGATGTGGACAGTGCGTGGTCGGTGGTGGCCGGGCGGTACGCGCCGCTGACCCAGGAGATCGACGCGCTGGTCGCCCAGGCCCGCTCGGTTGGCTTGAGCGCGCAGGCCGATCCGCTGGCCACGGCGCTCACCGACGCCGCCCGCACGGACCTGGGCGACCCGCTGTCCGCGGCGCCCGGCGGGCGGCTGTCCACCGGTACCCAGGAGCGGCTGGACCGGCTCGTCGCGCGGCTGGGCGCGCTGCGCGAACGGGTCGGCGCACTGGTCGGGATCCGCGACGCCTACCCGCGCCGGATCGCCGAGCTGGGCGCCCTCATCGAGCAGGTCGGCGCCGCCGAGCAGCGGGTCGCCGAGGCGTACGCCCGGGTGACCGGCAAGATCGCCGACACCGGGCTGCCGCCCGCGCCGCACGCGGCCGGCGTGCTCCAGGCCCGGCTGACCCGTCTCGACCGGACCTACCATCAGGCCCGCTGGGCCCAGCTCGCCGACGACGTGGCGGCCCTGGAGCGGACCGCGACCCAGGCCCGCCAGCGCAGCGACGAGCTGCGCGAGGCGGCCGACGGCCTGCTGGCCCGCCGGGACGAGCTGCGCGGGCGGCTGGACGCCTACCGGGCCAAGGCGGCCCGGTTGGGCTACGCCGAGCACGACGGGCTGACCGCCCTGCACACCCGCGCCCGTGAGCTGCTCTACACCGCGCCGTGCGACCTGCGCGCGGCCACCCGGGCGGTGTTCGCCTACCAGCAGGCCCTGGCCGCGCTGCCCGGTCCCACCGGTGACGGAGGAAACGATGACCGCTAACGCCGCCTGCCGGCGCCCCGGCTGCACGGGCCACTACGACCAGGACGGGTACTGCGACGTGTGCGGCCACAAGGCACCCGCCGGGGTGCCGGTGGCCGCCCAGTCGGTCGGCGCACGATCCACCGGCGCCGGCGCGCCATCCGTTGGTGCGCCGTCGGTGCCGACCGCGGGCCTCGCCGCGCCGACCGGAGCCGGCCTCACCGGGCGCAGCACGGGTACCCACTCGCGCAGCCGCAGCGCCGGGCGCGGCCGGTTGGGCGCCAACCTGGTCGAAGTGCCGCCCGTGCCGCTGCGCGACCCGGCCAGCGCCGTGCTGAAGGACCCGAAGGTCCCGGAGTCGCAGCGCTTCTGCGGCAACTGCGGCGAACCGGCCGGGCGCGGGCACGACGGCCGGCCCGGGCGCACCGAGGGCTTCTGCCCCAAGTGCCGCACGAAGTACTCGTTCGTGCCCCGGCTGCAGCCCGGCGAGGTGGTCGACGACCGGTACGAGGTCCTCGGCGCGCTCGCCCACGGCGGCCTCGGCTGGATCTACCTGGCCCGCGACCGCAATGTCAGCGACGCCGGCTCGGACCGCTGGGTGGTGCTCAAGGGCCTGATCAACACCAGTGACGCGGACGCGATCGCCGCCGCCATGGCCGAGCGCCGGTTCCTGGTCTCCGTCGACCACCCCAACATCGTCAAGATCCATGACTTCGTGGACCACCCCGACCCGCTCACCGGCGAGAAGGTCGGCTACATCGTCATGGAGTACGTCGGCGGGCGGTCGCTGAAGGACCTGGCGCTGGGCAACCTCGGGCCCGACGGCCGGCGGGTACCGCTGCCGCTGCCCACGGTCCTGGCCTACGGCCTAGAGGTGTTGCCGGCGCTGGGCTACCTGCACGGGCGCGACCTGCTGTTCTGCGACTTCAAGCCGGACAACGTGATCCACGCCGAGGAGCAGCTCAAACTGATCGACCTCGGCGCGGTACGCCGGATGGACGACCACGTCTCGGCGCTCTACGGTACCCCCGGCTACCAGGCGCCGGAGCTGGCCACACGGGGCCCGTCCGTGCAGTCCGACCTCTACACGGTCGGCCGGACCCTCGCCGTGCTCAGCTTCGACTTCGCCGGCTTCTCCACCCGCTACGCCGACCGGTTGCCCGATCCGGCCGAGGTCCCGCTGCTGCAGCAGCAGGAGTCCTACTACCGGTTCCTGCGCCGGGCCACCGACCCCGACCCGGACCAGCGCTTCGAGTCCGCCGCCGACATGGCCGAGCAGGCGATGGGCGTGCTGTGCGAGGTGCTCGCCGCCGCCGACGGGGTACCCAGGGCGATCCCGTCGACCCGGTTCACCCCGGAGCGCCGCCCGTTCGGGGCGGGGGAGGCGCCGACCGGCGCCGAGGTCGCGACGGCCCTGCCGCTGCCGCTGATCGACCCGGCCGACCCGGGTGCCGGGTTCGTCGCCGCGCTGACCGGCGCCGACCCGGTGACGACGGTAACCGAGCTGAACCGGGCGCCGGTGCGCAGTCCAGAGGTGACGCTGCGGCTGGTCCGCGCGTTCGTGGAGGCGGGCGAGCCGCGCCGGGCGGGCACCGCGCTGGGCCGGCTGCCGGCGGGGCCGGACTGGCGCCGGCACTGGTACTCCGGCCTGATCAGCCTGGCCGCGGGCGACCTGCCGCACGCCCAGGCCGACTTCTCGATCGTCTACGACATGTTCCCCGGCGAGCCCGCGGCCCGGCTGGCCCTGGCCGCCACCGACGAGGTGGCCGGGCACCACGAGGCCGCCGCCCGGCGGTACGAGCGGGTGTGGCGGGTCGACCACGGGTTCGTCAGCGCGGCCTTCGGCCTGGCCCGGTGCCAGCTGTCCTTCGGCAACCGCACGGCTGCGGTGGCGGTGCTCGACGAGGTGCCGGACAGCTCCAGCCAGTATCTCGCGGCCCAGGTGGCGGCGGTGCGGGCCGGGTTGGACCGGGCCACCGGCACGCTGGCCGAGGGTGACCTGGTGGCCGCGTCGACCCGGCTGGAGAGGCTGAAGCTGGACGCGCAGCGGCGGGCCACCCTGGCCATCGAGCTGTTCCGCACCGCGCTGGAGTGGCTGGGGGTACCCGACAGCGCGCCGCCCCGCCGGCCGGCGGCCGGCCCGGCCCGGGCGTTCAACGGCACCGTGCTCGGTCAGGCGCTGCGCGAGCGCGAGATCCGCTTCGGGCTGGAACGCGCCTACCGGGCGCTGGCCACGCTGGAGACCGATCCACTGGCCCGGTACGCGCTGGTCGACCAGGCCAATGCGGTGCGGCCCCGGACGGTCGTCTGATGGCGGCCGAGGCGACCGCGGTGGCAGCCTGCCCGGCGTGCGGCGCGGCGGTCGGCGCGCAGGCCACGTTCTGCGAGGCCTGCGGGCACGAGCTGAGCCTGCCGGCGCCCACCGGGACCGGCGCCCCCGCCGGGGAGGCCGCGGCCGGACGGTGGCTCACCTCGACCGGTGGGCCCACCGCGTGCCCGGGCTGCGGCGGCACCGCCTTCGACGAGGACGAGTACTGCGAGACGTGCGGCCAGCGCCGGCCGGTCGCGCTCGACCACCGTGAGCTGGATCTGGAGATCGTGGCGGGGGTGACCGACAGGGGCGTCCGGCACACCCGCAACGAGGACGCGATGGGGCTCGGCGTGGCGCCCGGGGTGCAGGTGGGCATCGTGTGCGACGGCGTGTCCTCCTCCACCCGGCCCGACGCCGCCGCGCACGCCGCCGTCGAGGCCGCCACCCCGGCGGTGCTCGCCGAGCTGGCCGAGGGCCACCCGCCCGGCGAGGCGATCACCACCGCCGCCGGGGCGGCGCAGGCGGCGGCCGCGCTCGTGGCCGGCCGCGCACCCGGAGCCAACCCGCCGAGCTGTACGTTTGTCTGCGCGGTGCTGAAGGGGGACATGGTGACGGTCGGCTGGGTGGGCGACAGCCGGGCGTACTGGCTGCCCGACGACGGCGCGGCGGAACGGCTGACCGCCGATGACTCGCTCGCCGGGCGCCTGGCCGCCGCCGGGGTGCAGAGCGCGGAGATCGCCCAGAACCGCTCGGCCTCGGCGCTGGTGCGGTGGCTCGGTGCCGACGCGCCCGACGCGGTACCGCACCTGCGCGCGTTCCAGCCGCCCGGGCCGGGCCGGGTCCTGGTGTGCAGCGACGGGGTCTTCCGGTACCGGCCCGAGGCCGCCGAGCTGGCCGAGCTCATGCCGGACAAGCCGCCGCTGGACACCGCGCGGGACCTGGTGGCGTTCGCCCTCGACCAGGGCGGCCACGACAACATCACGGCCGTCGTACTGACCTATCCACCCGGGGCGGAGGAGGACATAAAGACATGAGCGAGGCTGCGTTCACCGCCGAGGTCTACCAGAACCAGTACCTGCCGGCGGGCGGTACGGTCGTCGATGCCGTGGTCACCGTCACCGCCAGCGGCGGCACGCTGCGACCCGGCAGTGCCCCGCCCAGTGCGGCGCAGGTCATCATGATCGACTGCTCCGGCTCGATGGCCAACCCGGTCACGAAGATCGCCGAGGCAAAGAAGGCCACCATGGCCGCGATCGACACGCTGCGCGACGGGGTGGCGTTCGCGGTGGTCTCCGGGCGCAACGAGGCCGACATGGTGTACCCGCACCAGCCGATGCTGGTCCCGGCCAGCCCGCAGACCCGCAACGAGGCCAAGTTCGCGGTGTCCCGGCTCTCCGCCGCCGGGGGTACCGCGATCGGCCGCTGGCTCGCCATGGCGAACATGCTCTTCGCCGGCAACCCGGCCGAGGTCAAGCACGCCATCCTGCTCACCGACGGGCGCAACCAGCACGAGACCGCCGAGCAGCTGGCCGCCACGCTGCGCGCCTGCGAGGGCCGGTTCATCTGCGACGCCCGGGGCGTCGGCGCGGACTGGGTGGCCAACGAGCTGATGGCGGTCGCCTCCACCCTGCTGGGCAGCGCCGACGGCCTGCCCGACCCGGCCGAGCTGGTCGAGGAGTTCCGCACGATGACCGAGGCGGCGATGGGCAAGGGGATGGCCGAGGTGGCGCTGCGGCTGTGGACCCCGGCCGGCGCCAAGCTGCGCTTCGTCAAGCAGGCCTTCCCGCACGTCGAGGACCTCAGCGGGCGCCGGGTCGAGGTGAGCCCGCGGGTCGGCGACTACCCGACCGGCGCGTGGGGCGCGGAGAGCCGCGACTACCACGTCTCGGTAGAGGTGGCGCCCGGCGGGCTCGGGGAGGAGATGCTCGCCGCCCGGGTCAGCCTGGTCAGCGGCGACCAGGTGCTCGCGCAGGGCCGGGTCCTGGCGACGTGGACCGACGACACCGCGCTGTCCACCCAGATCAACCCGCGGGTGGCGCACTACACCGGTCAGGCGGAGCTGGCCGAGGCGATCCAGCAGGGCCTCGCGGCCCGGGAGGCGGGCGACGTGGAGACGGCCACCGCGAAGCTGGGCCGGGCCGTGCAGCTCGCCGAGGAGACCGGGCGCGACGACACCGCCAAGCTGCTCGGCAAGGTGGTCGACGTCATCGACGCGGGTACCGGCACGGTACGGCTCAAGCAGAAGGTCGCCGGCGTCGACGCCGAGCTCGCCTCGGTGCGCTCGGTCAAGACGGTCCGCGTCCGGAACATCTGAGGAGGCGTGGCGGATGGCCACCTGTCCCAAGGGACACAGCTCGGTCTCGACCGACTACTGCGACGAGTGCGGCGCCCCGATCGAGGCACCGCGCGCATCGGTCCCGGCGGAGGCGGCGCCCGCCGCGTCCGGCGCGGGGACGGCCGCGGGGGAGGCCTGCCCGAAATGCGGCACCGCCCGGACCGGTCGATTCTGCGAGGTATGCGGACACGACTTCGTGCTCGGCGACCCGACACCGGAGCCGGCGCAGACCCCACCACCGGCCGAGGCGACCGGCGGTGCCGACGGGGTACCGGCGAACCCGGTGGTGCCGGGCGCGGCGGAGGGCACGCCGCCGGTGATCCCGGTCGGCGACGCCGGGGCGCTGGCCGCCGGTGAGCCGCCCCGGCGCACCGGCACCGTGCCCGGCTGGCGGGTGGTCGCCGCCGCCGACCGCGCGCACTTCGCCCGGATGCAGGCGGCGTCCGGCCCGGACGCGCAGCAGATCGGGTTCCCGGCGTTCTGCCCCGAGCGCCGCTTCACCCTGCGCGGCGCGCAGGTGCTGATCGGCCGGCGCCGGCCGTCCCGGGGCATCGAGCCGGACATCGACCTGACCGGCCCGCCCGAGGACGCCGCGGTGTCCCACGCGCACGCGCTGCTCGTGGGCGGTCCGGACGGCACGTGGTCGGTGGTCGACCTGGACTCCTCGAACGGCACCTACGTCAACGACTCGCCGGATCCGATCGAGCCGCACGTGCCGGTACCCCTGAAGGCCGGCGACCGGATCCACGTCGGGGCGTGGACGACGCTGACGGTGCAGAAGGAGGAGGGCAGCTAGGTGGCTGCTGAGCCGGAGTCGGGGTTTGACGCAGGCGCAGCGGCCACCTCGTCACCGGTGGCTGCTGAGCCGGAGTCGGGGTTTGACGCAGGCGCAGCGGCCACCTCGTCACCGGTGGCCGCCGATGGGCCGGTGGCCGCTGAGCTGGTTGCCCTGCGGGCGCCGGCGCACCGGGTCAGCCGCAAGGCGATCGGGTACTGGACGCTGCGCGCCGCTGTCGGCTGGCTGTTCCTGCTCGGCCTGCAGGCCCTGTGGCTGATCGGCACGACCTCGCTGATCCGGCCGCGGATCATCGCGCTCCTCGCGACCGTGGTGTTCGCGGTGTTGCACCTGATCGTGATGCCGCAGTGGCGGTACCGGGTCCACCGCTGGGAGAGCACGGACCATGCGGTGTACACCCAGACCGGCTGGTTCACCCAGGAGCGGCGCATCGCGCCTATCTCCCGGATCCAGACGGTGGACAGCGAGTTCGGGGTGCTGGAGCGGCTGTTCGGGCTGAGCAACGTGACTGTGACAACGGCGTCGGCGGCCGGGCCGATCAAGATCCACGGACTGGAACGGGGGACCGCGGACCGGCTCGTCGCGCAGTTGACCGACACCACGGCGGCGACGCCCGGGGACGCGACGTGAGGCCGGGCGGAGCCGGGCAGTGAGCGCAGCGGTGCCGCGGCGTGGCTTGAGCCGTGCGACGTGCCGGTGGAGCCGGTGCGCGGCGGGCGGCGATGGCCGCGCCTGTGGGCGGCGCCGCGCAGCGAATCAGGAGACACAGT
>Ga0137369_10000857_pt1 | contig 29093 bp, 21 predicted proteins | sample SagtaG_12_FD_104918 | JGI IMG/M metagenome (GOLD analysis project Ga0137369, IMG submission 104918) | Vadose zone soil microbial communities from Sagehorn Ranch, Mendocino, California, USA - Sage1_L_113_16 metaG | ecosystem: Environmental > Terrestrial > Soil > Vadose zone | place: USA... | reverse complement strand
GAGACTGCTCAGGGCCAGCTCGTCGTTCCAGTAATTGGGCACAGTCACGGTGTGCCGGACGATCGTCGCGCCGCTGGTCTTGAGCCGGGCGCGGTCGATTAACGCGACGTACACGTCGTAGTCACCCGCCGGCAGCGACAGCGCCCGCTCGAGGATTCGCGGGGCATCTGCACGGCCGGTTTTCAGATCGATCAAGTAGTAATCCTCGAACGGAAATAGAAACGGATCGCGCGCCTTCGTCTCGGCCTTCTGCTTGGTCGCCTCCGCCGCCGCCTTCTGGCGCTCGGCAGCGCGCTGCTGCAGCGCCAGGATGGCCGAGGCTTCGGCCGGCGCCGCGGTGGATCGCCGAGACGATCCGGCGGCAGGCCCTCCGACCGGCATCTCGCCAGGTCCGATGTACATCGTTTCGGGCAATCGTGCGGCCGCGTTCGTGCCGTGCAGCAGCGTATCGCGCACGGCTGACCGTTCGTCTGATGCGCGAATCCCGTCGCGGCGCAACACGGCACGCAGATACATCACCGCCGTTTTGACGCCATCCGGCAACCCGCCGACCGTCAGACGGAACGGCACGTAGGCACTCTGATCGCCAGACTTCAACACGTGATTGTCCCAGCGGACCAGATCGCTGGAGGTCACGTCGGTTTCCTGTGCGAGATCGACGGCCTTGATCAGGCCGAGCACCGCTGCGCGCTCTTCAGACGTGAACGGCCTTCGTTTGGGGGGATCGGCGGCGCGTACCGGGTTGCCCGGCAGGCCCGCGAGGATCGCGATCAATACGAGAGCGCCGGTCGAACGGCTGCGCATTGGCGACCTCCGGCGCTTACCTTACCTCAGCTGGGTTCTCCATCGGAAGATCTTCCACGTCCTTCAGCGCGCCGTACGCCGTCAGGTCCGGATGGAGCGGCGTCACGGACACGAAGCCGTCGCGAACCGCCTGGTAGTCGGACCGATCGTGCGGCTCCCATTCGTTCTGCCCTTCCTCAATCCAATAGTACGGGCGCCCTTTCGGGTCGTGACGCTCGGCAACCGACGTCACGTGATTGCGCCTGGCCTGCACGGTGACGCGATAGCCCTTCGGCAATCCTTTCGGCACGTTGATGTTGAGAAACGTGCGCGGCGGCAGCGGCTGTCGCCGCATTGCGTCGGCGAGCGTGACCGCGGCACGCGCGGCGTAGCTGAAGTCGTAGGCTCCGCGCGTCGAGCGGAGCGACACCGCGATACTGGGGATGCCGAGCAGCGCGCCCTCGAGCGCGCCGGCGACGGTGCCGGAATAAGTGATGTCGTCGCCGAGGTTCCAGCCCTTGTTGATGCCCGACACCACCAGGTCCGGCAGGCACTTCAACACCTGCGTGATCGCGACGTTCACGCAGTCGGTGGGCGTCCCATCCACCGCGAAGGTGCGAGCGGCGATCGACTCGAGCCGCAACGGATGCCGGAGCGTCAGCGCATGCCCGATCGCGCTCGCCTCTTCCACCGGCGCGACGATCGTCACCTCGCCCACGGATCGCAAGGCGTCGGCGAGCGCCTGAATGCCCTCGGAGCGGTACCCGTCGTCGTTGGTCACGAGGATTCTCGGCATCAGATCAACAATTATAGTCGTTCGACGTTCGACGTTCGGCGTTCGACGTTCATCGTTCGTGGTTCGACGTTCGGGGTTCGATGTTCGGGGTTCGACGTTCGGGGTTCGACGTTCGGGGTTCGAGGTTCGGAGTTCGACGTTCGGGGTTCGACGTTCGACGTTTACAACGAACGAGAAGGGCGCACGGCGACGAATAACAGCACGGTCGCGGCGAGCGCGAGCGCCGCACCGAGGCCGAACGCCGCGGGTGCGCCGTAGAATTTCCAGATCGCGCCGAACACCACGCTTGCCGCCAGCCCGCCGAGTCCCTGCACGGCGTTGTAGATCCCGAATGCGAACCCTCGCCGCTCGGCCGGCGCGAGATCCGCGACGAGCGCTTTCTCGGTCCCCTCGGCAAATCCGAAGTAGAACCCGTACACGAGAAACCAGGCCAGGAGCGCCGGCAACGTCTCGCTGACCGCGAATCCCGCATAGACAGCGGCGTACACGAGCCAGCCGATGGCGATCACGGCGCGCCGGCCCACGCGGTCCGACCAGCTGCCGCCGACCATCGACACCACGGCCTTGACCACGTGCAGCGCCGCCCACATCAACGGCACGAACCGCGGACCGCCGGCGACGTCGGTCAGCTTCAGCAGCAGGAACGCATCGGTCGAGTTGCCGAGGGTGAACAGCGCGAGGACAAGCACGAACGCCTTGAACTCGCGCGGCAGACGTTCGTCGTTCGGCGTTCTACGTTCGGCGTTCCGCGTTCGTGGTTCGGCGTTCGTCGTTCTGCGTTCGTCGTTCGCGCGCGGCGTCGTTGCAGCTGCCCCGGTGTCCTCCTGCACGAGAAAGATCAACGCGACCGCGATCGCGCCCGGAATGATCGTCAGCGCGAACAGGGTGCGGTACTGGTCCGGATAGAAGAACAGAAACGCGGACGCCATCGCCGGGCCGACGACGGCGCCGATGTGGTCCATGCCGCGATGAAATCCGTAGACCTTCCCTCTGGTCGTCGGCGTCGTCCACGTGGCGAGCATCGCGTCGCGCGGCGCGCCGCGGACCCCTTTGCCGACGCGATCCAGAACTCGAACGGTGAACACTTGTGTCCAACTCGTCGTGAGCGCGATGAACGGGCGGGCGATCGAGGAGACGCCGTAGCCGAACAGCACCAGCGGCCGCTTCTTCGGCGAGCGATCGGCAAGCTCGCCCGCGCCGATTTTCAGGACGCTGTTGACCGCTTCGGCCGTTCCTTCGACCAGGCCAAGCGATACCGCGCTCGCCCCGAGCACGCGCGTCAGGAAGAATGGCAATAGCGGGTAGATGGCCTCGGTCGCGGAATCGGTGGCGAGACTGACCCATCCGAGAAGCCAGACAGGCTTCGGCAGACCGAAGGGGCGCGATTGGGACGACGAACGATTTACCACAAAGGACACAAAGGACACGAAGGTCCAAACCTATTTTGTACGGTTTGATCCTTTGTTTCTGTACGGGTTTCTTCCTTTGTGCCCTTGGTGTCCTTTGTGGTTGGTTTTAGCGACGGACGAACGGCGCGATCGGCCCGTCCTTCACAACCGCGACCCATATCCGATCGCGCCGGCTGGTCTTGTCGCGATAGACGGGAAACCCGCGATGTTGCCCGATGCGCGTGAAACGCTCCGGCACGTAGGACGTGGCTTCGCCGTCGGCGTACCAGCGCGCGCCGTTGAACTCGATCCACACGCCGTTGGTCCCGCGTGGAAGCGGAATCGATTCGACTGCGGTGGGACGCGGACGCGCGCTCGGAGCCGGCGCGCTCGTTCCCGACGTGCCGACGCTGCGCTCTTCCACGATCGTGCCGCCCGGGCTGGGAACGATCGAGGTGGTCAGTGGCGGTGTCCCTCTGCCGGACGGCCCGGCGAGCTCACGATCGGGGACGCGTTCGTACGATCGCATGCGATCGCGGCTGATCGGCACATAGACGATCGTGAATGGCTCCCGCGTCGTGTCCGCGTAGACCGGCACCTTGCCGTACACGTCGATCTGGGTCATCACCTGCCCGTCGAACATCCGCATTTCACGCGTCGGCAAGTACAGCAGGCCGGCGACGACGATCGGCTCGTTGTTTACCTGCCACGGCGCGGTCGCCGCCGTCACCTCAGGCGCAGGTGTCTTGAACTGCAGAGCCTGCGCGCGTCCACTTGTCGATAACAGAACAGCTGCGACCGTCCAGCTCAGCGCTCCGCCGCGCATGATGTGCGTCATAAGGAACCCCGTTTTCGACCCACGTTCGAAACGGGTCTCAACGTGCGTGCCAAAGCGACCAGCTTTCCGCTGTCTCGCCAGAAGCTTTCGGATAAAACCGCGCCCGGCAGAGCTGAGAGCCGAAGTGATCGCTGATAGCCGACAACCAAAAGCTGAAGCTGATTCACGCGCGCAGGAAGATGCCCTGCCGATGCAACGCGTCGCAGATGAGGTACATGACTGCCAGGAATACCAAGGCGTACAGCAGCGACGAGGCCCTGGGCGACGCGATCCATGCAAAACCGCGCTCGTAGATCACCCATTGGAGCGACGTGCGCGAGCCGTCGCCATTCGGCACGTTTATCAGGATCAGCAGCTTGCCAATCAATCCCGACACCACGAACAACGTGATCGCGTTCCGGCCGAGGACGACGAACGGCCGGCTCCATGCGCGCACGCCACGAATGTCGATCAGATACATGCACGCAGCGAGCACGATCATGGCGCCGCCGCCAGTCAGCAGCACGTACGAGCTGGTCCAGAGCTGTTTGTTGATCGGAAACGCGACGTGCCAAGCCTGCCCGGCCAGAAACAATGCGGCGCCGATGACCGCCAGCGCGGCAACGTCGCGCGTGCGTCGAAGCCCAGAAGACGATCCGCCGTTCGCAACGGGGCGCACGAGGAACAGTCCGGTCATCACGCCAAGAAGCGCCGTGCCTATCGCGGGCAGCGTGCTGAGGAGCCCTTCCGGGTCCCATCGTTCGCGCCACAGATGGCCGCCCATCAGCGCGCGATCGATTCGAGCGCCAGCGTTTCCTTCGTGCGTCAGGTCGCCGAACGCGGTCAGGACGATCCAATAGACGACGAGAATGACGGCGACGAGCGCCCCAAGCACATAGAAGCTCCTGAGCATCTCGGCGCGCGTGCACGCGCGGTTCGGTTGCACCGCGCGATAGACGAACGCCGCCGCGAGATAACAGATGCCGATTCGCTGCAGCACGCCCGGAATGCGCCAATGGTGCGGATCGAAGAACGGAAAGCCCGCGATGAACAGACCGAGGAGAATGATGATTGCGGCGCGACGCCCAATGCGCCACGGCGCCGCAGTCAGCGTCCGGTTCGACAGGGTCAGCGACACGCCGACGAGGAACACGAAGAACGGAAAGATGAGGTCGGTCGGGGTCCATCCGTCCCACTCGGCGTGCGCGAGCGGCCAGTACATGGCGTCCCAGGTCCCCGGGTTGTTGACGATCACCATCCCCGCCATCGTCAGGCCGCGGAAGGTGTCCACCGAGCTCAGCCGAGCCGCGACGACGGCCCTTGTGATCACGTCGCCCAGCGTACAATAGAGAGGTTCCATGTCCACACTGGCCGACGTCCTGGCGCGCGAAACGCGCGAGGGCGAGCTGTACGAAACGCTTCCGGATGGACGCCTGCGATGTTTCGCGTGCGGCCACTGCTGCCCGCTGCCCGAGGGCGCCATCGGCGTGTGCAAAGTGCGATTCAACGAGGGCGGGCGGCTGCGCGTGCCGTGGGGCTACGTCGGTGGCGTTCAATGCGACCCGGTCGAGAAAAAGCCGTTCTTCCACGCGCATCCGGGCGCGCTGGCCTATAGCTTCGGCATGCTCGGCTGCGATCTGCACTGCGGGTATTGCCAGAACTGGGTGACGTCACAAGCGCTGCGCGATCCGGCAGCGGTCGCACCGCCGCTCCACACATCGCCCGAGCATCTCGTGCGCGATGCGCTCGGTCAGCAGGCGCGCATTCTGGTGAGCACGTACAACGAGCCGCTCATCACGAGCGAGTGGGCGGTTGCAGTGTTCAAAGAGGCAAAGGCCGCAGGGTTGACGACCGCGTATGTGTCGAACGGCAACGGAACACCGCAGGTGCTGGAATATCTCCGGCCGTGGGTGGATCTGTACAAGGTGGATCTCAAAAGCTTCGACGATCGGCATTACAGGCAGCTCGGCGGACGCCTCGAGCCGATTCTGGACACGATCCGGCGACTGCACGCGATGGGTTTCTGGCTTGAAATCGTCACGCTGCTGATTCCCGGGTTCAACGATTCGCGGGACGAGCTAGAGCGGCTGACGGCATTCGTGGCGAGCGTCTCTCCGGACATTCCGTGGCACGTGACAGCGTTTCATCGCGATTACAAGATGACCGATCCAGCGAACACAACGGCGGGCATGCTCCTCACCGCCGCCCACATCGGCCACGCCAACGGGCTGAAATACGTCTACGCGGGCAATCTGCCCGGCCAGGTCGGAGATCTCGAAGACACGCGCTGCGCCGGCTGCGGCGAGCTGCTGATCGCGCGGTTCGGGTACATGATCCGCGAATATCACATCACCTCGGACGGACGGTGCCCCTCCTGCAGCGCAACTGTGCCCGGCCAATGGAGCGAGCGGTTCGACGGCCAGGTCGCTTCACGACCTTTCATTCCCAGCTCGCGGCACATACAATTCCGAGTTCTGAACTCTGAAGTCTGAACTCTGAAACCTGAACTCTGAAATGATCCCCGACCTCCTCGGCCGTCCTCTGCGCAACCTGCGGCTGTCGGTCACCGACCGGTGCAACCTCCGCTGCGAATACTGCATGCCGGAAGACGACTACGTCTGGCTGCCGCGCGAAGACGTGCTGCATTTCGAAGAGACCAGCGCGCTGGTCGACGTGTTCCTGTCGCTCGGCGTCGACAAGGTGCGGCTCACCGGAGGCGAGCCGCTGCTCCGCCGCGACGTGGCATCCCTCGTCCGGATGGTCGCCTCGAAACCGGGGCTCAACGACCTGGCGCTCACGACGAACGGCGTGCTCCTCGCAGACCAAATCGATGCGTTGAAAGCCGCGGGGCTCGGCCGCATCACCGTCAGTCTGGACACGCTTCGGCCCGACCGCTTCGCCCGCCTGACGCGGTTCGACCAGCTCGGCGCGGTTCACAAGGGCATCGCCGCCGCGCAGCGCGTCTTCGGCGCCCTCAAGCTCGACACCGTCGTCATCCGCGGGGTGAACGACGACGAGCTCGTCGATCTGATCGAGTACGGCCGGTCTGTGAACGGCGAGGTGCGCTTCATTGAATACATGGACGTGGGCGGGGCGTCGCGCTGGTCGCCCGAACGTGTGGTGTCGCGCGGCGAGATGCTCCGCTCGCTGTCGTCGCACTACGGCCGAATCGAGCCGATTCTCGAGGACTCGTCCGCACCGGCGGATCGTTTTGCACTCCCCGACGGCACCGTGTTCGGCATCATTTCGTCGACGACCGAACCGTTCTGCCAGACATGCGACCGCAGCCGGCTCACGGCCGACGGGATGTGGTACCTCTGTCTTTACGCCACGCAAGGCACCGATCTGCGCGCGCCACTCAGACGCGGCGCGAGCGCCGACGAGATCACGGCGCTCGTCACCGCAGCGTGGCGTCAGCGGGACGATCGCGGCGCCGAAGATCGCGTCGCGCTCGGCGCCCGCCGCGCGTTCGTGCCGGTCCAGGATCTGCTGCGCAAGGATCCGCATCTCGAGATGCACACACGCGGGGGATAGCGTTCGATTTTTCCCCAGGGCGGGATTTCTTCGTCCCACAAGCGGACACTTTTTCAGCGTGAAATGAGCCCGTTCGGTGCAAATAAGTCTCCTCGCTACAATGGTTTGCAATCGCAGTCGCAGTTGGCGCGTCGTTTGCCCTGCGTTTCGTCTGATCGTTTTCGCTTTCGCTTCCGTCTAACCACGTGAACCAACTATGGATATAGCTCGTCCGTCTAATGCCAGGCAAAAGCGCATCCGCAACGCGATCTACGTCGTTGTGGGGCTAATCGTCGTCGTTGTCGTCAGCGTCGGCTTATCTCGCCTGAAGCCGGCGGCACCGACCGTCGAACGCGCGGTCGTCTGGCCCGACACCGTCAAACGCGGAAACATCATGCGGCAAGTGCGTGGTCTCGGGACGCTCACGCCGGAAGACATCCGGTGGATACCGGCCACCACGCAGGGACGTGTCGAGCGCATCATTCTGCGGCCCGGCACTCAAGTGAAGGCCGATAGCGTGATCCTCGAATTGACCAACCCGCAGCTCGAACAACAGCTGCAGGACGCGGAGCTCAAACTGCAGGCCGCGGAGGCTGGCCTGGCCAACCTGAAAGTTCAGTTGGCGAACGACCTGCTCCAGACGCGCGCCACAGCCGCGAACATCGAGGCCGATTTCAACAAGGCGACGATGCAGGCGCAGATGAACGAGGCGCTCGCGAAGGACCAGCTCGTGTCGGAGCTCGTGTTGCGGCAGTCCAAGGTCGACGCCGCCTCGCTCGGCGTGCGCAACCAGATTGCCAAGGATCAGCTCGCGAGCAAGGCCGACTCGACGCGCGCCCAGCTCGCCGTGCAGCAGTCGGTCGTGGACCAGGCGAGCGCGCTGCTGCATCTCACGCGGCAGCAGCGAAACGAATTGAAAGTGCGCGCCGGGCTCGCAGGGATGCTCCAGCTGGTCCCGGTTGAAGTCGGTCAGCAGGTGGCCCCTGGTGAGAAACTGGCGCGTGTCGCAAACCCGAGCCGTCTGAAAGCGGAAATCAAGATCGCGGAAACGCAGGCCAAGGACATCCAGATCGGCCAGAAAGCCGAAGTGGACACGCGCAACGGCATCGTCGAGGGACGCGTGGCCCGCATCGATCCGTCGGTGCAGAACGGCACGCGAACCGTCGACGTGACGCTCACCGGTGAGCTGCCGAGGGGGGCGGTGCCCGACCTCAGCGTCGACGGCACGATCGAGCTCGAACGGTTGAACGACGTGCTCTACATGGGCAGGCCGGCATTCGGTCAGGAGCAGAGTGTCGTCGGGCTGTTCAAGATTCAGGCGGACGGGGTCAACGCGGAGCGCGTCCAGGTCAAGCTCGGCCGCAGCTCGGTCAACACGGTGGAAATCCTGTCGGGACTCAAGGTCGGCGACCAGATCATTCTGTCCGACATGTCGGCATACGACGCCTACGATCGCATCAGGTTAAAGTAGCGGCGGACCACTGTCCGCCGGATCCGGGGCCGACACACAGGTCGGCCCCCACGAGGAGACGAAAGCATGGCCGAGAACGTACAGCCGCCGCTGCTGAAGCTGGATGGTGTGACGAAGGTGTTCTTCACTGACGAGGTCGAGACGCACGCGTTGTCCGGCATCCACATGGAAATCGGCAAAGGCGAATACGTCTCGATCGCCGGGCCCTCTGGCTGCGGCAAGTCGACGCTGCTGTCGATTCTGGGCCTGCTCGATTCGCCGACCGAAGGGCAGTACTTTCTGAACAACCGGCCGGTCGCGGAGTTGGCCGCCTCGGAACGCGCGCGCGTGCGCAACCGCGAGATCGGGTTCATCTTTCAGAGCTTCAATCTCATCGGGGACCTCACGGTGTTCGAGAACGTCGAACTGCCGCTCACGTACCGCGGGATGAAGTCGGCCGAGCGCAAGCAGCGCGTCGAGGCGGCGCTCGAGCGAGTCGGCATGGCGCACCGCGCGAAGCACCTCCCGAGCCAGCTCTCGGGCGGTCAGCAGCAGCGCGTCGCCGTGGCGCGCGCCGTGGCCGGCGAGCCGCTCATCCTGCTCGCCGATGAGCCGACGGGCAACCTCGATTCGCGCAGCGGCGAAGCGGTCATGGATCTGCTCCGCGAACTGCACCGCGCGGGCGCGACGATCTGCATGGTCACGCACGACCCGCGCTACGCGCGGCACGCCGATCGCAGCATCCATCTGTTCGACGGCCGCGTGGTCGAGGAGCGGATGGAGATGGCCGTTACGGAGTGATCTCGAAGGGATTAGGGGTTAATCTCTAATCCCTAATCCCTGCAATGTTCACTGACCTCCGGCAGGCTTTCCGCGCCCTCTTCAAGTCCCCAGGCTTCAGCACGCTCATCGTCGTTGTGCTCGCCGTCGGCATCGGCGCCACCAGTGCGATCTTCAGCATCGTTCACGGCGTGCTCTTCAAGCCGCTGCCGTTCGTGGACGCCCCCCGACTCGTCTCGATCGAGAGCAAGATCCGCGACGAAGGCGACAGCGCGTCGGTGCCGGACTACCTCGATTGGCGGGCGCAGTCGAAAACGGTCGACCGGATGGCGGCATTCGCCGGGAACGGCGTCACGCTCACCGGCCGCGGCGACGCGATGACGCTGCATGTGGCGCTGGCATCCTCGGATCTGTTTCACGTGCTGGACGCGAAGCCGATTCTCGGCCGCACGCTCACGGCGGCGGATGATGTGAAGAATGCCGAGCCGGTGATGCTGATTTCCGAATCACTATGGGCGCAGCGCTTCGCGCGCGCGGCGTCGATCGTCGGCGAGCCCGCCATGATCGATGGCAAGCGGTTCACGATCGTCGGCGTCATGCCCGCGGCGTTCCAGTTTCCAATCCAGATCGAGCGTCTCGACGCGTGGCTGCCGCTGCGGTCTCTGCCGCTGATGGCGCAGTTCGTCGACCAGCGCGGCGCGCATTTCGTGCAGGTCGTCGGACGCCTCGCCGCGGGTGCGACCGTTGAGCAGGCGCAGGCCGAGTTCTCCACTATCGCAAGCCAGCTCGCGCGCGCCTATCCGGGCTCGAACACCGACCGTACCGCGCTCGTTCGACCGCTGCAGGAGAGCCTGGTCCGCGAATACCGTGCCGGCTTGATCGTGCTGCTCTGCGCGGTCATCGCCGTACTCCTCATCGCCTGCGCCAACGTGGCGAATCTGCTGCTCGCGCGCGGCACGACGCGGCAGCGCGAAATGGCGGTGCGCGCGGCCATGGGCGCGTCGCGCGGCCGGCTCATTCGTCAACTGCTGGTCGAAAGCCTGGTGCTGGCGGTGGCCGCCGGTGCGCTCGGCGCGCTGCTGGCGCTGTGGGGCCTGGATGCCCTCGTCCGCTCGAGCCCGCTCGACATTCCGCGGCTGCGCGACGTGACCATCGATCGCGGCGTGCTGCTCTTCACGACCTTCGCGTCCATGGCGACCGGACTGCTGTTCGGGATCGCGCCTGCTGTCCTGCTGTCTCGCACCAAAGGCGCCGACGCGCTGAAGGATGCCGGCCGTGGATCGAGCGGCACCCGTTCGGCGCGCATGCGGCAAACGCTGGTGGTCGCCGAAGTGGCGCTCTCGCTCGTGCTGCTCGCGGGGGCGGGGCTGCTCGTCCGCAGCCTCGTGGCGTTGCAGCGGGTCGACCCGGGATTCGTCGCGGAGCACGCCATTGCCGCCGACCTGTCGCTGCCAAAGAGCCGGTACCCGGATCTCGCGGCGCAGGTGGCCTTCTACCGGCGGGTTCTCGACGAGCTGCACGCGCTGCCGGGCACAACGGCAAGCGGCATCACGACGACGATCCCGCTCAGCGGGAACAACCTCGGTCTGAGTTTCACGATCGACGGCCGTCCGGTCGACCCCGGTCACAAGCTCAGCGCGTCGTACTTCGCCATCAGCCCCGGTTACTTCCGCGCGATGGGCATCCGGCTCGTTCGTGGCCGCGATTTCACCGATCGTGATAACCAGGACGGCCAGCGCGTCGTAATCATCAGTGAGGCGTTCGCGCGCAAACACTGGCCGGGGGAGGATGCAGTCGGCCGGCGGATCTCAATCGGCTACAACGACATGCGCGCGCTCGAGATCGTCGGCATCGTCGGCGACGTCAAGCAGGGCGAGCTCGCCGAAACGGCGCCGCCCGAGATGTACACGCCGTACCCGCAGACGCCGTGGCCGTTCCTGTCGATCGCCGTTCGCGCGGTCGGCGACGCGGCGTCGATGGCCGGCTCGATGCGCGCGATGATCGCGAAGCTGGATCCGGACCAGGCGGTCGACGTGAAGCCGATCGCCGACTACGTGAACCAGTCAGTCGCGACGCCGCGGTTCACGGCGACGCTCGTCGGCGCGTTCGCGAGCCTCGCGCTGCTGCTCGCCGGCTTCGGCCTCTTCAGCGTGATGGCGTACTCGGTTGCGCAGCGCCGGCGCGAGATCGGCATCCGCATGGCGCTCGGCGCGCAGGCCCACGAAGTGCGATCGCTCGTCGTCTCGCAGGCGGTTAGGCTCGGGGCGATTGGACTTGGCGCGGGGCTGGCCGGCTCGCTGGCGGCGGCGCGCGTGATGGAAAGCCTGCTCTTCGGCGTCACGACGACCGATCCGATCACGTTCGGCGCCGTGTGCGCCACGCTGCTCCTTGTGCTGCTGCTGGCGGCGTATCTGCCCGCGCGGCGCGCCACCCGCGTCGATCCGATGATCGCGCTCAGAACCGAGTAACCATGCTCATTTCTCTTCGCAACGTCGAAAAGTCGTACCCGCACGGCGTCGGCCGCACGTACGTGCTGCGCCGCGTGAACGCGGATATCAAAGAAGGCGAGTTCGTCTCGATCATGGGGCCGTCGGGTGCGGGCAAGTCGACGCTGCTCCATATTCTCGGCATGCACGACAGCGCCTGGTCGGGCGAGTACTATTTCATGGACCAGCCGGTCCATCGCCTGAGCCCGAGGCAGCGGGCCGAGCTGCACAAGAAGCACATCGGCTTCGTGTTCCAGAGTTATCACCTGCTCGACAACCTGACCGTCTACGAGAACCTCGAGATCCCGCTCTCCTATCGCAACGTCAGCCGCAAGGACCGCCAGAGCATGGTGGCGGACATCCTCGATCGCTTCCAGATTGTCGGCAAAAAGGATCTGTATCCGAACCAGCTGTCGGGCGGACAGCAGCAGCTGGTGGGCGTTGCGCGCGCAGTGATCGCGAACCCGCAGGTGGTTCTGGCCGACGAGCCGACGGGCAACCTGCACACCGCACAGGGCAAGGAAATCATGGACTTGTTCCGCAACCTCAACGAAGCGGGCGCAACGATCGTTCAGGTGACGCACTCCGAGGTCAACGCATCGTACGGCACGCGGATCATTCAGCTGCGGGATGGATGGGTCGTCGACGATTAACACTTTGAGCTCTGAACTGTGAATGGGAGATATCACGTGGCACTTGCACACAGGTGGCCTGCCGAATCGACAGCGGATCGCGGAGACGTGACGCCCGTGCGACCCATACCCGCCACACCGCGCGTGCTGATTGCCGACGATCAGCCCGATGTGTTGGAAGCGCTCCGGCTGCTCCTCAAAGGCGAGGGCTACAAGATCGAGTCGGCCGGCTCGCCGGCGGCGATCCTCGAAGCCATCGACGGCGACGAGTTCGACGCCGTGCTCATGGATCTCAATTACGCGCGCGACACCACGTCGGGCCAGGAAGGGCTTGACCTGCTCTCGCAGATGCGGGGGCACGACCCGACGCTGCCGGTCGTCGTGATGACGGCCTGGGGGAGCGTCGAGGTCGCCGTCGAGGCGATGCGGCGCGGCGCGCGCGACTTCGTGCAGAAGCCGTGGGAGAACGCGCGCCTGCTGACGATTCTGCGCACGCAGGTCGAGCTCGCGCGCGCCCTCCGGCGCCAGCAGCGACTCGAAGCGGAAAACCGTGCGCTGAAGCCCGACGGCCGGCCGATGCTCATCGCGGAGGCGCCCGCCATGCGGCCCGTGCTCGAGCTCATCGCGCGCGTCGGCCCGTCCGAGGCGAACGTCCTGGTCACCGGCGAGAACGGCACCGGCAAAGGCACCGTCGCGCAGGCGCTGCACGCCGTGTCCGCGCGCGCCGGCAAGGGGCTCGTCACCGTCAATGCGGGCGGATTGTCCGAAGGCGTGTTCGAGAGCGAGCTGTTCGGGCACGTGAAGGGCGCGTTCACCGACGCGAAGAGCGATCGCGTGGGCCGGTTCGAGCTGGCCGACGGCGGCACCCTGTTCCTCGACGAAATCGCGAATGTGCCGCACAACCTCCAGCCGAAGCTGCTCCGCGTGCTCGAGACTGGCGACTTCGAGCGCGTCGGATCGTCACGAACGCGGCAGGCCAACGTCCGCATCGTATCGGCGACCAACTCCAACCTCGGCGAAGAGGTGGCGGCCGGCCGATTCCGTCAGGATCTGCTCTTCCGCCTGAACACGATCGAGATTCAGCTTCCGCCTCTGCGCGATCGCCGCGAAGACATCCCGGCGCTGGCCATGCACTTCCTGCGGCAGCATACGCAGCGGTATCGCAAGAACATCGGCGGGTTCGAGCAGGCCGCGCTTCAGGCGCTGCTCGACCACCCGTGGCCGGGGAACATCCGGGAGCTCGATCACGCGGTCGAGCGGGGCGTGCTGATGGCGCAGGGATCGACCATCCGGCTCGGCGAGCTGGGCCTGCGCATCGACCGCGACTCGACCTCCCGCATGGAAGACATGAGCCTCGAGGAGGTCGAAGGGTTCCTGATCAAGAAGGCCATGGCGCGATTCGACGGCAACGTGAGCCAGGCCGCGAAAGCGCTCGGCCTCAGCCGCAGCGCGCTCTATCGGCGGCTGCAGCGCTATGGATTGTGATCGGCAGTCTTTGGGTATCGCGTGTAGTCCCGAGTCCCTTGGCCTTGGTTCTTGGTCCGTCCTCAGTCCTTGGTCCGTCCTCAGTCCTTGGTCCTCGGTCCATGACGGGACGCGGAGTCTGGACGAAGGACGCAGGGACGGACAAAGGACCAAGAACGAAGCACGAAGGACCGCTGTAATACCAGCGGCTGGTCGTAAGATCGCCGTGTGAACGGCCAGACGCGCGAATCGGCGGACGCCGCGATGGTGTCGGCGCTCGGTGCCCTGTCGACGCGCTCGCACTCGCGCTTCCGATTCGACCAGCGCATCCTCCTGCTCTCGCTCGCCGCGGGCTTCCCCGCCGCGCTGGTCGCCCTCCTCCTGCTCTGGACCGGCAACTACACGCCAAAAGTCCAATGGACGCTGACCGTCTTCATCGTCGGCGTCTGGACCGGCTGCTCCTTCAGCGTCCGCCACCGCGTGGTGCTGCCGCTCCAGACGCTGTCGAATCTGCTCGCGGCGCTTCGTGAAAGCGACTTCTCCATCCGCGCCCGCGGCGCGAGCGGCGACGACCCGCTCGGCGCGGTGATGCTCGAAGTGAACGTGCTCGCGACAACGCTGCACGACCAGCGGCTCGGGGCGCTCGAAGCCGGCGCGCTGCTGCGGACGGTCATGGTGGAAATCGACGTCGCCGTCTTCACGTTCGACGGCGCCCAGATGCTGCGGCTGGTCAACCGGGCCGGCGAACGGTTGCTCGCGCAGCCCGCCGAGCAGCTTCTCGGACGCACCGCCGACGAGCTCGGCCTGCGCACGTGTCTCGACGGCCCGTCGCCCCGCATCGAGGACGCGACCTTCGCCGGCGGCGCCGGACGGTACGAGGTGCGGCGTACCACGTTCCGGCAGGGCGGACTTCCCCACCAGCTGCTCGTCCTCGCCGACGTCAGCCGGCCGCTCCGCGACGAGGAGCGCCAGGCATGGCAGCGGCTGATCCGCGTGATCGGCCACGAGATCAACAACTCGCTTGCCCCGATCAAGTCGATAGCGGGGAGTCTCGAATCGATCCTCTCGCGCGACTTCACAAGGTCAGACCCGAAGTCCGGCTCCGACCCCGACGTCATCGACGACATGCGTCGAGGCCTGGCCGTGATTGCCGCACGCTCCGACTCACTCAGCCGGTTCACGACCGCGTACGCACGGCTCGCCAAGCTGCCCGCGCCGCGGCTCGATACCATGCGCGTCGCCGCGCTCGTTCAGCGCGTGGCGGGCGTCGAGACGCGGCTGCCCATCCGCATCGAACCGGGCCCGGACCTGACCATTCGCGCCGACGCGGATCAACTCGAGCAGTTGCTGATCAATCTGGTGCACAATGCCGCCGATGCCGCGCTGCAAACCGGTGGCGGCGTCACGGCCGGATGGAAACGCGAAGGGCGCAGCCTGGAATTGTGGGTCGACGATGAGGGCGCCGGGCTGACGAACGCGTCGAACCTCTTCGTGCCGTTCTTCACGACCAAGCCGGGCGGATCGGGGATCGGCCTCGTCCTCAGCCGCCAGATCGCCGAAGCGCACGGCGGCTCACTGACGCTCGAAAACCGTATGGACCGCACCGGCTGTCGCGCGAACCTGCGACTGCCTCTCTGACTCTGTTCCTTTTGGCCTTTTCCTTGCTTTCTCCCTGTCGAGATGCGCCCATTCACGCGATGGGTCGTCGGGGTGTTCGCCTCGCCCGTCGGCGTCATCGTGCTCGCGGCGCTCGATTCGACGCTCTTCTTTAACCTGCCGCTCGGCATCGACGCCGTCGTCATCATTCTGGCCGCGCGTTCGGCCGATTCGGCCTGGACCGTGCCGCTGCTGGCCAGTGCGGGGTCGGTGAGTGGTGCCTGGCTGACGTTCTGGATGGGCATGAAGGCCGGGGAAAAGGGCCTCGACCGCTACGCCTCTGGACAACGCTTCGAGAGAATTCGCGCGCGGATCGGCAACAGCGGTGCGGTCGCGCTGGCTGTACTCGATCTGATTCCGCCGCCGTTCCCGTTCACACTGTTCGTCCTGGCGGCTGGGGCGCTCGAGGTCAACGCCGCCAGGTTCTTCGTCACGCTCACCGTTTGTCGCCTCTTTCGCTTCGGGCTCGAAGCCGCGCTCGCCGTCGTCTACGGCAGCACGATCCTGCGCTGGCTCGAATCCGATCTGTTTCATCAGATCGTCGCGTTTTTCATCCTGCTTGCGATCGCGCTCACGACTCTGTCAATTGTGCGGCTCTCGCGAGCGCCGCGATCCGCCAATCGGCCTCGCGCGGCGGCGTGAAAGACGGCCGGGTGAAACACCGCGCGTCAAAACATTCGACCGCCGATGGGCACGTCGCGCTCGGGCACGAGGAGAACCACCCCGCCCTCACCGTCCGGGACGCCGAGCGTCAGAACCTCCGACATGTACGGCCCAATCTGCTTGGGTGGAAAGTTGACCACCGCGACGACCAGCCGGCCGAGCAGGTCGGCCTTCGCGTAATGTTTCGTCGCTTGCGCGGACGACTTCTTGACGCCGATGTCGGGCCCGAAGTCGACGCGGAGTTTGTACGCAGGTTTCCGGGCCTCGGGGAAGTCCTGCACGTCGACGATCCGGCCAACGCGGATGTCGGAGCGTTCGAACTCGGCGTAGGAAAGGGGTGCAGCCTCAGCAGCCATTGCGCGAAAACATGACACGGAATCGGATGCTGTGCCAGTTTCACCCGTAGTCTTGCGGGTTTCTACAACTGCCGAGTCGGCACAGGACTTGATAGTTCGGCAGAACGAATGACCGTCCCGAGCGGCAACATCCTGATCGTCGAGGACGACCCTGATACGCGCGAGATGCTGGCCATGCTGCTCTCGACGCAGGGATTTCATGCCGTGTCGGCCGAAGACGGGCTCGAGGGGCTGCACCTGCTCCGAACGGTGCGGCGCCGCGCCCCCGACGTTCCCTGCCTGGTATTGCTCGACCTGAAGATGCCCCGTCTCGGAGGACACGAGTTCCGGCGGGCACAACTCGGCGACCCGACGGTGGCAAGCGTCCCCGTCGCCGTCATGTCGGGGGCTGTCGACGTCGAAGCACGCGCGCAGGCGCTTGGCGCTGTGGCGACGTTGACCAAGCCGATTGATTTCGACACGCTGCTGAACGTAGTACGGCGCTACTGCGCGTAAACCAGTCACCTACGAAGCCGTACGTTGAACGCGGAGCTCGCAGAGCCCGCTGGAGAACTACACTCTATCGTCTCTGCGGGCTCTGCGCGCTCTTCGTTGATCGTGGGTACCGTTTTCGTGCGGCGTGGGGTTACGCGCGTCGCTGGGCCGGCATATGCATCGCCGAAAACACCGCGATGTGGCTGTCGACGATGCGCTTGCGTTCGTCTTCGTCCGGCTCCAGGGTCCATACGCCGCGTTGAGACGTGCCGCCGAGCACGATCCCGTCGCTTCGCGCCATCATGTGGATCCCAATGCCTCCGGGCCGCGCCTGATTGCCCGGCGCGCCGCCGTTGGTGTGATAGTTCACTTCCGACTGCGGCACCAGAACGGTCAGCTGCCCTTTCAGCGGCAAGAGCTCCTGGTCGCCGAACAGATCCCGCGCGCCGAGGCCCGTGCAGTTGACGACGATCGGCTCACGCAGCGCGGCGAGGTCGCGCGGCGTTTCGAACTTGCGCACGATGATGCGGCCGCCAAACAGCGTGAAATCGCGCATCAGGTTCTCGAGATAGATCGAGGGCTCGATGCGGATCTGCGGCGAGCGGATCGCGTACTTGGTGGCAAACGGATGCTCGCCTGGCTGGAAAACTTCTCGGCCGACCGTGAGGCCTGCGTTCAGGTTCGGCCGGTCGGGCGTGCCGGGTTGCTCGCCAGGCAGCGTGTCGGTCAGTGAATAGTTATCCAGCCATGACACGCCGAAGTGCGGACCGGCGAGGAGTTGCAGCTGGCGGTAGGCAATGTCGGCCGCGCGGCGATACTGCGCATCCCATTCCGGCGTACGCCGGTCGTTTTCGACGAGTCCTGATGCCGGGGTAAACCCCCCCAGCGACATGTTCGACGTGACGTTTGGCGGCACGGCTGCCGCGTAAATGGTGACGTCGAACCCTCGCCGCTGCAGCTGGCGCCCGCACGTCAACCCCACCGATCCGCAGCCGATCACCGCCGCCTGGCGGGCCTGATGCTCGGTGGCAAACTCCGCCGCCATCAACCCCGTGCCCCACGCCAACGACATCCCCGCGCCGCCGTGGCCGTAGTTGTGGATCAGCAGTTTGTCGTCCAGCCTGTCGGGCTTCAACACGAACCCCGCGTCGCGGTGCGGGCGCAAGCCGACGGTCGTTCGAATAATGCGGTCCCACGACGCCTTCACGCGCGGCAGGTCGAACGGCGGACGCGACGGAGTGAGATTCGGCTTCGTGCGTGTCGCGCACGCGCCCAGCCCGAAGCCGACGGCGGCCATACTCGACGTCGTTAGGAACGTCCGTCTGTCCATGCGAAATCCCTAACCCCTAACCCCTAATCCCTAATCCCTAACCCCTAATCCCTAATCCCTAATCCCTAGTCCCTAACCCCTATCAAGCAGGCACGCCGTTCTTCACCGCGTCCTTCATCGCCATCACGAACGTGTCGATCTCTTCGAGCGTTGTGTACACGTTCGGCGTAATGCGTGTGCCCTGATAGTCGAATTGCTGTCCCGGATACGGCCCTTGCACCATCGCCTGACCGATGATCCGGTACTTGTTCCACAGGAAGTCATTGAGCTTGCGCGCTTCGATGCCGTCGACGCCGACGTATGCGAGGCCCCACGACTGTCCGGGCTCGAGGCTCGTGTGGATTCGAACGCGGGGAACGTCCTTCAGCTGATTCGCCCAGCGGAGCGTCAGGTATCGCAGCCTGGCCGCCTTGTTCTCGATGCCAATCGCCTGATGGAACGCAAGGGCCTCACCAATGGCAGCCTTCGGCGCCACCGACTGCGTGCCGACCTGTTCGAACTTCCGGATGTTGTCGCTCTGCCGCTCGGCAACCGCCTGCAACGGCCATGTGCCGGCGATCTTGTCCCTGCGCACGTACAGCAGCCCCGTGCCGTGCGGCGCGAGCAGCCACTTGTGCAGGCTCGTGCCCGCGAAGTCGCATTCGAGCTCGCTCAACTTGAACGGGAAATGTGCCACCGAGTGCGCCGCGTCGACAATCGTCGTAATGCCGCGCTGCCGGGCCATGCGGCACAACCGCTGCACCGGGAACAGCTGCCCGGTGATATTCGTGACATGGCAGATGTGCAGCACTTTCGTCTGCGGGGTGACCGCAGCTTCCAGCCGCCGATAGAGGTCGTCCTGCGTCGTCGGCACCGGGAACTGGATGCGCGTGACCTTGATCTTGTCGCGCCGCTGCCGCTGATCCCACGTGGTCAGCATCCGCGGGTAATCCTGGTGCGTCGTCAGCACCTCGTCGCCGGGCTTCAGGTCCAGACCGTCCTGTGCAATCTGCAGCGACTCGCTGGCGTTGCGGGTGATCGCGATTTCTTCCGGGTCGCAGCCGAACTCGGCCGCGAGCTTCCTCCGGATCGTTTCCATGTTCCGCTCGATGAGGCCGCGATAGTAGACGGGGGCCTGGTTCGAGATGTCCGCATACCGCTTGAACGCTTCGTGGACGGTGCGCGGGCTCGGACAGCTGTTGCCGTTGTTCAAATTGCTGATCGTTCGATCGAGCGTGAACGCTTCCTGGATCTCGCGCCAGTAGAGCTCGTCCTGCGCAACCTCCTCCGGCGTGCGTCCCGCGACGGCCGCTGTCGCGGCCTCGACTTCCTCGATGCCGTTACGTCCGACCGTCAACGCCGACGCGCCCAGCGCGCTGGTCAACCGCAGAAATGATCGTCGGCTCCACATGTAAACCTCCATCGCTCGCCTAAAGGCTTCGCGCTACATCGTCTTTGTAGGGCGAAGGCTTTAGCCGAGCGTCTTCGCGTTCGGGCGTTACCCGGCGGATTGTACGGCGGAATCGCGGCGTTGAGGCGGGTTTTTACGCGGCCGGGCGCAGGAGCGTCGCGATCGTCGAGAGCAAACGATCGGCGTCCACCGGCTTGGCGACGTGCACTTCGAAGCCGGACTGCAGCGCCCGCTCGACATCTTCGGACCGTGCGTGTGCGGTCAACGCAATCGCCGGCAGGTGATGGGCATCTGTTTCCTTGGCGCGGAGAGAGCGTATGAGCGCGTAGCCATCCTCTTCGGGCATGCCGATGTCGGCGATGAGGACATCGGGATGGAGCCGATCGATCAGCGCGCGCGTTTCGCGGGCGGACGCCGATGTCGCCACGTTCGCGCCGGCCAGTTCGAGCATCGTGCGCAGCACTTCGCGCGCATCCGGGTCATCGTCTGCGACGACGATGCAGGCCCCGTGCAGATCGACGGCGCTCTGTGGGTCACTCGGGACCGCGACGGCCTGCGGTGCAGCGTTAGCTGCAGGCGTCGGAAGCGTCACGAGGAACGTTGAGCCGCGATCCGGACCGGCGCTGTCGGCGTGCACCTGTCCACCGTGCAGTTCCACGAGGTGCCGAACGATTGCCAGGCCGAGACCCAGACCGCCATGCGTGCGCATCGTGCCGCTCTCGCCCTGACGGAACCGCTCGAACACGTGCGGCAACAGGTCGGCTCGGATTCCCACGCCCGTGTCGCTGACACGCACCTCGGTGACCGCATGAGTTTGCCGGACCGTCACGTCGACCCGTCCGCCGCGCGACGTGAAGCGCACGGAATTGGCCAGGAGGTTCCACACGACCTGTTGGAGCCGATGCGGATCGCCAGTCACCGAGCGGACGCTGCCTTCGATGTGCTTGTGCAGTGTGACACCCTTGAGCTCGGCGGCCGGCCGCACGGCCTCGACGGCGGCATCCACGACCGCGACCGGCGATACATCGCCGAGCTTCAGACGCAGCTGGCCGTTGATGATCCGTGTGACATCGAGCAAATCCTCGATCAGCCGGGCCTCGGTGCGCGTGCTGCGTTCGATGACGCGTAGCGCATGATCGGTGCGCGCGCCGTCGCGCGGCTGCTGACGCAGGATGGTCACCCAGCCGAGGATTGCCGTCAACGGCGTGCGGAGCTCGTGCGAGAGGGTCGCCAGAAAGTCGTCTTTGGTCCGATTCGCCGTTTCCGCCTCGACGCGCGCATCGTGCTCACGCTGCACGAGGTCTCCGATGGCTCGCGCCATCCGCGAGAGCGCGCGACCGAGCTGTCGGACTTCAGGAGGTCCGGCGATGGGAATCGGGCGATCGAAATGTCCTTCCTCGAGCTCGCCGGCGGAGCTGGCCAGCTTCGCGATCGACGTGGTCACTGTTCGCGCGATCACCAACGACACCAGCGCGCCGACGACGATCAAGCCGCACGAGGCGAGAAAGAACAGTCGGCCAAGTCTCGCAATCGACGCCAGCGCATCGTTGTAATCGAGGTTCGCGACGACGCACCCGCCGCCGATCGCCTTGACCGGTTGAAATCCCGTGAGGATGCGGTCGCTGCCCGCTTCGTCGACCAGCAAGTCGCCTGTCTGTCCTTCGAGACACCGTCCGACCGCCGCAGTGAATGCGGGCGCACCGGCGATTGTCGAACGCGGAGAGTCCACCGGAATGACAATGCGGCCGTTGCGATCGAGCAGGACCACGCGATCCCTGGCTTTCAAACCCGAGCGATCGCTGAACGTCGACTCGAGAAACATGATCGGATTGACCGCTCGAATAACCAGGCGGCCCTTGTCTGCTTGCATCGTGTAGGTGGAAGCCGCCCGGGCCGGCGTTATCACGGTCAGTTGCCCGGACTGCGACGTTGGGAACTGACTGGTCTTCGGCCATGGGCCGGTGACCGCCAGGCGCTTCCCGGCGTACCGGAGTTCCACGGCGACGGCGCGCTCCGCGGATCGGAAACCGCTCAGCGCATCGCGCACGCACTCGGGCTCCCAGGCTGTGGTCCGGCGCGGCGTCCGCTCGCCACAAAGCGACTCCACGCTCGACAGGAACGCCGCCATACGGTCGCGCTGGCGCTCGAGCGTCCGCGTCACCGACTGCTCGCGCGCGTCGGCGACGATGCGCGCGTCTGCGAGCGCCTGCGCGGTGAGGCTCGCGCGCGACGCGTCGTAGCCGAACCATGCCAGCATGCCCACGGCCATGACATTCAGGCCGACGAGCGCCAGCGCAAACTGATAGCGGACTGATAGCGATCTCATCAGTAAAAGCCAGCTGCGTCGCAAAAAAAGCTCGGGCGTCGCGAAAAAACGGGGGACCTGAAGTATAGCACCGGCCTCTGCCGTGAGATCCACGGCAAAGCCAGTATCGATGAGCTCAGCGGGCCGCTGTGGAAGAACTGCGCAGCTTCATGTTCCCGAGCGCGAACGCCCACTGATCGGCAAGTTCCGCAATGCGTTTGTCGGTCGGGCGATAGCCATGAGAGGCCTGCGTTTCAATCCGGATCAGCACGGGCTTGTCGCAGCCCTGCGCCGCCTGGAGCGCCGCCGCGAATTTGAACGAATGGCTGGGCACCACTCGATCGTCATGGTCGGCCGTCGTCACCAGTGTCGCGGGATAACACGTGCCCGTCCTCAGGTTGTGCAGCGGTGAATACTTGTACAGATACGCGAAGTCCTTTGCATTCTCGGCTGATCCGTACTCGGTGGCCCACGCCGATCCACCGCTGAACTTGTGATATCGGAGCATGTCCATGACGCCGACCGCCGGCAGCGCCACCGCAAAAAGATCCGGGCGCTGCTCCATCACCGCGCCGACGAGCAGCCCGCCGTTCGATCCACCCATGATTCCCAGCGTCTGCGCCGAGGCGTAGCGCTCCCGGACGAGGTATTCGGCGGCCGCGATGAAGTCGTCGTACACGTTCTGCTTCTTCTCGAACATCCCGGCTTCGTGCCACGATTCGCCGTATTCGCCGCCGCCGCGCATGTTCGCGGTCGCCCACACGCCGCCGCGCTCGAGGAATGCCGGAATCTCCGGGCGGAATCGCGGCGTCTCGGAGATGTCGAACCCGCCATAACCGTAGAGCATCGTCGGATTCGAACCGTCCTTCTTCAGGTTCTTCTTGTGCGTGACGAACACCGGCACCCGTGTGCCGTCTTTCGACCTTGCGAAGACCCGTTCCGTCTCGTACAGAGTCGGATCGAAGGTGAGCTTCGGCGCCTCGAATGAGGCGCTCTTGCCGGTCGCCAGGTCGAAGCGGAAAACGGTTGACGGATAGAGCGGCGACGCGAACGTGTAAAACACGTCGGGACGATCGAACCGCCCCGTCGGCCCGGCGATGGTGCCCAGCCCCGGCGGCGTAATCGCTCCCGCGGCGGTGCCATCGAGGTTGTAGAAGCGGACGTCGCTCGCAACATCGACGAGCCGGTTCACCGCAAGCTTTCCGGCCACGAGCGTGGCCGATTCGATGACGCTCTTGCTCTCGGGAATCAGCGTCTTCCAGTTCGCCGGCTCGGGGCGATCGACCGCCGCGGCCACGATCTTCCGGTTTGGCGCGTCGCGATCCGTCATCAGATACATCGTCCCGTCGGCCACGCCCAGCGGCTCGTAGGCGGCGGTGTGGCCCGGATACAGCGCGCGTACCGGCGCGTCCAGTTTCGGCGCCAGCGGATTCACGAGATCCTTCACGAACAGCTCGTTCTTGTTGCTCGTGCCCTTGTTCGTGTAGATGAACAGGTAGCGGCCTGTTTCGTCGAGGTCGCCGTCGAGGAAGAGCATCGGTTCCTCGGGGCGCTCATAGATCAGACGATCGGCCGATTGCTCGGTGCCGAGCACGTGGTAGTAGATCTTCTTGTCGCGCACGGCCGCTTCCAGCGTTTTCCCTGGCGGCGGCTCCGGATACCGACCGTAAAAGAAGCCCTTTCCGTCCTCGCTCCAGTCGAGGCTGCTGAATTTCACCCAGCGAATCACATCCGGCAGCTGCTTCCCCGTTGCCAGCTCGCGAACGTAGTACGTGGACCAGTCGGAGCCGCCTTCGGCCTGTCCGTAGGCGAAGTGCTGCGCGCTGGGCGATGGAACAAAACCGGACAGCGCCACGGACCCGTCGGGAGAGAGCGCGTTCGGATCGATCGCCACGGACTCGGGCCCGCTCAGGCTCTCGCGCGTGAACATCACGGATTGGCGCTGCAGGCCGGTGTTGCGGCTGTAGAACCAATGCCGCCCCTGGTACCGGGGCACGCCGACCTTCGGATAATTCCACAGCTGCGTGATGCGTGTTCGCAGCGTGTCGCGCAACGGCAGTGCATCGAGATACTTGGATGTCACCGCGTTCTCGGCATCGACCCACTGCTTCACCTCGGGCGAGTTCAGATCTTCCATCCAGCGAAACGGATCGGCAACCTTCGTCCCGAAATAGTCGTCGACCATGTCGCCTCTGCGCGGTTGCGGATATTTGTACGATGAGGTTTGCGCGACCAGGACAGTGCCGCACGCGATGACCGCTGCGGCGCGCGTGAATGCTCGAATTGTGTTGAACATGCGCTGCTCCATTCCTATTCTACGCCGCTGATGCGACGCCGGCCTGGAAGCCGCACACCGCGCGGCTCGGAACTCATTCCTGACCGCGCCCAGCAAACGGCGACCGGCTAACGGCCGATGATCCGGTTGCAATCCTCGCGACGACGATGTTACCGTCGTCGCCGTTCGAGATCGCTGGCACCACAATCGCACTCCTGTTTTGTGACGCATCCGGATAGATCTCCAGATGCGACCAGAATGGGAGATTGGCCATGCAGCCGCAAACCATTGAAAGACGGGTGGAAAGACTGGAACAGCGAGTGACGGCTTTGGAAGAATTACCCGTGCGCATCGATGCGCTGACGTTGCAGGTTTCGCAACTCCGCGAGGAGATGCGTGGTGAGTTTTCTGCGGTCCGCGAGGAGATTCGGGCCGGCGAGGAAGAGACCCGGCGCAGTCTCCGCGAGGAGATTCGGGCCGGTGACGAGGAAACCCGGCGCAGTCTCCGCGAAGACATCCAGGCCGGTGACGAGCAGACCCGGCATCAGGCGCGGATCCTCCACGAGGAGCTGATCTCGCGCCTCGCCTTAATCCAGGAAGGATTGAACAGCCCACGCCCGCGCCGGCGTCGCACGAAGAAACGGTGACATATACTCCGCGGGTGCGAATCCCCGCCATCATCACACCGCTTCTGCTGCTTCTGGCGCCGGTGCTCCTCGTCGGTCCGCTCCGCGCCGCGAGCAGTGTGCCCCCGCCCGAAACGGTCTTCGGCTTCCGCGCCGGCGCTGACTACAAGCTTGCCACCTACGATCAGTCGGTCGACTACTTCAAAAAGGTCGCCGCGGCGACGAAGTACGCAAAGCTGGTGGAGGCCGGCAAAACGACTCAGGGGCGGACGATGTATTTCGCGCTGGTGTCGTCGCCGGACAACCTGGCCAAGATCGACCGGTACCGGGAGATCGCCAGGCGGTTGGCGCACCCGCAAGGATTGAGCGAACGCGACGCACGTCAGCTCGCGCGCGACGGCAAGGCATTCGTTCACATCGACGGGGGTCTGCACTCGACCGAAGTCGCAGGGCCGCAGCACACGCCCCAACTGCTCTACGACCTCGTCAGCCGCGCCGGCGACGCCGACATGAAGGCGATTCTCGACAACGTTGTCGTCATGCTGTGGCCGACGATCAACCCCGACGGACAGCAGATGGTGGCCGAGTGGTACATGCAGAACGTCGGCACGCCGTACGAACTGTCAAGCTTGCCCCGCCTCTATCAGGAATACGTCGGTCACGACAACAACCGCGACGCGTACATGCTCAACATGATCGAATCGCGCGTCCTCGAGCACGCGTGGCGTCAGTGGGAACCACACATCATCTACGTGCATCACCAGTCCGGCCCGTTTCCGACGCGCATCTGGCTGCCACCCTTCTCCGAGCCGGTCGGCATCGAGGCGCCGTACATCATCTCGCGCGAAGTCAACATGATTGGGATGGCGATCGCAAAGGGGCTCGAGGAGCGTGGGCAGGCCGGGGCCACTCACATGGGCACTGCCTTCGACGCGTGGTATCCGGGGTACATTGACTACGCGCCGAATTTCAAGAACATCCCCGCGTTCTGGACCGAGACGGCGCTGTATCAGTACGCCACGCCGCACGAGTACTCGATGGCAGACTTCCCGCAGACCATGCGCGACCTGCGGCCGCAGAGCCTGTACTCGAGCCCGTGGCCGCCCGGGTGGTGGCGGTTGCGAGACGCGGTCGAGTACATGGAGACCGCGTCGCTGTCGGTGCTCGAATATGCGGCGAAATACAAGGAGTCGCTGCTGCTCGATCGGTACAAGGCGGGCCGCGATCAGATCGCGCTCGGAACGACCAAGCCACCGTACGCGTACGTCATTCCCCAGCAGCAGCGCGACCCGGTGGCCGCCGTCGAACTGCTGCGCCGTCTCGCGTTCGGTGGGGTCCGCATCTCGCAGCTCACCGCGGCGGTGACGATCGGTGCCGACACTTGGCCGGCGGGCACCTGGATCATACCGACGGATCAGGAATTCGCGGCGATGGCTCGCGAGGTGCTCGACATCCAGCGGTATCCGGATTTGCGGCAGTATCCAGGCGGTCCACCCGAGCGGCCGTACGATGCCGCGGGCTGGACGCTGCCCCTGCAGATGGGCGTGCGCGTCGTTGCTGCAGATCTTCCGCTTCCCGAGGACATGCGCCGAACGATGAAGCTCGTCGGCGCGATGCCCGAGCCGAAGGTGATGCCGACGTTCTACGACGCGGCGGTCAACCACGACGCCGCGCCGTTCGACAGCGTTCCAGGCGCCGGATTCGACACCGATGCGGCCGCGGTGGCTATCGTGCCGCCACCTGGCAGCATCAAGGGCTCAGGCTCGATCCTCATCGTCGACCCGGCGCAGAACAACTCATTCCGCGCGATCAACACGGCCTGGCGGCAAGGCGCCACAGTATCGCGGACCGGCAGCCGCTTCGCGATCAGCGGCTTGCCCGCGGCGGCGCAAGACGAGCTCGTCAACGCCCTCGCCCTCCAGGCGGAGCGGGCTGCCACGGCGGGCGACCCGATGAAGAAGCCACGCCTCAGCATGTATCAGCCGTGGACGGGGAGCATGGACGAGGGCTGGACGCGGTGGGTGCTCGAGCAATACGGCTTCTCGTTCATCGTCGTGCATCCGGAAGATTTCAAGGCGCCGCTCGCCGACAAGGTCGACGTCCTCATTGTTGCCGACGATGCCCGGATCCCGATCGAAGGAGCTGTGGGCGGGCGCGGTGGACGGGGCGCGCCGCCGCGTCCGGAACATGCCTATCAGCTCACGGCCGGCGATGTGCAGCGATTCGAACAGTTCATTCGCGGCGGCGGCACGCTCGTGTGTCTGAGCAATGCCAGCACATTCGCGATTCAGCAGTTCAAGCTTCCCGTCAGAAACGTCGTCGCCGGCTTCCGCCCTGAGGAATTCTTTCTGCGCGGATCGATCGTGCAAGCCGCGGCCGACACGACGCATCCGGTGATGGCAGGCATGCCGGAGAAGGCTGCGATATTCGTGGACGGGAGTCCGGTTTTCGAAACGCAGGACGGCTTCAAAGGCAGCGTGCTTGCGCGGTATCAGGAGACGGGATCGCCGCTGCTCTCGGGCTATTTGATCGGGGAAAAACAGCTGAATGGCAGGGCGGCCGCGCTCGACGTGCAGTTGGGCGGGGGCCATGTCGTGCTGCTCGGCTTCCGCCCGCAGTGGCGGGGCCAACCGTTCGGCACCTTCCGTGTGCTGTTCAACGCGGCGCTCTACACGCGCTGACTGTAGGCAGCCGCTATAAACTGGATTCATGGTGCTCCGACTTCTTCTGGCGATAGTCCTCACTGGCGAGCTGATCGCGCAACCGCCGTCAGCTCCACAGAGTCCGCTCGTCGACCGCGTAGGAGACACCGGATTCATCCAGCTCGAAGCCGGTAGCTTCGGCCAGCTGGACGCCCGGCACCAGGCGCTCGCCTACTGGCTGACGCAGGCGTCGATCGCGATCGACCCCATCATCTACGACCAGCTGTCGGAGTACGGCATCCGCGAAAAGCGCGTGCTCGAGGAAATTGTCGGTCATCCCTCCGGCATTCCCCAGGAAGCCTTCACCCGGGTTCGGCGCTTCGCGCTGCTGTTCTGGGCCAACCGCGGCAACCACAACGAAAATACGTCGCAGAAGTTTCTGCCGACGTTCACCTTCGACGAGCTGCAACAGGCTGCGCTCAAGGCGCAAGCAAATGGCGCCTTCAAGGCAGCATATGGCGACCTGCCCGCGCTCGCAACACCGGAGGCGCTGCGCGGCGAGCTCGACGCACTGCGGCCGTCGCTGTTCGACCCGAACGTGGAGCCAACGATCACCACAAAAACGCCACCCTCTGGACGGGACATCATCCAGGCGAGCTCGAACACCTTCTACCGTGGAGTCACGCTCGAGGAGCTGAAGGCCTTCAAGGAGCAGTTTCCGCTGAACTCTCGCGTCGTCAAGAGCGCCGACGGTGTGATCCGCGAAGAGGTGTATCGCGCCGGCACGCCGGACGGCCGCGTGCCGCCCGGGCTCTACGCGGTGTATTTGAACAAGGCCATCGGGTACCTCGAGCGTGCGCGATTGGTAGCTGATGCGGCGCAGGCCACGGTGATTGGCGATCTCATTCGCTACTACCAGACGGGCGACGCGAAGGACTGGCTGCAATTCGGTGCGGATTGGGTCCGCAACGACGCGCCCGTCGACTTCGCCAACGGCTTCATCGAAGTGTATCGCGACGCACGCGGAGCCAAAGGCAGCGCGCAGAGCTTCGTCAGCATCACCGACGCGCGCGTGAGCGCCGCCATGTCCAAGCTGGCGCAGAACGCGGCGATCTTCGAGCGCGCGGCGCCCTGGGATCCGAAATATCGGAAGGACACATTTCAGCCGCCGGTCGTGAAGGCGGTCGAGGTCCTGATCGAAACCGGCGATTTCCACGTGACGACGATCGGCGACAACCTGCCGAACGAAAACGAGATCCACGAGAAG
>Ga0137369_10000856_pt1 | contig 29109 bp, 26 predicted proteins | sample SagtaG_12_FD_104918 | JGI IMG/M metagenome (GOLD analysis project Ga0137369, IMG submission 104918) | Vadose zone soil microbial communities from Sagehorn Ranch, Mendocino, California, USA - Sage1_L_113_16 metaG | ecosystem: Environmental > Terrestrial > Soil > Vadose zone | place: USA... | reverse complement strand
GCGGACCGAGATCCCGGTCGGACCGGGCCGGACCCTCGAGGCGATGCAGCTCGACACGAAGCGAACGCTCGACGCCCTCGTCGCGCGCCATGCCGGATCCGAGGCCCAGCGCGACCGGATCCTGGCGAACCGCTTCTACGCCCGGATCGCCGACACCCTTGCCGGGACGCACGAGTACATGGCGATGGAGAAGCTCTACGAACTGGCGACCGAAGGAGACCACGAGACGATCGTCGTCGACACGCCTCCCACCCGCTCCGCGCTCTCGTTCCTCGACGCTCCGAGGCGGATGACCGACTTCCTGGGCGGCCGCTTCCTGCGGTTCATGCTCGCCCCGACCTCGGTCGGGGCCCGCGGGACGCTTCGGCTGACCGCGCTCGGCGCGCAGGCCTTCGGCCGGGCCTTGCGCGCGATCACCGGCGGGGAGCTGCTGGCCGACACCGCCGAGTTTCTGTCGGCGTTCGAAGGGATGTACGACGGCTTCAAGCGCCGCGCGGCCGCTGTTCTCGACCTGCTCCGCCGGCCCGGGACCCGCTTCGTGATCGTCACGTCGCCGGAGCCCGGCGCGATGGACGAGGCCGGGTACTTCGCGGAGCGCCTCGCGGAGGCGGGCATGCCGCTGGCGGCCGTCGTCGCGAACCGCACCCACCTCGGCCGGCCCCGGCTGGATCCCGCTGTCGCGGGTGCCGTCCCTCGGCTGGAGGGCGGCGCCCCGGCCGCCCGTGCGCTCGCCGCCGCCATCCGCACGCGCCTGGCGTGGCAGGCGGTCGAGGACCGGGAAGCCGCCGCCCTCGACGCGTTCCACGCTCGCCACGGCGGGGTCCTGCTGACGACGGTTCCCGATCTCGGCCGGGACGTCCACGACCTGCCTGGCCTGCGCCGCCTGGCGTCGGCATTGTTCGAGGGGGGCTAGGCGGCGTCGGCGGCGAGCGCGCGGGCGGCGCGGTTGGCGAGGGCCATGATCGTCCACCGGCCCACTGAACGGCGGTCAGTGGGCCGTGGCCGTCGGCAGGGCCGCACGGTATCCTCACCCGGCCTGTGGCTACCAAGACGACGGATCGCTCGCCCGAGACCCCGAGCGCTCCCGTCGTGATGGGCCGGGAAGCGCCGGTGCACCTCCCCGTGACGTTGCTGCGCCTGCTGCTGATCCTGTTCGTCACCGGGGTCGCCGCCGGGGCGTTCGCGCTCATGCTCGCGCCGACCACGATGGCTGCCGGGAAGGCCGTGAAGCAGTTCACGGACCAGTTCACGGCGCCCTCGCCGGAGGACCTGTCGTTCCCCCGGTTCCCGGAGCGCTCGACGATCTACGCCGCCGACGGGAAGACCCGGCTGGCGACGCTCTACCTCGACGAGAACCGCAAGATCGTCCGGCTGCAGAACGTCGCGCCGGTCGCGCAGCAGGCCGTCCTGGCGTCCGAGGACAAGGACTTCTACGAGCACGGACCTCTCGACCTGGCGGCGATCATCCGCGCGATCATCGCGAACTGGCGGGCGGGCGAGATCGAGCAGGGCGCGTCGACCATCACCCAGCAGCTGATCAAGGGCGTCACGAACCAGGACGATCCGACGCTGAAGCGCAAGCTCGACGAGGCGCGCCTCGCGTTCCAGCTCGAGCAGCAGTACACGAAGGACGAGATCCTCGAGCTGTACCTGAACGAGATCTACTACGGGCGGGGGTCCTACGGCATCCAGGCCGCGGCCGAGTTCTACTTCGCCACCTCGGCCAAGCGCCTCGACCTCGCCCAGTCGGCGACCCTGGCGCAGCTGATCCCCGCGCCGGAGGCCTTCAACCCGGTCACCGCTCCGGACGTGGCGATGCGCCGCCGCAACCGCGTGATCGACGAGATGCTCGGGCTCGGCTGGACCAACCAGGCCGATGCGTCGGCGGCGAAGGAGCGCCCGCTGGGTCTCTCGAAGAAGCTGCGCGCCCAGAGCAACAGGCCGGGGGAAGCGCCGTACTTCGTCGAGTACGTGCGGCAGGAGATCCTGCGCGACCCGGCCTTCGGCGAGAACCGCAGCGCGCGGGAGCACACGCTCTACCAGGGCGGGCTGAAGATCATCACCACGCTCGACCCGAACTGGCTGCAGTACGCGAAGGATTCCGTCACCTCGAACATGTACGACCCGAACTTCCCGCAGGCGGCCGTGGTCACGGTCGATGCGAACAGCGGCGCCATCCGGACCCTCCTCGGCGGTACGGACTTCAAGAAACAGAAGTTCGACATCGCCAGCCAGGGTCGCCGCCAGGCCGGCTCGTCGTTCAAGCCGTTCACGCTGGCGGCGGCCCTCGAGCAGGGCATCCCGGCGGGGAGGGTCTACGACTCGAGCCCGAAGACCTTCACCGAGTGCGGCTCCCCCTGGACCCCACACAACGCCGAGGGCGGGAGCGAGGGCTACCTGAACCTGTACCAGGCCACCGCGCGCTCGGTGAACCTGGTCTTCGCCCGCCTGATCGTCGACACCGGCCCGCAGAACGTGGTCAGCGCGGCGCACCGCATGGGGATCACGTCGGACCTGCCGGCGGTGTGTTCCCTCACGCTCGGGTCCGGTCCGGTGTCCCCGCTCGAGATGGCCTCGGCCTACGCAACCCTCGCGAACGACGGCGTGCACTGCCAACCGTACGCGGTGCAGCGGGCGATCGGACCGAACGGTAAGCTGATCAAGCGGCACAGGCCCAAGTGCACGCAGGCCATCGAGTCGAGATGGGCCCGCCAGATCTCGGACATGCTCCGCGGGGTCGTCACCGGCGGCACCGGGACTGCCGCGGCGCTGTACCACCACCCCGTCGTCGGCAAGACCGGGACCACGAACGACCACGCCGACGGCTGGTTCGTCGGCTACACCTGGGACCAGGTGGCCACGGCGGTGTGGGTCGGCGACATCAGGGCCGAGAACGCGATCCCGGACCTTCCGGGCCCGTGGGGGCCGCTGTTCGGCGGCAACCTGCCGGCCACGATCTGGCACGACTACATGGACCGCGCCACCGCGAGCCTGCCGGTCAACTACTTCCCGCCGCCGCCACCGATTCCGCGGGCGAGCGTTCCGAACGTGATCGGCAAGCCGTTCGACGAGGCGGTAGCGATCCTGGCCGAGGCGAACTTCACCGCCACCGTCCAGGAGGTCGACTCGGACGCGCCGGCCGGCACCGTGGTCGCGCAGTCGCCCGGCCCCGGCGCCTCGGTGACGGCGGGCAGCCTGGTGACGCTCTCCGTCTCCACGGGGGAGGCCCCGAACACCCCAGTGCCGAACGTCGTCGGCAGGACGCTCCCCGACGCCCGGCAGATCCTGCAGAACGCCGGCTTCGCCGTGAAGATCGTCCACCAGACCGTGAAGCAGCCGTTCCTCGACGGCATCGTCATCGGCCAGGACCCGAACGGCGGAAAGCACAAGCAGGGCTCTACGGTCGTCCTCACGGTCGGCAAGTACCAGCCGGAGCCCTCGCCGCCACCCTCGCCGCCGCCAACGCCCTGACCCCGCGGGCGGAGGGTGCGCCCCAATAGTACAGCAACTGTACTAGTGAGAGGGTTAGCCTCCCAGTTGCGCGCGCACCCGGGCGCTGACCACGGCGCCGTCGGCGCGGCCCTTGACCTTCGGCATCAGGGCCTTCATCACCTGGCCCATCTGGGCGGGGGTGGCGGCACCGGTCTCGGCGACCGCCTCCTCGACCAGACGGTCGAGCTCCTCGACCGACAGGCTTGGCGGCAGGTAGGACTCCAGCGCGGCGAGCTCCGCGCGCTCCTTGTCGACCAGGTCCTGCCGGCCGCCGGCCTCGAACGCCTCGATCGATTCGCGCCGCCGCTTCGTGTCGCGCGTGGCGACCTCCCCGACTTCCTCGGCGGTCAGCTCGCGACGGAGCTCCACCTCGCGGTTCTTGACCTGGTATGCGAGGAAGCGGAGCGCCGCCAGCCGGACCTTCTCGCCGGCCTTCAGCGCGGCGACGATGTCCGCCGACAGACGGGCCTTGGGGTCGTCGGGTGTGGTATCCGCGGTCACTAGACTCCCCTCTCCGATGCTCTGGCTCTGGATCCTTCTCGCCGTGCTCGGCGCCGGCGCCCTGTGCGTCGCCTACGGCGTGCTGGTCGAACGGGTCTGGTTCCGGCTGAACCGGCACCGACTGGACATCCTACCGCCGGGCTCACCGCCGCTCTCCGTGCTGCATCTCTCGGACCTGCACATGCTCGGGCGGCAGCGGCGCAAAGCGCGGTTCCTGCGCTCCCTCCCCGCCGCCGACGTGACCGTCGTCACCGGCGATCTACTCGGAGAGCCGGCGGCCGTCGACCCCGTGGTGGCGGCGCTGCACGGCGTGCGGGGAGCACTCGCCTCCTACTTCGTGCTCGGCTCGAACGACTACTTCGCGCCGCGCCCGCTGAACTACCTGCGCTACTTCGGCGGCCTTTCCGGCAACGGGAAGCGCGAGCGCGTGCCGGGCCGCGCCGGCGACCTCGCCGCCGCCCTGCAGGCCGACGGCTGGACCCACCTGCGGAACCGGCGGACGGAGCTCGCGGCGAACGGTTCCCGGATCGAGGTGCTCGGCCTGGACGACCCGCACATCCACCGCCAGGACAGCCGCGCGATCCCACGGCGCCACCCCTCGGCCTTCGGCCTGGCCGTCGTCCACTCCCCCGACCCCGCGCCGGAGCTGGCCGCCTTCGGTTACGACCTGGTCCTCTCCGGCCATACGCACGGTGGCCAGGTCCGCCTCCCGCTGGTCGGCGCGCTCGTCACGAACTGCTCGCTCCCCCGGCGCATGGCCCGCGGCCTGACCCGGCTCGGCCGCGCGGTCCTGCACGTCTCCTCCGGCGCCGGCACCAGCAAGTACGCCCCCTTCCGCTTCCTCTGCCGCCCCGAAGCCTGCCTCCTGGAGCTGCGCCCAGCCCCTATCTAGGCGCGCCACCGCCGTGGGAGATCCACACGCCCGGGGGTGGCGGGGGCGCGCTCCTACGGTCGGGCGGGCGAAGTCGCTCCGGGCTGCGCTCGCCGACCGGAAGACGACTCCAAGACCCGCTGGGCACCCGCGCGGCGGTTTCCCTGCGCGAGGAGCGGGCGGGCCCGAACGACCGCCGTCACGCTGGTGCAAGGGAGTCTCGGGCCCGCCCGCGACCCGAGCGTCGTCAGGGACCTCTTGAGGCGAGGACGCGCTCGAAGATCCGTTCATAGCCGCGGACCATGGCGTCCTTGGAGAACCTCTCCTCGACGCGGCGGCGGCAGGCCTTGGGGTCGATGGAGTGGGCCTTGCCGATGGCCTCGGCGATCTCCTCATCGGTGTCGACGATGAAGCCCGTCTCGCCGTCGGCGATCACCTCGGGGACCGAGCCGCGCGGGCGGGCGATCACCGGGGTGCCGCAGGCCATCGACTCGGTCATCACCAGCCCGAACGGCTCCTCCCAATCGATCGGGAACAGCACGGCCCGGGCCCGCGACATCAGGTCGGCCTTCTCCTGGACCGTGATCTCGCCGAGCACCGTGGTCCCCTCGGGCAGCTCGGGCTCGATGTCGCGGGCCCAGTGCTCCTCCTCGCGGGGGTCCGCGATCTTCATCGTCATCACCAGCCGGACGCCGGCCAGGCGTGCCGCGCGCACGGCGCGCAGCGCCCCCTTGTCCGGGTCGGCCCGGCCGACGAACAGCACGAAGTCTTCCTTCTCCTCGCGGAAGGGGTAGAGCGACGTATCGATCCCGTTGTAGACCACGCCGCCGTAGTTCAGGTCTGGGTCGTGGGAGCGCTGGTTCTGGCTGATCGCCACGTACCACACCCGGTCGGCGACCAGTGCATACAGCCGGACCATGATGTCGGCGAACGACCCGTGCAGCGTGTGCACCACCGGGACGGCGAGGTGCGGGGCGGCCGCCAGGGCGGAAAACGGAGTGTGCAGGTGGATCAGGTCGAAGCGCGAGACGTCGCGGTACGCGTACAGGGTGTGCAGCGTGTCGTGGTAGATCGAGTTGATCAGCTTCGGGCCGGGCCCCTCCTCGAAGACGTACTCGAGCTTCGCCTTCGTCCGTGAGTCCCCCGTGGCGATCAGTGTCACGTCGTGGCCTGCCTCGGTCAGGCCGTCGGCGAGGAGCGCCACCACCCATTCGATCCCGCCGTAGGCGGGCGGGGGCACCGCGAGCCACGGCGGCGCGAGCTGGGCGATACGCATCCTGCAGTCTTACCCGAAACAGGGCCGGGGTACGAACCGGCTTTACTCGGCCCCGTCCGGACCGCCATCATCCCCGGTGACGGCCCGCTCCGAGGAACCGGGACGAAAGGAGCAGACGATGGCGGACCAAGCCGGGGCCTCCTCCGAGGCGCCCACCTACACCCACCAGGGAACCCGCTACCTCTTGGGGTACGTCGCCGACTACTACGGCATCTGGGACCGTCAGTCGCCGGGGGTGGCCGTCTACCGCTTCATCAAGGATCCGGGAGGCTGGCAGCAGGCCTGGACGCAGTACGTGGCGCTCGAGCCGCAGGGTGCGGCCCCGACACAGCCCGTGGCCGCCTCGGCACGCGCGGGCGCGGCGCCGGTCGCCGCGCCGGCCCCGGCAACGACGCTCAGGCTGCCGTCACCCGCCCGCCGGACGCTCGTCGCCCTGCTCCGCGGGCTGGGGTGGGCCGCGCTGATCGTGTTCCCGATCACCGGCATCGCGATCCTCGCCGCCGGCGGCGGCTTCTCCGGCGTGATGGTCGGGTTCTCGGACTTCGTGCTCGGCGGGCTGCTGTGGGCGCTCGGCCTCGGCGTGGCGAAGGTGCTCGAGGCCGAGGCGGGCTGACCGGCCGCACCGTGCCGCGCCGAACGGACCACTACAATCGATCTCTCTCACGGGACGTGGCGCAGTTTGGTAGCGCGCAGCGTTCGGGACGCTGAGGTCGCGGGTTCAAATCCCGCCGTCCCGACCTCCGGGGTGCAGTGACCGGCCCCATCCCACCGGCGGGTCGCGGTCCTCGCGGCCACGCGCTCGCTGTGTGGGCGCTGTTCGCCTCGCTGCTCGGCCTGGCCCTGTTCTTCCTGATCCGCCCCGCGGTCGGCGGCGATCCCTACTATCGGCCCCGTCCGTCGGGGACGACATACGCCTACTGGCACCTCGTCGCGCTCGCCTTCGTCCCGTACGGGCTCGCCTTGTGGTCCCGGCGGCGGCGCGGCCGGCGCGGGGGCCCGTCGGCCGGCGTCCTGATCGCCGGCGCCGCGATCGTCTACGCGGCCTTCGTCCCGGCGCCCGCGCAGCAGTCCCAGGATGTCTACCAGTACCTGGTGTACGGACGGATGGCCATCCACGGCGCGAACCCCTACGTCGTGGCCCCGAACGAGGCGACCGGGCCGTGGACACCGTGGCTCCAGTGGTCCCTGTACGACGACACCCCTACCGTCTACGGCCCCGCCTGGACGCTTCTCACGGCCGGCGTGGTCCGCGGCGCGACGGAGGACCTCCTCGGCTCGTTCCTGACGCTGAAGGCGATCACCGCGATGATGGCGCTCGGGGCCGCCGGGCTCCTCGCCCGGGCGGTCTCGCGCGGCGGGCCCGGCCTGCGCCGCGACCCGGGCTTCGTGGTGCTGGCGTTCGCCTGGAACCCTTTGGTGGTCGTGTCGGTGGGTCTCGGCGCGCACGCCGACGCCGCCGTGGCGCTCCTTCTGGCGGCGGCCGTCGTCGCCGAGCGGAACCGCCAGGATCCGGTGGTCACGCTGCTCCTCGCCGTGGCGACGGCCGTGAAGCCGTACGCCGGGGTCGCACTGCTCGCCTGGCTGTTCGCGGTGGCCCGCCGCGGAAGCGCCCGCTCCCTCGTCCCGAACACGTTGCTGGCCGGCCTGGTGGCGGCCGCGCTGTACGCGCCGTACTGGGCGGGGGTCCGCACGCTGACGGCCTTCGCCGAGGGCGCGTGGAGCGTCTCGGCCTCCCTCACCGGGACCATGATCCGGCTGCTGTCCGGACACGTCGACGACGCCGTCGCCGCCGGCGCGACCGGCGCAGCGGTCGCCCTCCGGGTCGTCGCGGGGCTGGTGATGGTCGCGGCGATCGTGGCGGCGGCCCGGTGGCCGCGGATCCGGGCGGAGCCGTGGCGGGCCGCGGCCCTCCTGTTCGCCGCCTACGTGCTGCTCACGCCCTGGTACCTCTACTGGCACCTGATCGGCCTGATCGCCCTCGCGTCGCTCGTCACCGACGACCGGCTCACTCGCGGAGTGGGCCTCTTCGGCGCGACCTCCGTGCTGACCTTCACGGGGGGGCCCGCGATCGGGCTCCTCGCCCAGACGATCGTCCGCTACGGCCCGCCCATCCTGGCTGCCGGGCTCCCCGGATGGGTCCGCGACCGCGCCCTCGGCGAGCGGGGCCGGTAGCATCGGCCGTCCAGATGGGACCGATCACGGTGCGCGCGGCTCGTCCCGGCGACTTCGCGGCCGTCGCAACGCTCCTCGCGGAACTGGGGCGTCCGGCGGTCCTGGGCGGCCCCGACGAGGACCGCTACCGCGGCCGCTACGTTGCCTGGCTGGCCGACCCCGATCGGTACCTGTTCGTCGCCGAAGACGGTGACGTGGTGATCGGCCTGGTGGACATGGCGATCGTCCCCCGGCTGAACTTCCTGGCGCCCCAGGCCTGGATCCCCGACCTGGTGGTGACAAGGGGAGCGCGAGGCCGCGGCGCCGGCGCGGCCCTCCTGGCGCGGGCCGAGGAGGCCGCCCGCGAGCGCGGCGCGTGGGCCGTGCGCCTCGAGTCGGCGAACTGGCGCGCCCGAGCGCATGCCTTCTATCTCCGGGAGGGTTATTCGGACGACGCGAAGAGCTTCGACAAGGCCCTCGCCGAGCTCGGCTGGGCCCCGCCGACCGGGCCCGAGGGCTGAACGCTCCCGGTCACCCGGGCGCGGTCATCGCGGCCCGCAGCCGCTCGCCGTTCGCGGCGATCCGGCCGCGGTCGCCGGCCCGCGGGATCCATGGCAGGTGGAGCTCGTCGAAGCGGTAGCGCGGGACAACGTGCACGTGGGCGTGGAACACGGTCTGGAACGCCTCGCGCCCGTTCGCCATCAGCAGGTTGACGGCCGGCGCCCGGTAGGCCTCCTTCGCCGCCGCCGCGACGAGCCGCGCGGTCCGCCACATCGCCGCGGCGTCCTCGGCCGGGACCTCGAACAGATCGAGGCCATGGCGCCTGGGGACGACCAGCGCGTGCCCCTCGGTGGCCGGGTTGACGTCCATGAAGGAGAGCGTCCGCTCGTCCTCGAAGACGACGGTCGCGGGGCTCTCTCCGGCGATGATGGAGCAGAAGATGCAGCCGGGCTCGCGGTCGGGACCGTTCACCGCGCGGCCGGGACGTCGAACCCCCCGCCGAGCAGGCCGTCGGCCACCAGGCGCTCGGCGATCTGGACCGCGTTCAGGGCGGCGCCCTTGCGCAGGTTGTCGGCCGCGGAGAACAGCAGGAGCGCGTTCCGGTCGTCGGGCGCCCGGCGCAGCCGCCCGACCAGGACGTCGTCGGCGCCGGCGGCGTCGAGCGGCGTCGGGAAGGCATCGCCGTCCGGGTCGTCCACCAGCGCCACGCCGGGGAAGGCCTCGATCGCCGCGCGAGCCGCGTCCAGGCCGGGCTCCAGATCGAAGCGGGCGAAGGCCGACACGGCGTGGCCCACCATCACCGGGACGCGCACGGCGGTGGCGGAGACGGCGAGGTCCGGGAGACCGAGGATCCTGCGCGACTCCGCTCGCATCTTCGTCTCCTCCACGGTGAACCCGCCGTCGGTGAACGCGTCGCAGCGGGCCAGGACGTTGAAGGCGATGGTCTTCCCGAACACCTCCCCGGCCGGGAGCGCGGCGCGGTCGGGGCGTCCGAGCATCTCTTCCTGGCCGCGCAGCTTCTCGACCTGCTCGGCCAGCTCGCGGATCCCCTTCATCCCGGTCCCGGACACCGACTGGTAGGACGAGACCACCATCGACCGCAGTCCGAAGGCACGGTGGAGCGGGGCGAGCGCCATCAGCGCCGTGATCGCGGTGCAGTTCGGGTTGGCCACGATGCCGCGGTGGCCGACCAGGGTCTCCCCGTTGATCTCGGGGACGACGAGCGGGACACCGGGCTCCAGCCGGAACGCCGAGGAGTTGTCCACGCACACGGTCCCGGCCTCCGCGGCGCCCGGGACGATCGTCCGGGCCGCCGCGCCGCCGGCCGAGAACAGGGCCAGGTCGATCCCGGCCAGCGCCCCGTCCCCATACTCCTCCACGGTCAGCTCGGCATCCCCGAACGGAACGCGCCGGCCGGCCGATCGGGCGGTGGCGAAGGCGCGTATCTCGCCGGCCGGGAAGCGGCGTTCGGCGAGGGCCCGGAGCATCTCCCGCCCGACGGCTCCGGAGGCACCGACGACCGCGAGGCGCATGCCGGCCATCCTAGCCGGGCCCCTCTCCCGCGGGCCGCGCTCCCACCCCAAACGCGCCGTCCGGGTGGGATTCGCGCAGGATCACCTCGTCGGACAGCGCGAACCGATCGTGGATCGCGCGCACCGCCTGCTCGACGTCGCCGGCGCGGACGACGCAGGACACGCGGATCGTCGAGGTCGAGATCATCTCGATGTTGATCCCGGCGTCGGCGAGTGCCTCGAACATCGTCGCGGCCACGCCGGGGTGGCTCTTCATCCCCGCGCCGACCAGCGACACCTTCGCGATGCCGTCGTCCACGGTGACGCTGCGCGCGCCGACCGCTTCGACGGCCTTCGACATGACCGGCCGAACGTGCACCAGGTCGTCCTTCGGCAAGGTGAAGGAGACGTCGGTCCGGCCGTCGTGCGAGACGTTCTGCACGATCATGTCCACGTTGATCCCGGCCTCGGCCACCGCCCGGAAGATCGCCGCGGCGACGCCCGGACGGTCGGGCACGTCTGCGATCGTGACCTTCGCCTCGGACTCGTCGTGCGCCACGCCCGAGATGATCGCCTGCTCCATCCGCTCATCCTCCTCGGTGACCCACGTTCCGGGCTCGCCGGAGAACGACGAGCGCACATGGACCATCACGCGGTGGTTCCGCGCGTACTCGACCGCCCGCAGCTGCAACACTCGCGCGCCGCACGCTGCCAGCTCGAGCATCTCCTCGTACGAGACGGCGTGGAGCTTGCGCGCCTCCGGCACGATCCGGGGGTCGGCGGTGAACACCCCGGGCACGTCAGTGTAGATCTCGCACGCGTCGGCCCCGAGCGCCGCGGCGAGCGCCACGGCGGTGGTGTCCGAGCCGCCGCGCCCGAGCGTTGTCACGTCGTAGGCGGTGGAGACACCCTGGAACCCGGCCACGATGACCACGTTCCCACGATCGAGGGCCTCGCGGACCCGCCCCGGGCGGATGTCGATGATCTTGGCCTTCCCGTGCGCGGTGTCGGTGATGATCCCGGCCTGCGAGCCCGTGAACGAGACGGCCGGCACGCCCCCGTGGTTGATGGCGATCGAGAGGAGCGACATCGCGATCCGCTCCCCCGCCGTCAGCAGCAGGTCGAGCTCCCTCGAGACCGGCACGGGGGCGATCTCCTGCGCCATGGCCAGCAAGTCGTCGGTCATGTCTGCCATCGCCGAGACGACCACGACGACGTCGTCGCCGGCCCGGCGGGCGCCGACGATCCGCGAGGCCACGGAGACGATCCGCTCGGTGTCGGCCACCGAGGTACCGCCGTACTTCTGCACGATGACGCCCATCGCCGAGCGAGCCTAGCAGCAGCCTTGCCGCGGGGATCTTCGCCCGGTGGACCCAGGCCATCTCACGGAGCCCGTCAGCCTTCCGGCGGTGGCTCGGCCGGGAATCCCCCGGTCGGGGCCCGGGAACCCCCGGATGGGGGACGACGCCGGCGCGTGGCGCATATACGGTTCGCTGGACACCTCCCCCAGAGGGCCGGAGAGGGGAGGTGCCATGGGCCTGCAGGCTCGGTTCCGCGAAACGACGCCAACGGTGACGCGGAGGCACTTCATGCAGATGGCGATCCTGGCCACCTCGAGCGTGGCGCTTCCGCTGCCACGGCTGTGGGCGGCGCAGCCCCGCGAACCGGGAGCGGCCGGGGGAGGCGAGGAGGTCCGGCCGCCACGGTACTGCACTCCCGGGGCGACGGGCCTCGATCCTGGCGCCGAGGCCGGCCCGGTCCGCTTGCGGCGGATCGACGCGCCGAGGAACGGCGACTGGAGCGGCGTGGCCTGGCCGTTCGGTGGCGGACGCGGGCTGCCCGGCCACTACCAGGGCGCCCCCAGGGCGGACTGGATCATGGTCCATCACACCGGCGCGCCGAACGCCCACCTCGAGACCGACGCGTGCGCCGACTGCTACTACTACGACTTCTGCATCGACCGCAGCGGCGACATCTGCGTCAACGGTCGCTGGGACGACTCGACCGGGGCGCACGCCCGCGGCTGCAACTGCCGGGCCGTCGGGATCATGCTCTACGGCTGTTTCGGCGGCTGCAACGGTGGCAACGTCTCCGCCCCGAGCAACGCCCAGCTCTGCTCCCTGGCCTGGCTGTCTCTGCATCTCGGGACCACGGCCGACGTCAACCACCACAAGCCGCACGCGCGCTGCGCGTCCTGGAACCCGTGCGACGACCCGAACCCGACCATCACCGTCTGCTGCGGCGACTACCTGACCGAGCCGCACTACTCCGGGGACGCGAACAAGTGGAGCACCACCGGGGAGAGCCTCATGCGGGACATGCTCACCTATCGCAGCCGGCTGGCGCGAGGATGCTCGTGCTTCAGCGGGCAGGCCTGCGACTGAGCGGCGATGCGCCCTCGACCGCTTCCGTGCGCCGGGCGACTCCCGGCCGACGCGGACGGGCGCTACCCGAGCGACCTCCTGCTGGCGGCGAAGCGCTCGCCCGCCTACCGCCGCCTGCGCTGCCACCTGGACGGCCCGTGCCCCGAGGACGTGTGGGCGGACGGTCCCCGGGACGCCTTCGTCGTGTTCCGCCTGCGACCGGGCACGTCGGCCACACACGTCGGGTTCGCGCTCGACCGCCGCCGGCGGGAGGTGACGCGCGTCCGCCTGCTCTCCATCGGGCCCTGGACCGTCGCCGGCTCCGAGGTGACGCTCGCGCCCTGCGGTGACCGCCGTCCCGCGGTCACGGATCGGGAGGTATCGGGATGACTGCTCGGCTCTCCCCCGGGCCGGGGGACGGTTCGCCCTCGCGCCGGCGCGTGGCGAAGACCGTGCCGGCCGGCGTGGCGCTGGCCCTCTTGCTGCTCGCCGCCTGCGGGGAGACGGCGACCCCGGCAGCGGACGACACCGGCGAGGGGTCCGGGTGTTCGCCCTGGGCCCTCCGGCCGCAGTACCTGCCCTGGTCGGGCGAGGGCGACCCGGGACCGCCGGATGAGACTCGCGACGCCTCGGCCACGTGGTTCGCCGGGACGCCGGGCGACTCCGGCGCCGGATACGTGACGATCGAGGCGAGTGACGTCGCGCTCCTCGACCCGAACGCGGCGGCGGCCACGCCCACGGTCCGGGGATCGGCGAGCGTCCTGGTCTGGGCGGGCGATCCGGGGGTCGGGGAGCTCGCGCTCGGCTGGCGCGAGGCGGACGCCGCGTGCGGCCACCTCACCCTGCGCCTCGGCACCGGATTCATCGAACCCCCCGCCGGGACCGACGGGGACGCCGCGATCGCCGCGGTCGAGGAGGAGGCCATCCGGGAGATCCAGCGTGTGGCCGATTCGCTGCAAGGCTGACCGTCCGGGATACTCCGGGGACGCCTAGAGCTCGCGGCGGCCCTCCAGCGCCTGGCCGAGGGTGACCTCGTCCGCGTACTCGAGGTCCCCGCCCACCGGGAGCCCGCTCGCCAGGCGGGTCACCCTGACGCCGAGTGGCTTCAGTAGGCCGGCGACGTACATCGCCGTGGCGTTGCCCTCCAGGTTCGGGTTGGTCGCCACGATGACCTCCTGCGTGTGGTCGCGCCCGACCCGGTCGAGCAGCTCCTGGATGCGCAGGTCGTCGGGTCCGATCCCCTCCATCGGCGAGATGGCGCCGCCGAGCACGTGGTAACGGCCGCGGACGATCCCCGCCTTCTCGATGGCCGCCACGTCCTTCGGCTCCTCCACCACGCAGATCACCGACGCGTCGCGCGAGGGGTCCGCGCAGAAGCGGCAGAGCGCGCCCTCGGCCACGTTGAAGCACTCACGACAGAAGCTGACCCGCTCCTTCGCCTGGACGATCGCCTCGGCCAGGCGCTTGGCATCAGCGGCGGGCGCCTTGACCAGGTAGAAGGCCAGACGCTGCGCGGACTTCGGGCCGATCCCGGGGAGCCGGTTCAGCTCGTCGATGAGGTTCTGGATCGGTCCCTCGAACACGTGCCGACCCTACACGCCCGGGGCCTAGTCCTCGACGATCTCGGCGCCCAGTCCCTCCATCACGCGCTCGATCGCCAGCTCGGGGGTCGGCGGAGCCTCGTCTTCGAGGATCGGGTCGTCCGTGGCCGGCGACCCGTCGCGGACCACGCAGCGCAGGGCCGGCGTGATCCCGAGGATGTCTCGCAGCACGGCGCGGAGCTCCTGCTGCTTCTGCATGATCTTCTCCGCGGCGAACTTCTTGCCGGCCGGAACGACGAGCTCGAGCGTGTCGCCATCGAGGGTCTGCATGACCACCAGCTGCGCCACCGTGTGCAGCACGCGGTTCGACGCCGTGTCGAGCGCCTTGAGGACCTCGGGCCACGACCGCCGAACCAGGTCGGTATCGACCACTCCCGTCGACGGCGCATGTGGCTCGGTGGCCGGCTCCTCGGTGACCCGCTCCTCGGCAGGCGCCGGGGACGGGGGTGGGGCCGGCGCTGGGGCCGGCGATTCTGGCGAGGCCGGGGGCGCGTCCTTCAGGCCCGAGAGCCGCTCCAGGCGCTCGATGCGCGACAGCAGCCCCTCGGCGTGCGCGTCCGCCTCCGGGACGGCCGCCTTGACCAGCGCCAGCTCGAGCGTCAGCCGCGGCGACGTCGTCCAGCGCAAGTTCGTGTTCGCCTCGAGCAGCACCGAGAGGATCCGGTTCAGCTCGGCGGGCGTGAACTTCGCCGCCTGGGCCGCCAGGCGAGCCTGGTGCTCGGCCGGAACGTCGAGCAGGTCGGCCTGATCCACGGCCACGAGGGCCAGGAACAGGTCGCGGAAGTGGGCGATCACCTGCGCGGTGACGCTGCGCAGGTCGAACCCCTCCTGCACAAGCCGGTGGACGATCTCGAACACCGTGCGCGGATCCTGCGCCGCCACCGCGTCGGCCAGGGCGAAGCGGACCTCGAGGTCGGCCGCGCCGATCAGGCTGAGCACGGTCTCCTCGTCCACGTCGCCGTCGCCGAGCACGCTGGCCTGGTCGAGGAGCGACAGCGCGTCGCGCGCCGAGCCCTCCGCGTGCCGGGCGATGGTCTGAGCGGCCTCCGGGGCGAGTGAGACCCCCTCGCGCTCCGCGATCGCCGCGAGGTGCCCCGCCAGGGCGTCCCAGGCGATCCGGCGGAAGTCGAACCGCTGGCAGCGGCCGATGATCGTGGCCGGCATCTTGTGCGGCTCGGTCGTGGCGAGGACGAAGCGCACGCCGGACGGTGGCTCCTCGAAGAGCTTCAGCAGCGCGTCGAACGCCTCGCGCGACAGCCGCTGCGCCTCGTCGATGATGTAGACCTTCTCCCGGCCCTGCGCCGGAGCGGTGGGGGCACGCTCGCGCAGCTCCCGCGCGTCCTCCACGCCGCCGTGGGAGGCGGCGTCGATCTCGACGACGTCGAGGTGCTGACCGTCGCGGATCGCGACGCACTGCTCGCACACGCCGCAGGGCTCGGGTGTCGGGCCGCGCTCGCAGTTCACCATCTTGGCCAGGATGCGCGCGGTGGAGGTCTTGCCGGTCCCACGAGGGCCGCAGAACAGGAATGCGTGGGCCAGTCGTCCCTCGCGGATCGCGCCGACCAGGGCGCGGATGACGTGCTCCTGCCCGATGACCTCGGACGGCCCCTGCGGGCGGTACTTGCGGTAGAGCGAGCGATGGGGCTCGGCCCGCAGGGCGGCGGGGGTCCGGGCGCCGTTCCCGGTTCGGGTCTTCGACTCGGTCACGTCCACACGACCCTCGCCTCATCGGGGGGAAGAAGGTGGTGACCGTGCATCCGCCGTTGACCGCGAACGGCTCGGCGGTATCCGGTGCCGGTGGCTCCGGCCAGGCATCCCCGCGGCACCCGCCAGCGCCCGCTTACCGCTGCTTCCTTCCGGACCTCACGGGGTTCACGGGTTGACGTCGCGCGGGACCCGACCATCAGCGCCCCGTACACCGGGCCTGCCGGACCGTCCGGGCCGAAGGCGAACATCGGCCCCGCTCGAGCGGATTGCGGGTGCAGGGCACCGCTAGCTCCCCGCCTAGCACGGTCACCGCGACCGAGTATACGCGGCCCGTCGGACAGCCCGACCGCCGCGCTCCGGCGGTGGCTCAGGGATTCGAACCCTGGAGGGGGTCACCCCCCTACACGCTCTCCAGGCGTGCCGATTCGTCCGCTCTCGCAAGCCACCGCAGCGATTGTAGGGGGACCGCAAAGGGCTCCAGCCGCGGCGGAAGCGGCAGGATTCGAACCTGCGAGGGGCGGTTAACCCCTAATCGCTTTCGAGGCGATCGCCTTCGTCCGCTCGGCCACGCTTCCGCCGGCCATTGTAGCGAACGGCCTCAGACGCCCTCCGTGGCCCCGCGGCGGCCGCGGAAGAAGGCTCGCAGCAGCTCGGACGCCTCGGCCTCGCGGACGCCGGAAACGACCTCCAGGCGGTGGTTCAGCCGGGCATCGCGGGTCAGGTCGCCGAGGCTCCCGGCGAAGCCCGCCTTCGGGTCGGGCGTCGCGTAGACCAGGCGGTCGACACGTGCGAGGACCAAGGCGCCCGCGCACATGGCGCACGGCTCGAGCGTGACGAAGACGTCGCATCCATCGAGGCGCCAGGACCCCGCCGCGGCGGCTGCATCCCGCAGCGCCAGAATCTCGGCGTGAGCCGTCGGGTCCTGCGCCCGCTCGCGCTGGTTCCCGGCGGAGGCCAGCACGGCGCCGTCGCGCGCGACCACCGCCCCGATCGGGACATCGCCCCAGGCCTGGCAGACGCGGGCGGCCTCGAGGGCCGCGTCCATCAGTTCCTCGTCGAGCACGCACCTCACGATACGGGACCCTCCCGCGCGTGGAACGAGGGCGGCGTGGGTATGTCGGCAATGACGCCGACGGACGACGAGACCAAAGGAGCGGTCATGGACGCCGACTTCAGGATGCGCATGGAGGGCAGGTGGGACCAGGTCAAGGGCCGGGTGAAGGAGGCGTGGGGATCGCTCACCGACGACGACCTCGATCGCGACGAGGGGAACTGGGACCGGCTGGTCGGAACCATCCGGGAGAGGACCGGAGAGAGCCTGGACGCCATCGAGACGAAGCTGAAGGACCTGTTCGACCGGGCCGACACCCAGTGACGGCGAGGGGGACGGACGCCGATGAGGAGGGATGGGGTGGAGGATCGCTATCGACAGCTCAAGCAGAAACGCGACCGCGTGGGACTGTCCCACGACGAGGCGAACGAACTGGGCCGCCTGATCGCCGAGCGCGAGGGCAAGGAGTATGCGAACGCGGACATGCTCCGTCCCCACTCCGCTCGCGAAGGCATATCGGTGTTCGCCAGGGCCGAGACCCGATAGTCCGGATCGACCTCCGGTCGTCCGTCTCAGGCCCGCGCTTCCTCCTGGGCGTCTGGGCGCACGCCGGCCATCATCAGTCCCAGGGCCTCCCGGGTGGCACTCTGCGCGTCGACCTCCCCGATGATCGTCCCCTCGTACATGACCAGGATGCGATCCGAGAGAGCGAGTACCTCGTCGAGGTCCCCCGAGATGATCAGGATGGCGGTCCCGTGCCCGCGCTGCTCCAGCAGCCGGGTCTGGATGTACTCGGCCGCGCCCACATCGACCCCTCGCGTGGGCTGGGCCACCAGCAGGACGCGCGGGCTCCCGGACAGCTCGCGAGCCAGTACGAGCTTCTGGATGTTTCCCCCCGACAGGTTCGATCCGGGCGTGGACAGCCCGGGCGTCTTCACCCGGAAGGCCGAGACGAGCTCCGCGCAATGTCGCTGGATGGCGCCCGGGCGAAGGAATCCCCACCGTGAGAACCGGGGGTCGCGGTGGTCGACCAGCATGAGGTTCTCGCTGACGCTGAACCCGGCGATCATGCCGTCTCGCGTCCGCTCCTCCGGGACGTAGCCCAGACCCCGCTCCCGGATCTCCGCCGGGCCTCGCCCGGCGGTCTCCACGCCGTTCAGGCGGATGGAGCCGCTCGTCGGCGTCCGCAGGCCGGCGATCGCCTCGGCGAGCTCCCGCTGGCCGTTGCCCGAGACACCGGCGATCCCGACGATCTCGCCCGACCGCACCTCGAGGTGCAGGTCGCGCACCGCGTCCGTCCCCCGGTCGCCCGGCACCGTCAGATTGGAGATGACCAGGGCAGCATCTCCCGGATGCTGGACGGGCCGGTCCGGAACCAGGCCTACCTCCCTCCCCACCATCATGTGCGCCAGGTCGCTTCGGGTGACCTCCCTCGGCAGGACCGTTCCCACCTTCCGCCCGTTGCGGAGCACGGTGATCCGGTCCGAGAGGGCCAGGACCTCCCGGATCTTGTGCGAGATGAACACGAGGCCGCGGCCGTCCCGAACCATCTGCCGGAGGATCACGAACAGGTCGTCGACCTCCTGCGGGGTCAGGACGGCCGTGGGCTCGTCCAGGACGAGGAGGGAGGCGTTGCGGTACAGCGCCTTCATGATCTCCACGCGCTGGCGCTCGCCAACGGAGAGCTGCCAGACGTAGGGATCAGGGTCGACCAGGAGCCCGTACTCGTGGGAAAGCCGGCGGATCCGCTCCGAGACTCGGGCGAGGTCCGTGAGCGGCCCTCGCGACGACCGCAGCCCCAGCGCCACGTTCTCGGCCACCGTCAGGGTCGGCACCAGCATGAAGTGCTGATGGATCATGCCGATCCCGTGGTCGATGGCCACGGTCGGGGACGTGATCCGCACCGGGGTGCCGTTCAGCCGGATCTCGCCCTCGTCCGCCTGGTACAGGCCGTACAGCACACGCATCAGCGTGCTCTTGCCGGCGCCGTTCTCGCCCAGCAGCGTGTGGACCTCTCCGGCCCGGACGTCGAAGTCGACGCGGTCGTTGGCGACCACGCCGGGGAAGCGCTTGGTGATCCCCTCCATCTCGAGCATGGGATCGCCGACGGCCTCGGCCGCCCGCCCTTCCCCGGTGGTCGCCTCCACGTCGTCCTCCCGCCCCGGCCCGGCGGCTACCCCGACGCGCCGGTGTCGATCGATCCGTCGATGATGCCGGCGACCGCGTCGTCACCCTTGGCCCGGACATCGTCGGGCAGGTCGTACGCGTCGTTGTACTCGATCACCTCTCCGTCGTTGGCCAGCTCGATCCGGTACGACTCGCCGCCCAGCGTCCCCCCCTCGATCTTGTCCAGGATCTGGGTGAGGACGACCTCCCAGTGGTACACCTGGTTGGCCACGACGATCTCCGGGGCGAGCGACGTCTGGTTCGACTGGGTCCCGAACCACGGCACGCCTTCCTCGCTGGCGACGCCGATCGCGCCCACCACCATCTGGGCGGTCCCGGTCAACACGTCGGCTCCGGCCTGGATGAAGCTGTTGGCGGCCTCGGAGGCCAGGGCGACGTCGCTGAACGACTGTGTGTAGTTCACGGTGACGTCGACGGAGGAGTTCTCGGCCTTCGCCCCATTGACGAACCCGTCCACGTACAGCTTGGCGTCCCCGACCTCGATGGGGCCGATCACCCCGATCTTGCCGCTCTCGCTGAGGGCGGCCGCCATCACGCCCATAACGTAGCCACCCTGGTCGGATGCCGCCTCGTAGGCGAACACGTTGGGAAGTCCGAACGTGTCGCCCGCCGTTCCCCAGGCGAACGAGACGTCGGGGAAGTCCGGGGCGATCTCCTGGACCGATCCGCTGTACTGCGACCCGTGCGCAATGACCAGGTCGTAGCCGTCGTTCGCGTAGTCGCGGATCGCTGCCGCGGCATCCTCGACCACGAACAGGCTGTCGGAGACCGCCACCTCGAGGTTGCGGTCCCCCTTCAGCGAGTTCAGGGCGTCGACCATCGATTGCGTGAACGCCAGGTCGTTCGGCGCGCTGGGCGCCACCACCGCGATCCGGAGCGGCTCCCCCTGGGGGGTGCCCGTCCCGCCTCCGGTGGGTGTCGCCGTGGTCCCGCCGCCGCCGCCGCATGCCGCGGCGACCAGCATCAGCCCCACCAGCAGCACACCGATCTGCGTGAACCGAGCTCTCCTCTTCATTGCCACCTACCTCCTCTCGTGGGCATGGCCCACGTCCGGTGTACCATCACGATCCCCGCACGAACGGCTTGGCCAGCGCCGCCGGCTGCCGGAACCGGCGTGCCACCACGACCAGAGCGATCACCGTGATCACCGCCGGCGCCATCGCGGCCAGGTCCGAGGCTCCGCGCGGGATGATGCCGAGCGTCTTCCACGAGAGCACCGTGGCGGCCACCATCCCGTACAGCAGCGATCCGGCGAGGACGCCGCCCGGGCGCCAGGCCCCGAAATAGACGAGCGCGATGGCGATGAACCCCTGGCCGGCGGTCAGGTTCTGCTGGAAGATCCCGAGCTCGATCGCCAGGGTGGCGCCCGCCAGGCCGGCCAGCATGTTCCCGATCAGCACGGTCGCATAGCGGGTTCGCGTCACGCTCACCCCCATGCTGTCGGCCGCGGCGGGGTTCTCCCCCACGGCCTTCACGTTCGTCCCGAAGGTCGTGCGGTTCAGGACGAAGGCCAGCACCGCGACCAGGGCGAAGGCGGCGTAGACGAGGACGTTGTGCCGGAAGAGCATCTTGCCGATCAGGGGGATGTCGCCAAGCAGTGGGATCTTCAGGCCCGGGAACGACGAGATCGGCCGGGGCGTGCCCACGAGCTTCTGGAACAGGAGGTCGGTGACCCCCAACCCGAACAGGTAGACGCCGATGCCGCTGATCCCCTGCTCCGCCTTCAGGGTGACGCTGACGATCGCGGTCACCAGTCCCATGATCAGACCGGCGACCGCGCCGGCCAGGACGCCGAGCCAGAGATCGCCGGTCTGCAACACCGTGTAGTAGGTGGAGAACGCCCCCAGGAGCATCACTCCCTCGACCCCGAGGTTGAGCACTCCGCTCCGCTGTCCCATGGTCTCCCCCAGAGCGGCCAGGAGGAACGGCGCCGAGAGGCGGATCCCCGAGGCCACCGTGGCGGTGATCGCCGCGACCGTCAGGAACTCGCTCACGGCTCCCCCCGCTCCGGACCGGCGGCCAGTGGTTCGGGCTCGACGGCCGGCTCCGGCCCGGGGCCCACGTCCCGCGCGCCTTCGGGCGACTCGGGCCGCAGCCGGGCCCGGCGACGGACGAACTCGGTCGAGACCACGAACACCACGAGCAGGCCGTTCAGGGCGACGATGAGGGCGGAGGGCACCTGGACGGCGCGCTGCAGGGCGTTCCCGCCGACGAGCAGGCCGCCGAACAGGAACGAGGCCACGACGGTCCCCAACGGATGCAGACCTCCGAACAGCGCCACCACGATGCCGTTGAACCCGGCGGCGCCGGTGAAGCCCGTGGTCGTGCCGTCGGTGACCATCCGGTGGGACTCGCTGCCGAAGACCAGGACCGCTCCGGCCAGACCGGCCAGGGCTCCGCTCAGCGCGAGCGCGAGGGTGATGGTTCGGCGCACCGGCATGCCGGCGTACCGCGAGGCCTCACGGGAGAGGCCCACGGCACGGAGCCGATAGCCGAAGGTGGTCCGCCACAGCAGGACGTACGCGGCCGCGGCCGCGATCAGGGCCACCAGCACACCGGCATGAAGGCGCGTGCCGCCGATGAGGATGGGCAGGTCCGCGTTTGGGGAGAGGCGTTCGGTCTGGGGGACCCGGGAGAGCCCTCCGATCTGCGTCTCGTCGAGCAACGGGCCGCGCAGCAGGAGGTTCATGATCTGGACGGCGACGATGTTCAGCATGATGGTGCTCAGGATCTCGTTGACGTTGAAGTAGGCCTTCAGGGCACCGGGGATGGCCCCCCAGACCCCGCCCCCCACGGCCCCCGCCAGCAGGACCACGGGGATCAGCACGGGGGCGGGAAGCCCGGGAAGCGCGAGGGCGCTGACCGTGGCGGTCAGCCCGCCGACCACCATCTGACCCTCGCCGCCGATGTTCAGGACGTTGGCACGGAACGCGATCGTGATCCCGACCCCCACCAGCACGAGGGGGATGGCCTTGACGGCTGTCGATGCGAGCCCGTCGACGCTCCCGAACGCTTCCCGGAACAGCACGCGGTAGGCCTCGAACGGTGACGCGCCCAGCGCCCAGAGCATCACCGCGCCGACGAGGAGGGCGGCGAGGGCGGCGACGGCTGGGGCCAGCATGCCGACGAGGAGCCGGCGCCCGCTCCGCTTCTGGGGACCTTTCACGCTGGTGCTCCGCCTCTGCGTGCCGATGCCGATCGCGAACCACATGCTGAGGGGTCGAGGAGTCGACGCACAGGGGCCGAACAGCCCCCCGGACCGGGCCGGAGGACCCGGATTCGCCGGGCCGCGTCGATGGCGAGGCCAGGCTGTTTCCGTGAGAGGGGAGACGCATGTTCCTGGCTGATCGGTGGACGGACGGGCCCTCGACGTCGACGGTCTGAGCCGGGGCGGCGACGACGGTTCCGGCGACCGAGGGGGAAGGCGCGGGCGGCCCTCCCCCTCGGCGACGCCCAGGGCGATTCAGCCGGTCGTGGCGCTGAAGATATCGTTGTTCCCGAAGGTGGGCTGACAATCGCCCAGCGGCCACGGCGCCGGGAAGACGCGGTGCCCGGCGTCGAACGACTGCTGCCGCCAGGCGTCCATGGCGGGACAGTCGACGGTCAGTCGCGTGTCCGTCCAGACGCCGGCCCCGTAGGTCCGGGTGGCCACCGCGTAGACGTAGTCGCCCAGGAACTCGTTGTAGAGGATCCGCCCTTGCGTGGTCCCCCTGGCATCACCGGCCGGGCCCTGGTACACGGGGGCCCACCCCGTCGGCACCCCGTCCGGATCGATCCCGGAGGACAGCAGCACCCCCCGCTCGAGCCGGGGGTTGGCCGTGGTCGTCTGGAACGGCTGGAGGTACGCCATGTACACGACGTAGGCCATCGATCCGTCTGGCGCGATTGCCGGCGCCGAGTAGGCCGAGCGATCACCCGGTAGCGAGATCGCGACGGGGGTGCTCCACGTCTCCGCCCCGTCCGTCGAGTACGAGATCATCGTCCGCTCGTTGTTCGGCCCGAACCCTCCGTCGCTCCACGCGTCGATGATCTCGTCCGTGGCGTCGTCGCCCGTGGGCGCGCCGTTGGCGATGTCGATGCTCGGCATCGCGGCGAGGTCCGAGCGTGCCCCGGCGATCCCGTCACCGACGCACCGGAACGACACCGGGTCGACCACGAAGCACGGGTCGGTCATCGCCACGACGTCCCTCGGCGGATCCCAGGTCTGCCCGCCGTTGTGGGACTCGATCACCGTGTGGAAGCCGTTCAGGCTCGTCCCGGAGAAGTGGGTGAAGAACGCGTAGACGACACCCTGGCTGTCGGTCCGGACCGTGCACCCGTCGAGCGCGCCGTTCGGACCGTTCGCCACCGGCGGCGCGACCTGCCGGTCCTTCCACGTGACGCCGCCGTCCGCGGACGTCGACACCTTCGGGACCAGCGGGAACGCGTTCCCCTGGCTGAAGCTGTGAAAGTCCGAGTAGCACACGTAGACGTTTCCGAAGAACGGGCTCGACGCCGCGTTGTCGGCCCAGATCTGCTCCTTGTCCACGCCGGCCGAGGCCGCGACGTGCGTCGCCGCGAAGTACGGCCGCGACCAGTTGGTCTGATCGGTGATCCGGGTCGGCGTGATGTTGTCGATGAAGGACACGGTGATGGCGAAGGGGGTGTTCTGGCTGTTGCTCTCCCCGCCGCCGCCGATGCGCGTGTCGTTCAGGTTCGTGGCGATGGTCGAGGCGTAGAGCCGGTCGCCGTTCTCCCACGAGAACCCGTCGGGGCCGGGCGCCGGCCCGAACGCCACGCCCGGGTCGCTTCGCGTACGCAGTCCGTTCTCGTAGTAGTTCGGGATCGTGTGGATCGGGCCGGGGTGGGGCGTGCAGGGCTCCACCGTCGGGTCGCAGTCCGCCGCCGTCAACCCCTGATAGGTCGGCTGGATCCACGAATGGCCGGAGTCGAACGAGAAGTACACGCCCGTCAGGCCGACGCCGAGGTTGAACGTCCCGAGCGGGAAGGAGCACGCCCCCGCCGTCGTCGAAGCCTGCCGCGAGCAGGGCTGCATGTCGACCAGGTCGTTCGCGCCCGCCGCCAGAACCGTCGGGCGGTCGGCCGCGACGGCCAGAGCCGGCTCGTTCTGTGCGTTCTGCGGATGGGTCGTGGGGGGGCTTCCCATAGTGACCAGTGCGTCGACCGTCGCCGAGCCGGCCGGCGCCATCCCGGCCAGCGCGAGTGCGGCGGTCGCCGCCAGCATCAACACAGATCTCTTCACGAATCGCTCCTCGGGTGAGGTGGGGGGCGCCCCGGTGGATCGAGGGTTCGGTCAGGGATTCGGGGCGCGCGGGCGGCAGGGCAGGCGCGGGCTTCGAGCTGGAGCCGTCACGAAGAACGAGGAAACGCCCGTGTTCCCCCCCTTTGGTCCGACTCGTGCGGGCAGGAGTCTCCCACTTCCGGGCCTCGAAGTTCAAACGCTGGAGCCCCGCCGACGCGTGTCGTCAGAGCGAGGGGCCGACCACCTCCAGAACGTCCGAGACGGGGTCGACCGCCCCTTCGCCTCGAATCGTGATCCGGTAGACGCCCTCGGGGAGGGGCGCGAACTCTACGCGGCGCCACTCGTCGTCGGCCGGTGAGAGCTCCTGTCGCGCGACAGGTTGTCCGGCCCGGCTCGACAGGGTCGCGAAGAGCCGAACGGTTGGATCCTCCGGCCGCACGTGAGCGGTCACCGGCTCGTCCGTGAGAAAGGCGTCTTCGATGTCCAGCGACAGCCGGGAGTTGAACGCGTAATAGACAGAGAGATCGAGGTCCAAGCCGCTCAGCAGCCCGGCGAGCTGGATCAGCACCGGGTCGGAATTCTGCAGCGACCCGTGGCGTTCGGCAGCGTACATCGCCGGCGGGTCGTTCCCGAGCTCCTGCGGTGACGCGGAAACGCGGGGGACGGTCCCATCCCCATCCTGGTCGGCCCCTCCGTATTCGCGAAGCAGCTCCACCGAGTCTCCCCGAACCCGAGCGGATTGGGCGGTCGGCTGGAAGGTCCCGATGATCGGGCGGATCACGTACCGCCCGTGGCGGTACGACTCCTCGCGTTCGTGCTCGCCGACCGCGTCGCGGATCTCGGCATGGAAGGCCAGAGCGGCCGCCGCCCGATCGGGATCCAGGTTCGGGATACCGGTCGCCTCGGTGACCCGAGCCATCTCACCGCCGGACGTCTCCACGCAGGGGTAGATGGGGAGCAACTGATACACGGACGTGAAAGACCGGAGCAGAGTGGTCAGGTCGATCAAGGTGAGCGGCCCGAACCTCTTCCTCAGTCCGTTGGCGATGAACCCGAGCGCGTTGAGGGAACCGCGGTACGGAGTTCCGAAGGTCACGAGCATCCGGGTCGCCCTCCACCCGCCGAGGACCTCGACGAAGTACCTGGCCACGAGCCCGCCCATGGAGTGCCCGATCAGGATGAGCTTGGCTTCGGTGTTGCCGGATCGGTCCCTCCATCTGGTCAGCCACCGTTCGCCGTCGCGCGCCAGCCATCTGGCGGCCACGCGATTGTCCCGCCGCCAGTCGTAGGGGAACTCGAAGAGGTTCTCGCCGGGCGTGACGTCGAACCCCTCCCGGATGGCCGTCGAGATCTTCGAGTAGCCGTCGATCTTCCACAACCCCGGGACGAGGTGGATGTCGGGCATCACCCGGTGGGCGGTGACACCGTCGCCCAGGTCGTCCACATTCGGCGGATCCTCCTCGAGCGCGAGCCCGGTGATGTCGTGCCCCAGGGTCAGTGCGGCTCGGACCGCCGCCCCCGCGGAGAAGGCCCAGACATCCTTCCCATCCTTCTGCAGGACGCTGCCCGTGATGCCGGGCAGGATGACGACGACGTCTCGCATCGGGCTCTTCGCCATGCCGACATTTCACGCCCAAGCGGCATGCGGATCAATCCCCCCCGCCACCGGCCCCCTCAGGGTGTCGTATCGAACGCACTCCCGGTCTCACGACCGACGGCGGGCTATTGACGGTCTGCGTACGGACTGCCCAAACTGAGCGCGGTTGTCGGGGTTTGTCCGGCGAAGCCCGCCCTGCCACGACCCGGGAGGCGAGCATGGCGGCACGTCCGACCGAGGAGCCGTTGTTCTTCAACGGGATCGACGGGCTCAGCGGGCGGTACCTGCTTCCACCCCTCGGCCCGCGGGCGTTGTCGAAGGTGGCACAGGGCGAACCCTTCGACGCTCAGGAGCGAGCCGAGCTCCAGGCCCGGTTCAGGGCGTCGTCCGAGAAGTTCCTGGGGGCGATCGAAGGGGTCGACGTCACCGACGTGGCCGACTCCGGCTGGGGTGTGGTCTTCGCCCACGACGGCGATCCGATGGTGCACGAGGCCCTGCAGCCATTGCTCGATCATCGGCGGGCGCAGGTGGCCGCCGGGAGCCACCCCAACCGCTACCGGGAATTCTCTGGTGCCGATGGGTATCGACCCGGCGAGTCCAGCGCGGCATTCCTGGCCCGCCATGGCACCGGCCCCGTCGACGCCGCCGATCCGGACAAGGTGCCGTACTACCTGCTGCTCGTGGGGGACCCGGAATCCATCCCGTATCGGTTCCAGTACCAACTCGACGTCACCTACGCCGTGGGACGGGTCTCGTTCGAGATGGCGGAGGAGTACGCGCGGTACGCCACCAGCGTCATCCAGGCGGAAGCCGGGACTCGGCTCGACCGCCGGGCGGTGTTCTTCGGGATGCGGAACGAGGACGACCGTGCCACGCAGATGAGCGCGGATCTCCTGGTCGAGCCGCTCGCTCGAGAGCTGGGCAGCCGGTTCGGCGACCGGGGCTGGACGGTCGAGACGAGGATCGGAGAGGGCCAGACGTCGAAGGCCGACGTCTCCTCCGTCCTCACGGACGGCTCGCCCACGGTGTTCTTCTCCGCCAGCCACGGCATGGGGTTCCCGAACGGTGATCCCCGGCAACTGCCCGCCCAGGGCGCGCTGCTCTGCCAGGACTGGCCAGGCCCACTGGAGTGGCGCCAGGGGATCCCGCCGGAGTTCTACTTCGCCGGCGAGGATGTCGGGGGCCACGCCCGCCTGTCCGGCATGATCGCCTTCGTGTTCGCCTGCTACGGGGCCGGCACGCCCAAGCAGGACGACTTCGCACGGCAGGCGTTGAATGCCCCTGCCGACATCGCCCCCGCCTCCTTCGTGGCGAGCCTTCCCCGCGCGCTGCTCTCCCACCCGAATGGGGGTGCCCTGGCGGCCGTCGGACACGTCGAGCGCGCGTGGAGCTACTCCTTCGCCTGGCCCCGTCTCGAGGAGCAGATCGGGACGTTCACCAGCGCGATGTCCGCGCTGTTCAAGGGGAACCCTCTGGGGGCGGCACTCGAGTACTTCAACGACCGGTACGCAGCCCTCACCGTGGAGCTGGAGAGCGTGAAGGAAACCATCGAGTTCGGTGGCACGCCGGACGATCTGGGCGTGGCCGGGCTGTGGACGGCGCGCAACGACGCCCGGAACTACGTGATCATCGGCGACCCGGCCGTTCGGATCACCTGGTGATCGAACGAGAAGGGGCTTCCATGCTCCGCGTGGAGATGCTTCCCGCCGGCCACGGTGATTCCATCTGGATCGAGTACGGGGAGTCGTCCAGCCCTCGCCGCGTTCTGATCGACGGGGGCACGGGCCCCACGTACGACACGCTCCGTGCCCGGATCGCCTCCCTGGCCGAGGGCGACCGTCGGTTCGACCTGGCGGTGGTGACCCATATCGACGCCGACCATATCGAGGGGTTCATCCGTCTCCTGCAGGACCGGCGGCTGGGCATGGAGTTCGCGGACGTGTGGTTCAACGGGTGGCGGCACCTTCCCGGCGCCGCCTTCGGCCCCGAGCAGGGGGAGATCCTCAGCGCCCTGCTGACGGACCGCGAGATCCCGTGGAACCAGGCCTCCGGTGGTGGCCCGATCTGTGTCTCCGACGACGGGGCCCTGCCGACGTACGAGCTGGAAGGCGGGCTGACTCTCACCGTCCTCGGGCCGACGGGCCACGAGCTGGAGGATCTGATGCCGGTGTGGGAGCGCGAGGTTCGCAAGGAGGGGCTGGTCCCGGGGTCGACGCGCGAGGCCCTCGATCTCCTGCTCAAGACCAAGCGTCTCCTCGTCCCCACCGAATTCGAGCCAGGCGCCCCGGCGCTCGACGTGGAGGCCCTGGCGACTCCCGATGACGACTCCGACTCCTCGGAGCCGAACGCCAGCAGCATCACGCTCCTGGCCGAATTCGAAGGTCGATCGGTCCTGTTGGCCGCGGACTGCGTGGCGGGCGTTCTCGCGGCAGACGTTCGCCGGCTGCTCGAGGGGCGGCGGCTGGACGTGTTGGAGGTCGACGCGTTCAAGCTCCCGCACCACGGCAGCCGGCGCAACGTTCGCGATGACTTCCTGCCCCTGGTCGCCTCGCGCCGCTACCTCGTCTCGACGAATGGCGCCTACTTCGACCATCCGGATCCCGAGGCCATCGCCCGCGTGCTCGTGCGGTCCGAGAAGGATCGGACCTTGCTCTTCAACTACCGCACGCAGGAGAACGAGATCTGGGACGACCCGCTGTTGATGGAGCGGTGGGGATATTCGGTGGCGTATCCCCAGCCCGGGACGCTGGGCATGGCCACCGAGCTGTAGACGGCCGCCGCACGACGCGCCGGATCGCGATGCCACGAGGTCGAGCGGTGGCGGAGCCGGAGGAGACGAAGGTGCCGAGGGGACGGCCCGAGTACGGGAACCTCCTGATCCGCGTTCGCGGGCGGGGATCGGACGACGCGTACCCCATCGAAGGTGAGTTCGGGGCAGGGGTCAGCGCGCGAGCTGCCATGCGGGTCGACCTGCAAAGCCTCCGGGGGATCGCGGAACCCGAGCGGTACGGGACGATGCTCTCGGAGGCATTGTTCTCGGGGCCGGTCGGCGAGGCCT